>ERZ1090865.125-NODE-125-length-49584-cov-37.062327_pt1 | contig 49584 bp, 68 predicted proteins | sample MGYA00478478_ERZ1090865 | MGnify/ENA primary metagenome ERZ1090865 (study PRJEB33644, sample SAMEA5815715) | chicken gut metagenome | biome: Chicken; feature: Gastrointestinal Tract; material: Caecum | place: Ireland | collected 2019-01-01 | study: A study of the... | reverse complement strand
ATAATATAGAGTTGAAATTTTCTTTTACTTTTGTGATATAAGATTTTAAATAAACAGGGCCGACATTATAAATTTTGTTATAATCAATTTGTTGTTCTTGCCCATTTAAAATCAATTCTATAAAATCAGGATAAGCGTTAAGTACATTTGTTGCTTGAGAATCAGTCATAATCCCCATTAAAAGATTGTGTCTTAATTCTGGAGCAATAATAATTTTATCTTCTTCTAATTCTACGCCTTTTATAGATAATAGTTTATAACTACAATCATATTTAGATTTCTCATCTTTTACAATTTCTATGGTATAATCTTTATTCATACTCAACATATTGAGGTTATTGCCTGTTAGCGTGAAATTTCTATATTTGTTTAAAGGATAATTAAATTGCTCTAAAGGAGCACAAGCAACAACCCGAAAAGTCTTATCACTGTTGATAAAAACTTCTCTTAAAGTATGGCATTTTAATGTTGTACTCATAAATTATTTTCCTTTATAGACGTTTTTAAATTGGCAATAATAATATTTAATTGATTGTTACAGAAATCAACAAAATTATTATAGCAGTCTTTACATAGTATTATTTCTTCATCAAAATCTTGAGGCAATGTTATAATTTTATGTCCGCATATTTCTAAAAATATACTGTCCATAAAATAACAAGTTGCAGGTCTTGGTAAATATCCATTTTCTTTTTCTAAAGTAGTTCCTAAATAATTTCCACACTTATCACAATAAAAATATGCTAATTTTCTTTTAGTGCGGATTTCTTCAATAGAGTAATCAATCATAATATTCACTCGTTTCTATTTGATCAGCAATTATTGGCGTGTAAAAATGATCAGTAATAAGTTTTGCAGTATAAGATAAACCAATCTTTTCTCCTTCTGAATTATAACACGCATTCTTTCGCAAAATATAAGTTTCCGTAATTCCTTCTTTGTTAATATTATATACTCTAACATCTACATTTTCAGGCATTCCTTTTAATTGATTTAAAATATCTTTCCTGGAAATAAATTCTTTATTCATAAAACTTCTCCTTATCATGAATATAATTGTAAGTTGCTTTTATTACTGCTTCAAGGAAATTATAGCAAAATCCCCTGCTTCCGTCAATAGGAAACAGGGGATTTTTTTAATTTATTTCTGGTTCAAATCCATATCGGTATGATGTGATTTTAATAGACCCATTGCTTCCTATTTTATCAATTCTTTCTACTTTGTGAGGATAAATAGAATTTTTGTAGGTCTTTACTTTAAAATCATTTTTACCATATCTGTAACCAGTTAACATTAAAGTTTGTCCTCGTTTAAACCAAGAAGGATCTACAATAGAATTTTTCCCATTAACTGTATCGCTTATTTGTTGTTTATACCAACTATAATTATTACCATCGAATTTAACATTGACAACATTATTGCTTGTATCAAGTAAATAAATTACATGATGACTATCATTTCTGGCAATAACTGTGCCCATGATTTGATACACTTCATATTGTCTCCATTCTCTTTTGCCGTATTTTTTAGTAATAAATACTGGATTTTCAGGAAGCTCAGAGAACAATTTAATATCATATTTTGATCTATTTATTTTAGCTAATTCATGCTTACCATAATAAAATGAACAAGCTTCAAATGACCAATGATTAGGATCTCGATTTGGCAATAAAGATCTATAAGTATAAGTTAACAGTTTCTTATTATATTCTTTTACTATATCAGGCTTAGATAAATATTCTTTTAATTTATCCATAGATGGCTTAATAGCTTTGTCTATAGATTTATCCACTACAAGAATTTTATCATTCTCTTCCCAATAATCAACACCCTCTTGCATATTTTGCTGAAGATATTTATAAAAGAATTTTAATCCTTCTTCATCCAACCAGTATATTTTTTTTGATTTAAAATTGGGGTGAACACTATATAAAAACCGAGTAGTAAATATATGTTTCCTGCCTTGATAAATTTCCATAAGATCTTCAGGTAGTGGTAAATTAATTCTGCTTGCTTCAGATAGATTTTGAGTAGTAATTACTGATTTTTTATCTGTAGAAAGAGATATATATTGACGCATAACCTTCGACCTATCAGGATCTAAACTATCAAAGCACCCTGCTTTAATCAATTGAATATACTTACTTCTTGTAATAAGTGACCCTTCATAAGAATGTTTTTTATAAAAATCTTTAAAAGAATCATATGGGCGTTTACTTATTATTTGTTGGGCTATTTTTTGATTTACACCAGAAATTCCTAGTAATCCAAAAAGAATATTGTTTGTTTCTTCAACAGGAGTAAATTCATAATCAGATTGATTAATATCTGGCGCACTTACAGTAATATTAGATTGGCGCATTTTATAGATGGCTTTAGCAATTTCACCATAATCCGCACTAATTGATTTGTTTGGATTATCAGTTGAACCTGAAGCTTCTACAGATAAACACGCACAATTCCAATATACTTGAGGATAGAAATAGTTAAGATTTAACTCTTGAAGAGCTATGATGGAATAGACATATGAGTGAATCTGGGAAACTTATATACCCTGGCTTTCACCATATTTGTATAGGGAATAGACTATATCATTATCCACTTATTTCAGTTGGGATAGTCTGCGCTAAACTGGTGATAAAATCCAGTTACTTAGTCGTTGCAGTAGATTGAGGAGGAGTAATGAGATAAGGACAAAATCCGTTAAATTCCAATACACAAATTGCGTTGTAAGCCCCAGGCAAAGAACACCCTCTACATTCAAAAACGCTTGGGGGAGTAGAAAACAAGCAATCTCCTGCATATTTAGGCATTTCATCAACAATGATTTTCATATCTTTCTCCTTTCTATCTACCACAGGATTATCATAGGCTTTCGCCCTTAGACTTCCCCTGTTAGCAGAGGGGATACGATTCATATTCATATATTGTTCCAAAAGCAGTGTCCTTGTTCAATATAGAACAATATTCGGCAGCATCTTCAGCATTAAGAAATACTTTATCTATAATTTTACAATCTTCCCAAATATCATTGTAAATTACAACATAAACCATATCCATAACAATAACCTCTACACCCGTTTATCAGACGGTTCACAGACTTCTAATATGATATTCCTATCATATCACGCTTAATTTATTGACCATATCCTAACTTCTTAATTCCAAAAAAGCTTTGACCTCTTTTAGAATTAAGATTAAATTTTTCACCGTTATTATCAACTACTACATTATCATAATTTTTAAAATAATTAGAGTGAATCATTTTTAATGCTTCTTTTCTATTATCACAGGAAATTGTAATAATTTTTCTACCAGACCAACAAGTAAAAACAATCATAAGATTTCCTCCTTTAATAGAATTATAACATATTTAAAACATTTTATCAAGACTTAGGCCAATAAATCTTTTACGAATACCCTTTACTCATACTAAAAACTACATTCCATATATAGTCTAAAAATTGTTCTCTTGTGCCTATTTCTCTACCTTTGGTAAAGAATAATTCTTCGGCTTCGGCTTGAAGTTGAGGATCCTTTTTGGCTATTGATTTCCTCAGCTTATTGCTTTCCTTCAAACCATAGCCGCTAACTGATTTATCCATACTCAATCTCATAATTTTTTCTTGGCTGTCTGCAAGCCCATAAGCATCAGCAAGATATTCCCACAAGATATTTCTTTCTTCATCAGTTAGTCCATATTTTTTAGTATCATTTATCCATTCGTTATGATTATTTTTGTATCTTACATATTTGTCTATAGGTGTTTCTGTTGTATCTTCTGGCATAAGACGTAATAAACTATTTGCTGCTGATAAATCCATAACAGATTGTGGATGAGTTGCCTGTAAAGCCTTAACAGATATTGCTGTATCAAATTGAAAAATACTATAAACATCAGGAATAATTTTCCACATATCAGGATTGTTATATTCTAATACTTTAGGATGAATCCATTTATAATATGTGGCTTTAAGACTACCTTCCCAAGTTATTTTTTTATTTTCCAACAACAAATCCATAGTCTTATGAATTTTATCCGCTGCGTTGATAGACAGCATATCAAATTTAATAAGACTAGCTTCTTCAGAGTCCCACAAATCATAACAAGTTGTCATAATTCCTTCTGGAGATCTCATTGCAGCAATATAGTTTATATAAGGTTCATTACAAACAGTAACACCAGCAGCATGAATACCTCTACCAGCATGAAGCCCTTCAAGAGCTAAACAAGCTTCTTTTAACCCTTCATACTTTTCAAATTCTTTGATTAAAGCTGGAACTTTTGTGCTGCCTTCAAAACAATCTTTGATCTTTTGTACTTTTCCACGATTGACAGGAATTAAAGATTTAAGATACCCAGCGGTATCAGTTGAGATATTCATTCCTCTACAAACACGTTCTATAGCTGTTTTGGAAGATATTTTAGAGAATGTAGCTACATTAAGAACTTTATCTTCTCCAAAATATTCTTTCATCTTTGCAATTATTGCTTGTTTTTTAGATGCTTCTGAGTCATTATCAATCAATACTACCCTCGGTTATAATTTCCCGATACTTTAACAATGACAGAGGTATAGTCTTTCAACTTTCTTGGTGCGAGACGATTTATCAAGAGTGCAGGTTAGTTGACCTTCCCATACTATCTCAAAATTGTCAGGCATCCAATATTCAGAACATAGAACAATATTGCCTTTAGATAGTTTTCGACACCAATTGTAATATTCATCGTAAGGGAATGTATCTGTTGCATATTTAGTTGTTCCTCTATATGGAGGATCACAGTAAATTACATTACCCCCCAAGTTCATCAATAAGAATATTTCTAAAGTCACAATAGGCAAAATTGATACCAACAAGATTTGGTGCTTGCTTTATGAGATTGGTAATAGCCTCATCTGTGTAGTTTCTAACAGTCCCAATTTTTGTTTTAACACCATTTGCATAACCACCAAACCATTTTCCATTATAGCTTGCACAGAAACCTACAAGTCCAACGAACCAATCGGGGAAACTGTTGTCATTGATTCTTTCTTTAACATATTGATAAGTTTGCTTATCTATTGATTTGGGGAATACACTGGTATTAGTTTGAGCTTGTTTGAGTAATGCAATCAGATGCTTATGGCTATCATAACCATACTTGTGAGGATGGTTAATCTTGTCAATCATGTTAGCTCCGCCAACAAACGGCTCGATATAAGCATTGCAACCTTTATCAACATATGATTGAATAATTGGTGCTAATTGTTTAGACAATCTGTTTTTACTTCCTACATATTTCATAATTACCTCGTCATTGGGTTTAGACTATTTCTTCAACTCTATAATAGAGTGGATGGCGCTAACCGCTATGAATTTCACATTACGGTGCTTAGTCGTTACACCTTTCTGTAATATACAGACTTGGCACGAGATTGCCATACTCACGACTCAGTATGAGTAAGGTTTCCCTCGTTAGCAAGGTTGATTTTCATTGACCATACTTTCTAAAAATCGTAATAACTTTTTATCAAAATCTTCTGGCAGAGTTTTCACCCATGTAAATCTGTCTACTTCTCTGCTTTCTTTGGATAATTCTATAAAAGATTTAATAATATTACATTCTTGTCTTGTCATAATATCAACCTTACACCCAGCGTTTCACTGGTCCACCATCTAATTTCACGATATTAGAAACAAAGTTCATATCCACAAATCAAAGCACCAATTGCAAATACAATAAGATAAGATATACAAACACCTTTATAATGTTTTACAATCCATTCATAAAATTTATCAAACCCCATGTTAACTTCCTCCTAATACCGCTCTATACGTCACCGTATAGCCAGACTATGTTGTTAATCTGGAAGTTCTGCACCTCGCTCTAAATTTACGAATCTAAAGAAAGGTAAATAATCACCAAGAGGTACAGGATCTACTTGTGTAACATCTAAAAGATAATTGCAAAGACAGGCCACACTTGAACCCCTCCCGGGCATTGCTAAACTATTAGCTTCCCAAATTAGATCAATAATTTTACTCATTGAACTAAAATAACAAGGAATAGAGGTGTTCAATGCTTCACCAATTAATTTGAACTGCTCAAACTCTTCATCAAGACGTTTAATATATGTTTCAACATCTTTGTTTTCTTGTACTACTTTCTCTATCAATCCTTGCTCTATTTGATAAAAAAAGTATTTTTCATGTTCATCCAATGTTTCTGTTGCATAATATTTAAAGTTTGGATATTTGTCATACCATTCTTTAAAAGCATGAGAAACAATATAATCTTTTGGTAGTTTTTTAATTGGGATTCTTGGAATAATAGGGTTGTGAAACAAATCATATTCTTGTATCCGCTCCACAATTTCATTACTCCATTTAAACATTTGATCAATTTCTTCATCATTAAAATTTAATTTGGAATATTCTCTTAATTCATCAGGAAACATAACATAAGTTGTTGCATAAAAATCATCAACTTCTCTATCTCCTTCTTGAGACTGAAGAAAAATTTTATGAATCCAAGCATCATCTTTTTTAAGATAATGAACATCTGTTGAAGGTATAATTTTTATTTTATGATATTCAGCGGTTTGCTTAAGAAGATTATTTGCTTTCCATTGTTCAGTATCTTTCTCTTTAGCTGGCTGATATTCCAAATAAAAATTATTTCGACCAAATATTTTAATAAGACGTTCTACTTCTTTATCAGCTTCATCAATATCATTGTTAAGAAGTAATTTGTTTATTCGTCCTCCAAGGCAAGCACTACTCCCAACAACATGACCTTGATTTGACTGAATAATTTCTTCTAAGTCACTATAGTATGTTGCTCTTCGGTATATCTTACCTTGCTTCCAAGCACGTTCCCACGCCCTTGTGGACAATTCTCTAATCTGCTTATGACCTTCAGTATCTAAAGCTAGAAGAATAAAGTGATAATACGGATAAGTATTATGATTTTCTTTATTCTCTCTATCTTCGTACTCTTCCATCAAGTAAATTTCATTACCTAAACCAAGTTTAAAAGGTCTTTCAAGCTGCATAGAGTTATAATATTTTATTGCTTTAAGGTGACTTGATATACCTTCATGTTCAGTAATTGCTATTCCTGATAATCCCAAATCATAAGCATATTGAATTAAATCTGGAACTCCGGTTATAGCATCTGAAAAACCTAAAAGAGTGTTACTAAAATCTGTGTGCGCATGAATATTAAAATAATTCATTTTTCACCTAAAACATTTATCAGAATTCTTCTTCCCAATCTAATTCGAAAGGTGTAATTTCCCATTCTTCGATGATTGCTTTGGGATTAACAGTATCGTTCCATTCATTGACACCAAGTTTAACTAGCATATCTACTGTATACCCTGCGCAATCATAGTTATTAATCATTTGAAGAATATCTTGATCACATTTAAATTTCCAAAAATCTTTTTTGTTGTTGATTAAACGAACACAATCTTTGTTTTTACCGCAAATTACAATCTGTTCTAATCTAAAATCGCATTTAACCCTGAATACTGGTTCGCATACACCAGCGCTAATACTAGATCCCCAAAGCATTTTGTTATTTTCACATACTCTACAAAGACCTAAAGTAATATTTTCTGGTTTGATTTCGGCAGCAATAATAGTTTCTGGTTCATCAATAGATAAATTATCAAGCCATTCTTTAAATTCATCTACTTTGTCTTTAGCAATTTCAATACCACAGGCTCTTTCATGTCCTTGACACAGAGCAATACCTGTTTGATTGATTGTAGTTGCAATATCAATAGGACTACGAACAGAACCACTGTAATAGTTATTGTTAATTTTTTCTCTAAGAAGAACTGTAGGCTTGTTATATGCGCTACTAATACGATTAGCTACCAACCCAACATAGTTTTTATATTCTGCGTCTACAAACTCTACAATTCCTTTATGTTCGAGATTTAAAGTAGGACGTACAGCTTTGTCAATTTTTTCTACTGTGCTTCGCTGAACGGTATGTGCTCTTCTAGCTACTTTAATACCATTATCAATATCATCAGACAAACCACTTAGAGCTTCAAAAAAAGTATATTTATCTTCATAGTTTTCCCCTCTACACAAAGCGTTTATTGGAGGAATAATACCAAAAGATAAACCAATAGGAACATTACCTTTTTTATTAAGCTTTTTGCTCATTTCATAAAGAAAAGAATTACCTTCTCCTTTAGATAGAATTTCAAGCCCTTCTTGAATATAAATTCTGTTTTCTAAAGAACGTAAATCACAAACATCTGAAATAATGCTTACAGCTACAATATCTCTATATTCAGGTGTAACATAATTAAAATAATCACAATATTGTTTAATAAATTTATGTGCTACGCCTGTGCCAGAAAGAGATTTATTACCATATTCTCCATTGAATACATTAATAACAGTAGCATAAGGATTATCTTGCTCAATAGGGTGATGATCTAGAATCAACACCTGAACACCATTATCTTTTAGATATTTGCACTCATCAATATCATTAGATCCAGCATCAGGAATTATGCAAAAGTTTGCCCCACTCTCAATGATTTTATCAATAACTTTTTCATCGGTTTCTCGAAGCCCATGTTGTTTTGCTGTATGTTGATAATAAATAATATTATCTTTATGAATTCCCATTTTAAGTAGAAAATCTACCATCATAGAAGCAGACAATTGTCCATCAGCATCACTATCAATCAAAACAAAAAATTTTTGTTCAATATTATTGATGGCATGATGTAATTTTTGTACTCCTAAATCACAATTCTTTAGTTCATCAGAACAATATTCACCTCCTGAAATATAGCTTTCAACATCTTCAACTCCTAACGCACTTAAATAGTTTTTTAAAAATGTTTTTGCTTTAACTTTTTTTAATAGCGGTTTTGTTTTCATGTTTTAATATCAACTCCTTTCACAGATATTATATACCATTTCATTTTAGAAGTCAATATCTAAATGAAAAAAGCCCCGCCAATTAAGGCGAGGCTTTATATTATTCTTCTTCAGTAGAAGCAGTCTTTTTTGTAGTGGATCTCTTTTTAGTAGTAGTTGTAGCAGGAGCATTAACAACTTTAGTCATATCACATAGAGCATCAATCATTTTACTGAGAGCTTCTTCATCAATTTTATAGTTGATAGATTCTGCTGCGGCTTTAGCCATAGCCATAACCCATTCTTTTCTAGTTGCTCCATCTTCTAATTTTGTTTCCGCTTCTTCCATAAGGTCAATCACTAAAGAAACTAATTGACCCCAATTTTTTTCCTGCACAGATTTTTTAACATATTCTACCAGTTTAATAACCAGAGGAATAGCAGTGGCTAAACCTGCAATAATAGCAATAATTAAATCAGTATATTCCATTCTTTATCAACTCCTTCAAATAGGTGGACTATTTATATAAGTTTCTTCATTTTGTACAAAATTTTGTGCTTTGGCTTTAGCATAAGTAATACCTTCTCCATCTGCACCTGTATTTTCTGCTTTGTTTTTATCAACAATTCTAGAAAGTACAACAGAACAGGCTGTACCTATTGGAGTAAATACTACTGTCCAACATAATAAAGAACCAGTAAAATTGTACTGAATACTTCTTACCGCAAGATAAAAACCACCAGCTAATCCTACAGCAAGAAATATCATTATATAAATAGCTAAACGATTAGTAAATCCTAAATTGCCAAAATGTTTTATTACGGGATTTTTCTTTTGACGCTTTCCACGTTTAGCCATTACTTATCAAACTTTTCTTCAAACCTATGAAATAGAGCAGCTAATTGTTCACGAGTAGCCCACATGCCCCACATGTAATTAGGTTCACCAGTTTCTAGAGTGCCAGAGCCATTAAATAAACCAGAATTAATTCCCCATTCTCTATCACCTTTGCTCCATTCACCAGCATCATTGTCTTGTAATTCTTTCAAATACTGGGTCATATATTCTTTAAATTGTTCATAACTTAGCATTTCATCATCCTCCTGTAATCTTCTATTTACTTCAGCAGCAATTTGACCTTCTCTATTATAAATATAGTCTCCTGGGCACGACTTTGGGGCTGTATCGCGGTGACAAATCATATTGCAACCGTTAACACGATTTAGTCTGTCATACTTATTAGTAGACCAAATCATTTTTTTAATGCCATTTCTGCGGCAAATATCTTCACACAAATCTACTAAAGAATTATAAGCAGCTTGACTAATAGGCCAATCTGGAGCACCACCATTATTGCTTACTTCAATAGTAATACCCCTTTGGTCTACTGCGTTACTACTTGTACACCAACTTCTATATGCTTCAGGAACATATTGCCCAATTCTTCCATCTGTTCCAATTCCATATTGGCTACTAGCTTTACGAGAAGGATTAGCAAACAAATTTCCCAAAGATTCAATAGTAGCATTTGCGGCTACACAATGAATAATTATAGTATCTATTTTATGTGTTCTTTTTCCACTATGATTAGGACTTGCTTTTACATAACTTACTAATTTACTGTCAGCGGTCAATTATTCTTCATCTCCTTCATTATCACCTTTGCTATTATTAAATTCTTCTTCCATTTCAATAGGGAATTCATCATTTTCAGTAATTAAAGGTAGTTCATTCATAACAATTATTCTCCTTGTTTATATTTATTTTCTATTAGTTTTAAAATAGAATCCACTTTCTTTTCTAATTCTTCTAATCTTTTATTTTCATTATCAGGTAATTCTATAATGGCTGTATTGTTTTTTGTTAAACCAACAACAGTTTTTTCCACCGCTTCGTTTAATTTAATTAGTGTTGAATCGTTGTTAATATAGAAAGTTTTAATTGGCAAATTATAATGATCTGCACCACAAGCTTCTAAATCATCAGGAGTAGAAGGGTCTTTAAGACATTTGCTTTCTGCTGTTTTATCCCTAACAATAATTAAACAACCTATTTTGTTATATTCATTTTTCATTCTTTCATAAACACGGTTGATATCGTTTTTTGTTCTAATATTTACTACGGGAAATTTACCAGTAGAAGTATAATAATTAATATCTTCTATAACAGCCTTGGTACATATATTATCAAATTCTTCCAATCTTTTTTTTAAATCATAAATCAATTTTCTGACCAAATCTTTATCATAAATTTGAAAATCAACATAATCCTCTAAAAACAACTTTGGTAGGTCAACAATAGACAACTCTACTGTTTCTGGAATAAATTCTTTAATAAAACCAATAGTGGTACTTTTTCCAGAACCAGGAGCACCAGTTATAATTGCATAATCATATTTTAATTCGTCTAGAGTATAATTCATAAAACACCTTTAAATCCTTATCTGTAGCATTTTCTTTAGGTCCTAATAAATCTAATCCGCTATCCCAAACTATCTCTACTCTAGCAAGGCCGGACCATAAATCAACAAATTTATTGATTTTCTTTTCCCAAGCATCAAAAACAGAATCATCTTCGCCTATATAATCATTATCAACCACATAAATAATACGATTAACCCCCATTTTTATTAGTTGATTTCTTCTATATAGCCCAAGATTCCCTCCAAACATTGCCAAAGCTACATTTCGTTCTTTAAACCATGTATCACATTTTAGAACAAATTTTTCACCTTCGCCAAGCATGACTGTTTTTGTACGCTCTATTTCAGGCCAATTATAATTTAGACCATAAAAAATATTATTTGTTGGAAATTTGTAAGTAGTACCATCTAATAAAGTCAACGGTCTATATTTTCCATATTCTAATTCTTCTGGATTCCAATTCCTTACTCGAATTCCTAGTAAATTTCCTTGGTTTTCGAACACAGGAATTGTTGTAGCTTGTGTCCTAGGGTAATAACCTATCTTATATTTACGCATAGAATCAGGTGAAATTCCCTGTAAAATCCATTGATCAGGAAACCTTTCTTCCAATCCATTTAAAACAGAAGGATTATAATATTGAAATGAACTTCCAGTATTTCTAAACCGAACAAATTTTTCTAATCCTTCTTGCCAGTTACAAATATCAGGAGCTTTATGTCTTTGTATAGCTTCAATTTGTAACCCGCATATGTCAGATATAAATTGAACAGCATCTAAAAATGTGTAATTTTTCCCTAATAAACATAGTCTTTTTTGGCATAAAGAGATGATATCGTAAGAACTACAAGCTGTATAACCAAAATAAACACCAGTATTCTTATAAAACACTAATTTACCAGGACTTCCTTTATAAGGATCTTTATTTTTATCTCCTGTCCAATACTTTATTTCTTTATTATTTTCTTCGTAAATTGGAATTCCTAATTCTTTACATATTTTTTTGTGGTCATTTATAGATAATTGACGTTTTAATGCTTTCGCATTGATTTTCATTCTACATATTTCAATTTAAATTCCTTAATAGCATCTACTAATCCAATAATATCATAAGCCTGTGTCGTTTCTGCACTAAAACTGATTCTAATTGTTTGTTCTGCTTCTTTATTTGTGTATCCAAAATTCTGCATTACTCGATAATTATTATCAGCAGCACATGCGCTTTTAGCAGGAGAAACATAAATTTCTTTACTTGCTAAAAATTGACACAAGGCATCAGCATTAAATCCAGGCAAAGTTAATGCGTGAATTGCGGTGCTGGAATGCACAGTATCAAACAATTTAAATTCAATGCCATTATTCTTTAAAGCGTTAATCATAGAGGATTGTAATAATACAGTATTATAATTAGCTCTGCGAACATAATCTTTAGTACACATAAATGCCAGTCGTTCACATAAAAGATGAATAGCTTGAACGTCTGGTGTTCCATGCACTAAATTATGACCATTAGTAGGATCTATAGTTACACGATAATACTTAGCTAATCTATTACTAATCCAAAGTACACCCACACCAGGTCTTGTACCAAATTTATGGCCGCTTAACCATATTGCATCAGCACATCCAGATACGTTTGCTTCTTGTACATCACATTTCCCAATTGCTGCTGTTAAATCAACTCCAAGCATTTGCATCATGCTTTTTAATTTATGCTTTCTAATGACATTAATATCAAAGTATTCACCAGTAATTGGATTAACTAATTGTTGACAATAAAGAACAGGATTATTAGGATCAAAATGTTTATCCATATTTTCAGAAGCTTCTACATCATAACGATAATCAGCAACATCATAAACGCTTTCATGTTCCCAAGGCCCTGCAATAATAACTAATTCTTTTTTATTAGTTACTGATCTTTGAGTAGCTAAAACTTGAAAAGCATGACTTGCTCCAAAAGTAAAAATTACATATCCACCAGTAAGACCTAATGCTTGACGAACTATTGTCTCACACTGTGCAATTTCATTTCTGGAATTAATAGCGTAACCACTATGAGGATTCATCCAATAAGAGCATTCCCCCTGGTTATATGCGGCCTTTATAGGACTGGTAGCAGCATGATCAAGATAAATCATTTCAATACCTCCTTAAAAATATTGTTTTGTTTCCATATTAGTAGCTATAACTTTAGTAGAACGTCCTAATTTTATCATTAGTTTTTGTAAATGGTTGGCAAATTTTACTTTGTTACTAAATTCAGAATGAACAAGAAATAATTTGTCACACTCGACGGTTGTATAATAATCAATCAACTGATTATAATTACAGTGTGTACTAAAACTCATTAAAGAATTAATACAAGCATTGTTTTCTAATCTTTCTTTGTCAACCGTAATCCACCGTTTACCATTTTTAATTTCAGTGGCTAAAGTATTATCTAAACTAAATCCACAAAATAATACAGCATTGTTTCTATCTGGCAATATAGATTTTAAATGGCTTAATACTCTTCCTGCTGTTAACATTCCACTTGGAGCAAGGATAATACAATGTTCATTAAGCATTTGAAGAATTTTACTTTCTTCCCAAGAATCAATCATATGGAAATTTAACTTATCCATAAAATATAATCTCTCGGGCCAAGACCTTAATATTCCACAAGCTAAAGGACTGTCTAAATAAATAGGAATTTTTACATCCATATCAGAAAGCACAGAGAGAAAATCTTCGGTTCTTTGTAAAGCAAATACTGGAACCAATATTTTTTGGTGAGTTTCAATAACAGCCCTAATCATAGCCTTATCAAATTGTCTGTCTTTCTTTAAAGAATGAATTCGAGTAGGATCACTATAAGTACATTCTCCTACTAAGATATGGCATCTAGGTAAATTTTCTCGCTTATGAACAGATGCGCTTTTATCTTCTCCGCCTATATCACCTGTAAAGCCTATTTTTTTAATAATACTTCCTTTTTGTAAAGTTAATAAACATTGGGCAGAATAAATAATATGGCCTGCATGATAATATTGAAAACTTATTCCTTCTTCAATTTTATATTCTACACCAAAAGGAACTTCAATGCAAGCATCAATTACATCAAATACATCATTTAATTCTGCCAAAGGAGAAATTTCATATCCTTTAGAGTGAGAAAGTTTTACTGCATCTTGCTCCATAATTTTTACACTATCTTCTAGCATAATACGAAGCAAACTAATTGAACCTTCTGGAATATAGACTTTTGCTTTACACCCATTATGAAACGCTGATAATAACCCACATGTATGATCTGCATGTAAATGAGTTATAATTACATAGTCTATTTTATTAGGTTTTATTCTTTTGGTTTGTGCTCTATTTTGTCTATAATCTCCAGCTAAAGAATTAGTCTGAATAAGACCCATATCTATAGCTATTCTTTTCTTTTCCCAAAATACAATATTACAAGATCCTGTTACACTTTTTGAATTATATCCTGGAAAACTTATATATGGAGTATTACGATTCGCCAGATGGTTCACCTTCTTCTTCTACTTCTACCAGTTCTGGAGCAGTTAATGATATATACAAACCACAATTATGATAATCAAACCCATTTAATTTAAAAACTGTATTTTTAATATCTAAAAAACTGCTGTTAACTTTACATTTTTTACTACATTTTTTCTTTTTTTGACATTGATTACATGGAGATTGACTTAATTTTGTGATTCTAGTATACATTTTATTCTCCTTCTATAACTGGCAAAGGAATTTTTATTTTATTTGTATTGATATCACAGCAGAATAAATCTCGATTTCTCATAATAGCAGCATCAAAATGATGATATATTTTTATTTTTTGATCACTATATTCTCCAAATCGAGCTTTATATAAATATGTTATTCTATTTGGAATTTCTTCTGGTTTGCATCGACCTCTGAATTTAAGAAAAGGTTCTATCAATTTTTTGTCTTTAGGTCTTTCTTTAATCGGTAACATTACAAATCCTGCATCAACTTTATTTCTCATAGCTTTACTGCCAGCAATACAAGATTCATCAGCAAAGTCAATGCTCTTTTCATTACCGTTGGTTTGAGACATAGTAAGAATGCCTATATTGTATCGTTCAGCATAATCTTTTAAATCAGTAGCTAAGCCTCTAAGAGCCATATCTTCTCTAGCTTGAACACCGGTATTCTTTCTATATTCCATACTTAAAGGACCATTTAAAGCCATGTAGTCAAAGCAAACATATGATGTTCCATAATTTTCTACCGATTCTTTAATTTTTCTATCTAAAGAAGCAGAAGTATAGTCCGGCATTGAAATGACTTTAAATTGATCTTCAAATAAAATTTGTGCAGCTTTTTCTACTCGATTTTTTTCTTCTTTTGTACAGCGTCCCATTGTAATTGTATTACTAGGAACACCTGAGACACAAGCTAAAAACATTGGTTGTATTTCTCTTCTACTATCAAGCTCAGAATGAATAAGAATTCCTTGTCCTTGATAATTTAAATTATCAACAAATTCTTGTTTTTCTAAATCATAATATTGAGAAACACAAAGACCACACATATCAGCCACAGCCATTCTAGTTTTATTAGCACCTGATGGCGCAGAACGCATAATGAGCTGCCCTCTACTAAACCCATGAATTAATTTACTTAAATATGGACTAGATAATAAAGCACCAAAACTGGGCTGATCTTCAAATTCATCTAATAAAGAATCAATATCTTCACCAACAATAAGTTCATCTCGAACATATTTAACATCATATTTGTTTCTTAATTCAGAATGTCTTGCTTCTACTTGATTTAAAATTTTTTGAATTGTTAAAGATTCTAATTTAGATTGCTCTTTATCTTCATCTTCTAGTTCATCAAAAAATTCTTTTATATCAACACCTGAAGCTTGTAAATCTCTTAATAAACTGAATTTCCTTAGAGTATTATAATAATGCTCGTAATTATCTAATATACAAATTTCTTTAGTGGTATAGATAAAATCCATGTAATTATTATCTTCTAACACCTCCATTTGTGCTGGATAGTTACGAGCTAAGTTTTCTATTTCTATTTCTGTAATCTCTTGTGCCCCTGCACGATATAATTTATGAATACAGATAAACATAGTTTTATGAAATTTTACTGGTTCAAAATCTTCTTTGCATAAAGGATATTGAGGTAAAGCAATTAAATTTGGTTGTTTTAATAAACATCCTAAAAGCATTGAAGCTAAATTAAGATTATAAAGCATTAATACCCCTTATCATTATCACGGATTTTGGGATATTCTTTCTTATTGCTACGACATAAAATACTTTATTCATCCCAATCTACCTCCTTTATATATTTTCTTCTTTTCCATGATTTTACATGAACAATTTCATATTCAGTAATTTCATCTCCTATATTTTTAACAGTCTCTTTGTTAATATCCAATCTTTGTTTAAATTGTTTATAAGGCTGAATATATTGAGGAAAGAATTGTCTTAACATATAATCATGGTTCAATTGATGCCCTTCAAGTTCCATTGCATACCTTATTATAGCATGAATTTCCTGATATGTCAATCCATATTCTTTGCGTATGGCTGGAATTTGACGTGCCACTTTAAGCCAATCTACATTTTCGCTACCACCATAAATATCTCGAATATAATTTTTCAGTTCAATAAAAGGATCAACATTTTTTTCTGCTACATATTGCTCATAGCATTCTTGAGAGCAGAAATATTTACTTTGATATCGTTCTGTTTTATATCTTTGCCCTCTTAGAATATTTGCGCCACAAACACAACAATCCATTATTTCCTCCAAAAGAAAAAAGAAGGGTGGATAAACCACCCTCCTTCCTTATTAACCATTTTCAGTTATATATTCTTCAAAGTCATCAATAATCATCATTACTTGTTCATATTGTTTTTCAGTACAACGGGAAAGTTTCCCTTCTTCACCCAAATACTTTGCAACAATCTCTTTAGTAATTTCCTTGTTGATTTTATAAATTTCTCGATAAGTAACTTTAGCCTTATCCATTAACTCATCAAAAGGAATATTTTGATTTTCTTGTTGTAATTCTTCAAACTTTTGGTCATAAGTAATAGCCTTAGAACCAGTAGCTTCTTCTTCTTTAACAACAGCTTCAACAATAGCTTCCTGTACACCTTCAGCAGTAAAAGGAGTGATTTCAGTAACCATATATTTGAATCTGCTACCAGCTAAATACTCTGGACAAGACTGAAAATAAATAGAGGACAATTGAGAATTACCATCTTCGTCATATCCATTAGACTTTACATATCCAATAAAATCTACTGCATCAATAATTAAATCAATTGTTCTCTTATCACCCTTGGGATAAAGCTGTTCATATTCTTCACCGGTTTTAGGATCTTTTTGTTTTCTAACCTCAGAATGGGAAATGAAAATAACACAATATCCTGCATTTAACAAGCTGTTCCATTCATTGAACCACTCATTTTCATATTCTTTCCACAGGCCATATCCAGAATTACCATCATTTAGTCTATCAACACCCTGACTATTGCAAATGTACTTTTCACACCACTTAATAGCCACATCAACAGTGTCAACAATGATAGTAGAATAAGTTGCTCTAGCCTTGTCTAAGGTTTTGGGATTTGTCAACTGCTTTCTTACTCTTTTAAAATCTGCCCATTTAGTGAGTGGAGCGTAAGCAAGACCACTAATTGCATTGATTCCTTGTTCAAATCGTAAATAATAAGGTTTGGGAAATCTTGTAGCCTGTAAAGTTTTTCCAAGCTTTCTTTCATTAGAATGAATAAGAATCAGCTTGCCTTCTACTCCTTTAGAGATTTGACTGATTTCAGGAGCAAAAATATCAATAGTTTTCGCCATTATTCATCCTCCATATCAAAATCATCATCATCCCAAGGAATATCTTCATCATCTAGAGGGAAATCATCATCGTCTTCAGGTTCAGGCTTAGGTTTACGTTCTGCCCGATTCTTCTTGGCAGCTTCCTTTCGAGCCTTCATATCTAAACCTTTCTTTCTGTTTCTAGAAGAGTTAGATCCTGTAGAAGTTCCTTCTCTCATATTCTGAAGCTTATTAGAACGAATTCGAATGGCCTTCTTCATTACATCAGGATCAATCCATTCAGACTTTTCTTCCTCTTCTTCATCTTCGGGTTCTTCAATAGGTTCAGATCCGCCCATATAAATTAGTTCTTCAATAGAAAAACCAGAATTAATATCAACCTTCATCTTCTTACTATGACGCATTTGACGCTTATTAGTGCCACCAACTTGGCGAGAAGTTAGGTTCATATCGAAATACACTGTTTCTTCTTCGTTGAAATCAAAATCTTCAACATCTTCCTCGTTAACAAACATGGTAACAGGGAAGCATTCACCATTTCTATTGGAACCGTATAGAGTAATCTTTAGACGGCCAGTAGGTTCTTCATTTAATTCTTCTTCTTCAATCTTGTGAATATAGAAAGTACCACCAAAAGAAGCGCCACTACTATCATTCTTTACACTAGAAGTAGAAGAACGATTTACACGCCAACGAAGAGTAGAATACAACTTATTATTTTGAGGATTAACATAATCATTGATTTCTGCCACACCTTCAATACGTCCAGCAGTAGGCTCAATATTAGAATCACCATTCACTTCAGGATTCCATTCATACAAAGATTGTGCCATCTTCCATCTAGGAGATTCTTTACCATTACCACCAATAGATGAAAAATAAACATTGAAAGTATGAATGCCATCATCAGTTCGCATAGCAATTCGACCACGAATTACATCACAAACCTTTTCACCTGTTTCATTGCCATTTTCGTCAAAGATTTTTACTTTACCTTTAGCAAGCTCCAATGCGTTTTCATAGCAGGTACCTTCACATGCAAACCAATTAGCTGTCTTTTTTAGTGCGCTCTTCATAAATAATAATTACTCCTTTAAATCACAATATGGACAATACCAATCATAAAATTTTTCTGTAGGATAACCTTTTTCAATGATTTCTTCTGTTTCTATAATTTGTAAATGATTTCCACACCTAGGGCAAATTCTTTTATCCCAAAGCTCTTTTAACGCCGCTCCAGATAAATTATTTGTTTTTGTAGGTGAATCTCTAAGAGAAGCAAGATATCTATAAGTATCTACTTCTACTTCCGGATGATCTTCAAGCATTGCATGAATACTTTCAATCACCTCAGTTTGCATGTTTGGATATTCATCTTTCACTTGCAATTGGGCGTCTATCCTCCTTTAGGCTGAAAGTAGTAACAGCCTCTTCAACTTGTTTTGGATTGGTTTTAATATAACGGCTTGTTGTACTAATAGAAGAATGACCTAACATATCTCTAATAACAGCAACAGGAATTCCTCTTTCACTGTAAATAGAAGCAGCAGCGGCTCTTAAACTATGACAGGTTACATTTTCCCAATAAGGAAGCTCTGCCTTTTTAGCTACCTTTCGAATGGTTCCATTTAAATGATTGTTTTTCAGAATTCCGCCGTTTCTTGTAGTAAATAAATACACTCCGTCTTTGCGTGTAGAGTTGATATATTCGTTAATATACTCAATAGTTTCATCATTAAAATAGATGGAACGAGGTTTATTTCCCTTACCATAAATCAGCAGAACATTTCTACCATCATTAATCATAGAATTATAGTCTTTAAGAGTAAGTTCTGCAAGTTCGCCCATACGAATTCCTGTAGATACAATTAAAGAAATAATTGCTTTTTCTTTAATATTTCCACAGGCTGCAAGAATAGCCTGAACATCTTTAAAAGAAATGTAGGGCTTTGGCTTGTTATACACATGATAAGGAGCAGAAAGATTAACAGCAGGATTAGTTTTAATATATTTATTCTCGTTCAAGAAATTAAAATACTGACCGAGAATAGAACAAAAACTAATCACAGTCGCAGAACTATGAACAGCCCCATAAGACCCTAAAAAGATTTCAAGATCTTCGTGAGTGATTTTCTCTTCTGGTTTGTTGATAGCCCTTAATGTTTGATTGATTCTATACTCATAAGTTTCGATAGTTCTACGACTAGCCTGTCTGCTCTTTAAATAGTTCTTAAAAGCCACGTTCATAATAAATACCTCCTGTGCTTGATCGCACCTTTAATGTATTTATAATATATCACATCTTTTTGTTCTTGTCAACGATTTATTTTATTTTCGGCATAATGACGAAACCCCCACCACAAAAATATGTAGTAGGGGTTTGTCATAGGAGGTATTTTATATTAAAAAGTCAGAACAGAATTTCTTCTGATCAAAATCAAGACAATAAAGTTTCTACAGCTACATATCTGTCACTGTTCAAAACTTCAACTAAATTTTCCCAAGGATCTAATTTATTAGACATAATCATTTTAAGAGTATTTGGACTAAATCCACTAACTAAAGTAACACCTAATTCATTTTCTTTTACTGGAATAGTGTTTGTACGACTATTAACATTCCAAAAAACTAAATGAGGCATTTTATACCCGCAATGATTAAATTTATCTTTAATGAGATTAAAGAGCTTTTTATCTGGTTTATTCATTAAAGCATTGTCAAACTCCATATCAGATATAATTAAAATCATATCAGGCAAATCTTTTTGAGACAGGTTGTGAGTAAGAGCAGTATTAAGAATTAAATCGAATACTGCTTTAATATCAGTATTGGTCATATCATAATGATGTGACATTTCATATTTTTTCTCAAAAAGATTAGAACAGTTATTCAAATCTACTAATTCAGGAACAGCAGAAAAAGTAATGAACTTGTTTTTAAAATGTCCTGGTAATCTTTCTGCACAAAACACTCCTAAAGATCTAGAAACATCTATTGCTTGCACTCTTGATTTAGGATCAATGTAACTATTCATTGAATAACTTCCATCAACTACAACCAAAATGTTTTTTTCTAGCTTAAAAGAGGTGTCTAAATTATTCCATAGAGCTTCCAAGGTTTCATCATAGTTCTCAACTTTATGCCAAATTTCATGTGGCATTAAGGTAGAAGCATTAATTTTGCTTTTTCCATTCAGAACATCAAAAATATATTTATAATATCTCTCTTTATCATGCCTAATAAAAGCATTGTTGTAATTCATTGCAGCTTTAGATGGAACTTTGTCATAATTGATTTCATTCCATTTATTATTAGACATTTTGCTTTCTGTTACATCTATATAATTACGTAAAGCAGAAAGAATTTTTCTGTACTCTCTGGGCGAGAAAAAATATTTGATGAAATCTTTAGCTAAAGCTCTAGTTTTTGCACTAGAAGCATTTTCAGAAGGCATCCATTTAGCTAATAAAGAAACAGGTTGTTTAGCCTGCATCTTCTCTAGATCTTTTTTAAGAATCATAAGCAATTCTCTTTGAATGTTTAACCAGATTTCATTGTTCTGTAAACAAAAAAGATCATCAAATCTTCCATAACCATTTACCAGATAAACCAATTCTCTGGCATGGTCTTGAAAAGCATCTGCAACTACAGGTAGACAAACTCTAAACAGTCTACGTTCGCCCATGCCTTCTTTAATGTCTCTGGCAAAGAATAACCATTTAAGAGTTAATTCAGGATCCTCTTTTAACGCCCCAATAAATTTTTTCTGAATTTCTTTATCAGTGCAATAGCGTAAACTACTGGTAACAAAATTTAAATCTAGCAGCTTATGTCCAGTAGTTGCATATCCAATTGCACCGTTTTCAGTTACAGAAGTATTAAGCTGATCCTCGAGATAATTCATAAAGTTTTTCATTTTACTACGCTCCTTATATTTCTTTTTCAAATAGAACCATAAACAATTGTTGCTGTAAGAGCATAAAAATTAATGGAGCTAACATACAGACTTGAACCGTAAACCTATTGCTTACAAAGCAATTGCTCTACCATTGAGCTATGTTAGCATATACAAGGCACATAGTATTAGTTCTCAAAATTGTTTATACAAAAATAAAATTGCTGTTTGTGCCTTAAAATTTTACTAAGCGCATTAATAATGCTTATAAAAATTTTCTTAATGTTTTATCAGCTTAATTGCTGTTTGCGCTTATGGTGAAGATGGTGGGACTTGAACCCACGGCCTACTGATTAAAAGTCAGTTATTCTTCCAACTGAACTACATCTTCATTGTGTTGTTGGCTTCGGTTACTGTTATCCCATTTAACTTCCCCGCTGGGATGCACCAACATTATTTACTTTTTTGAATCTTCCCATTGATCTTTAAAAGGTTTGTAAGTCGTAAATTTTAATTTATATTTAGCAGGAATATCATACATTTTTTTTGTAACAGGATGCTTTCTTCTGCTTGCTTGATAAAATTTACTTTCCATCCTACCAAATCCTTGAATATCAATGGTGTCATTGAGAATTAAACATTCTTTTATGGTTTCCAACACCATATCACAAATTTCTTTTGATTCATTATGTGTTAGACCATATTTTTCTCTAAAGTAATTACGAAAATCTGTGTAATTCAATGTACCTCCCATAAAAATATTTTTCTTTTACAAGAGAAAGTTGGTGCTACTGGTGGGATTCGAACCCACACTTTACAGATTTTAAGTCTGTTGCCTCTTCCTATTGGGCTACAGTAGCATAAAGGCGACTACATAAAACTTTATTTTTAAAAAGAAAGGACACATGGGGGGTGGATGTACAAACAGAGACAAGAGAAACAAGAAAAGTTTTATGTAGTCGCATTGGTCCTCGTGGCTGGACTTGAACCAGCAACCCTCCGATTATAAGTCGGAAGCTCTAACCTATTGAGCCTACACGAGGATATTGAATAGAGCAGTCATAAGACTTAAAGGAAGAACTCTATCCAATGTTTAGGAAAGAAGTGTACCGCTTGCCTTGTCTTTTGACATTATGTATTGTAACACAGCTTACTAGCTTTGTCAAGACCTTTCTTCAACTTTTTTGTAATAATTTTTTAATAGGTAAATTAAATCATCATCATCTAGTATACTGATTATATCATCAGAAACTTCTTTTGCTAAAATGGAGCACAATGGAATTCTTATTTGTTCGTATCCAATCTTTTCTATATAGTCTACCAATTGACTTAAAAAAGGTATGAATGGACCTGCTTCATCAACAGCTAAAATTTTGTCACAAATAGTGTTTTCAATTTGGCTTACAATGTTGTTGGCATAATAAAGAGCATGAAGATTCATTGTATTTTGAAAACAATCTTTCAATTCATTTTCATCATCAATTTCTTCAAGGTTTAAATTATTTCGAATAGCTGTTTCTTTAAGTCTGCACAACTGTTCAATTTCTACTTCATTAAATTTATTACAATCAATCATGCTTAACAACCTCCTTTGTTTTACTGTAGGGTCATTATAACACATAAATTTTATTCTGTCAACAGTTTTTTAAATTTTTCTTCAATTCGCAAAGTAGCTTATCAAAATAAAAAACAACCCCTGATAATACCAAGGGCTGTTTTTTATTTTTAATATGTTATTCTATTATTATTTATTCATTAAACTTTTAATTTGACTGGAAGTGTATTATTTATCATTGTGTCCAACCACCGCTTCTACCAACATAAGCTGTAGCATCCTCCCAAACACCATTTCTTCCATAATATACTTTACATTTTTTCCAACTGTTGTTTTGGCCATAGTAAACATTATAAATATAATCTGTTATCCAAATGGCATAAACGCTTCTGTACCCCTGATCCCAAAGACTATTCCAGGTAGATGTAGAACCTGCGCTTGTTGTAGACCAACCTTGGAATGTGTGATTATCATAACTTAAACTTGGTTCTGTAGGTCTCTTATTAGTAGTTTGACCTGTACCATACCTATTATTAGTTGTTGTTGCTTTACCAGTTCCTTCTCCATTTTGTGGATAATAAGTCATTGTTTGCTCTTGGCTATAAGTACCATAAATTGTATCGTAACCTTGATTAAACAAACTTTCTGCTGAAGAAGAGCTTGAAGTAGCAGAAGAAGATGAAGAAAATCCTAAATATGTCCATCCAGCTATTGCACAAGAAGTATTAACATCTCCATATGTAGTTTCACCCTTACCACCGCCTGAGGTTCTACCTGTACCATAATATGTGGTTGGATTCATATATGTGGATTTATCTGTTTCATATCTTGTACTTGTTCCTCGATAGTAATAACAAACATCTTCAGCATAATAACCCTCTCTTCGATAAATGCCATAAATAGTGCTGTATCCAGCTTCAAAAGCATCTGCTGCACTATTATAATTCACAATAGAAGAACCGGAATTTACTGACCAACCCTGTAGAGTAGCTTGGCTATCAGCAAGACAAGATGTATTCATACTACCAACAGAATAACTATCTGAACCATTTGTTTGAGAAGCGCCACTCGAATTGTATAATTTCTGCGCTTTTGTAATAGTTATTTGTACAGTGTTTCTTGTATTTGTACCACGATAATAAGTTCCTGTTTCATGTTCTGTGGTTCTATTGGTATGGTATGTACCATATAAACTACTCTTACCTTCTAATTCAGCACTCCATTGTCCATCATATGTTGCCACAAAACTGCTTCTGTCTTTTGTGAATCCATCAAAAATATACCCAGAGTAAGACATGATAGAATTTATATTAGGATCTTCATAGTTGTTATACCATTGTCCTATATGACTACTAGGTAAAACAAATTCAGCAGCCCAACGAGGTAAAGTTAATTGTTTTACGTAATTATCAGCATTTACGAAATGTTCACCAGGAGTTATCGGTCCAGGACCTAAATCGGTATCACATGCTAAAACATTAAATCCTTTATAGTTTGTACTAATAGTACTATCATCATCCATATTCGTATAAAATGTACTACTGGTAGATGTTGTACCACCTGATGTGGTTGTTTTTCTAAAATATCTAGTGTATTCTCCTGTTGGATAATTTTCGCACATATAAATATAACTTCCAGCAGGTACACTAATTGAAACTCTTCCACCACTTGTATAAGTAGTAGCCGATTCTCTGTTTATTCTACTTATTCTCACCCACGCCATTTATGTCACCGCCTTAAACTTCATAGGTGATTAAAACAGCACCGTTAACTACACTGGGCATACTATTACTTGGGGCGATTATAATTTGTGTAGGTTGATAAGCATCTAATTTTATTTTGTCAGAAGCAGACATTAAACCACTTTGACTAGAAGTGGCTTCTCCTATCTGAGCACTATCTTGATTTAAAATTGCACCTAAAGCCATTATAAATCCTCCTTAAATAATTTTTCAATTTGATTTAATTCATCTCTAGCATATTGAATTGCATCTTTTTGAATTTGAATATTCAATTCCTGTGCGTGTTTCAACATTAAAGATATAACATTATTAATATATTCAATATTTTTTATTTCATTGTTATTTATAGTTTTTAATAATTCTTTAAGCAAAACACTAATTATAAAAATAGATTGTTGATCCAATATAATTTGTAATAATTTATTAAATGTTTTTCTATCAGTTTTAACTGATAAATACAAAGAGTTAGAGATTTTATCAAATTGCTGAAAGTTTTTAATAAAATTAATTTTCATTTTTTGTTTTTATTTTCCCTATTCTTGGGCATTCACGCAAAATAATTTTATTTTTCCTTCCCTAATAATTTAAAGCAAATCTCGTAGATAAGGGCCATACATGCTGCTCATCTTTTGTACAATTTCATCTAAAGATTTTTCTAATTGCTGCAACTCAGATAAATAAGTTCTGTTATTTGTTTCGGTTTCAGTTTTTGTATCAACTTTTTTGGTAACACTTTCTGGTTCAATGCAATCCATTTCATTATAAATTAGTTGCACCAATTTTGATTTTAAATTTTTAATATCAAGTTCATTCCCAATATTCCAATTCCAATTTTTTAAAAACCAATCCTTCAAATCAGTTTCTTTTATAATTTCATACTCTACTTTCTTAGGCAGTCTATAACTTCTCATATGTATCTCCTTTAATTATATATAATATAGGGGGTGGTTTTCGCTAAAAGATTTACAACAAAAATTACCCACTCGTTTTTCGATTTCAATTTTCTAGCTCAAACATTTTTAAATAAAAATGGGGAGGGGTTTTCGCTATTATGTTTTCTAAAAAATATTAGCTGCTCGAAATTCAATTTCAATTTTCTGGCTCGTCATCTTCTAAACTTTCTTCCATTTTATCTAATTCTTCTTTAATACTATTCATAATTCTTTCCACTTCTTTAGTAGCGTTAACACTAATTACGTTCTCTTTTCCATTATCATTTTCTTTTTTATTTACATTATCGTTGTCATTATCATTTACATTATCATCATCAGACACATAAGAATGCAATTCTTCAATGGTAATACCATAATCAGCAGTTAACATCTTATCAATTGGTGCTGCTAGATATCGCTTCATTGTTTCGTCTAAAAGATACATGTTATTATCATGTGCAGCTTGAATTCCGTTGATATAAGGATCTTGATCTAGCTCAGGCATGTTCTCTTTTGCTTGTTGCAAATTCTTTTTTGCGGCTTCCATCTTTGTTTTCATTTCAACTTCAATTTGGCTGACAACATCAATAACTGCACATTCTGTAACCATATAAGTGATTTGTTTTAAATAGTCTTTTTCTTCTTTAGGGTTAGAAGAAAAGTTTTCCAATCTTTCTTCAACCATATCGCAAAGATCATCCATCATAAATCCAATATCTTTACTAAAATTATAAGAAGGAATATAATTCATAATAACATTCTCCTAACACAAATAAAAAAATAATTATGTGAATAATTTCACATAATTATTATAACATACATTCTTTCTTTTTTCAAGAGTTTTTCAAAAAAATAAATAATTCCCCCGGGAAAATTTTTTCTTCATGTAATGCGATAGATGTTCTTTCCAAATATTTTTTAAATAATATTCTTCTTTAAAACATATCCCCGGCAAATTTTGGTTTTCACGTAATGCGTTTATTATTTTTCTCGGGCAGTTTTATAAAAACCATAATTTATTGATTGATATCATTTTACAATCAACATCTTTCAACAAAATATATCCTTTTTCACTTCACCTCTGTAAACAACATTGCTTTTTTATAAACTATATTACAAATTAAAATTACAGCCAAACAAAAAAGGCACCGCTCCTATACTGGATAGCGATGCCTGTTATCAACTTTTTCTATAGTATAACACGAAGCTGGTGAAAAGTCAAGTGTTTTTCTGGTTTTTCTTTTTGTCTCTGATAGCCTTTAAAATGCCCTGCAAGGCCCACATGTTCGCCCCCATATAACTATACTGCCCCCACCTATTGCAAGCTCGTACAGCGCAAGGAAAAGGGCAAAAGAAAAGAGGGGGAACGTCCCCCTCCAAAGCTCAGGCATACCAACTTACATAAAGCTTCTTGCCTGTCTGCCCCCCCCATGAAGTGCAAAACAGATCCCCCACCTTCAACGGGTGGGGGATAACAACCTACGGCAGGCTTGTAACGCCTTCTTTTCGCTTTCTTTATCCCATCCGGCATAGGGGATAGTCTCCAGCAGGTATTGCAGTTCTTCCCGCGTTTCCGCGTCTGTGAGGGGCCTCCCCTCCGTCTCCATCCTGGCAACCATCCGGCTCTCCAGGATTCCGCCAGCCGCATCCCGGGCCTTGTTGAATAATGTTTTCCTCATTGTCCTTCTCCTTTCTGCCCTCGTGACCTCCGGGGCGGGTCTTATATGGTTAGATGCACCAATCTTCACCAGCAATGTAGACCAACTCGCCGCGCCAGTTTTTACCTCCTAACCTAACGACCTGTCATTGTTCTTTTCTATGGTCTTATTATAGCCCATTTCCACAATTAAAGCAATAGTAAAACTGCATAAATAAAACTTTTGTTTTTGTTAAAATTGAACAATAAAAAACACCACTATAATAAGCGGTGTTTTTTATCTTTTTTTAAACTATATTTAAAACAGATCAGGATAAACCATGCAAAACAACGGTCTTTTGGTTTTTCTTTCCCTCTTGTTTAATCAGATAATTTGTCATGTTTTAACCCCTTTCTTTTTTCCGGATCTTGCAAATACCACTCACAACCACCACAGCAGCAACAGCAATCACAGCAACAGCAATGCAAACTGCTTCTCCATAGGTAAACACACTTCCAGGAATAACCCCAAACCAGTTTGACATATTATTTTACCTCCTTAATGTTTGGATAGTTAGGATCTTCAACACCAAATCCCCAAAGTGATAAGCTATTTTCCGGATTAAAGGAATTGCAAAACTGATTTTTTAAATCAGCAAGGCAGTATTTTCCTTCTAGTGCTCTGATTATTTCCCCACAGTTGACCCATCTTTCCCACTGTGGAATCCCTTTATCAAGCAGTGCATTTAAGCATCTGCCGATTTCAGGGTTGATGGAAAATACACCCTCAGGAAAAAGTCTGTAGGTGTACTTCTTTTCTCTGGCAATATTACCAGAGGCATAAACATCACCGCAACGGGCAATATTCATGTACTTCCGGATTTTTTCGTTTTTATTCATTCTTTTCGCCTCCATATTCTTTGATAATAGACTTGATCAATTTCAAATCTTCATCAGGAATAGGTTGATAAAGCCATGCTGTTCCGTAGATATATGGCATACCATTATATGTATCTTCATACAGGTCTACGGACTTGAGATAATCACAAACTACATGGTAATCTGCATTTTTTCCAAGCAACCCATTCTTTTTTGCATGTTCAATGGCTTGCTCTTGTTTTACTGTTCCGGCGTGCATATCGTTCAAATGGTACAATTTCCACAGATGATACACTTGCTGGAACAGAGTATTTTCATGATAATACTCTGCGAGAGTGTCAAGACACTGTCCGCAGCAGTAGCAATCTGTGCGGATATGATTCCACACTGTGCCGCAGACGGAGAAAATTTCCTTTTCATCCTGCTGCTTAAGTTCAACTTCAAGCTCAACAGGGCAGTTCTTTTTGCCGATGTTGTTGAAGTCGATTTTCGGCAAGTTAATAATGGTTTTCATTATAAATACCTCCCAGTGTTTTTCTTTTTTATATCCCGTCTCCAAACTCTCCCAGGTTGCTTGATGCGCTCAATGTGTCACTTCTCCGCTTCCTGGATTTACTTGTGCGGGGATTCAATTTTCAAGGTGCTTCCCTCTCGGGATGGTTATATAATATCACCCCCAACCCCAAAATACAATAGTTAAATTGCACAGAAAAAATTTTTGTTTATATACTTCATTTTATATCATGGTTTTTAATAAAAAATACTAGGTTTTTTGATTGATTTTTGATTTGACCTGTTTACCCTATCAAATTACACATGGGAAAATACAGTATATTTTATTGACAAAAATGTAATAAAAAATATTTCCCCTCAAATGAAGGGAAATATTTTAATATTTAAATATGGTATGCTAAAAGATAGACCTGGTTATCAATATGAAAGATTTGATAACTATCACCGATTACAATATCACCGGCCACATGATCCATAGAGGTTTGCCATTGAAACACACCATCAGGGGTTTGTATTTCGAATTGCACTCTATCTTTATGCTGACCGATACAAACAGCCTCGATCTTTTCTGTAACAAATGTGGAATCGTCCTCCACATTAATTCCGCAGTCTTGTAGCTCATAAGTAACTACGTCAACTGTATAAGGCTTGTTCTCTACGACAACTTCAACGACAGCAATTTCATTGTCCTCAATCCTGTCAATCACTGCACACTGATTGTAGGAAAAAGCCCCTTGCTCCACTGTAGTATGCGGAGTTGCGACAGAAGCAGAAACCAAAGCCGCTAGCAAAAGGACGCCAGAAACAACCATTTTCATTTTTCAAATTCCTCCTTGTATAATACTGAACAATATTGGTTTACAAATAAGATCCCATATTCTCCCCAATTGAATTGCGGAGAAAAATACACTTTAGGCCTATGGCAGAATACCAGAATATTTTCCAGCAAAGGGGTTGGGAATCTGTATCCTGCAAAGAATACTGCTTCGCTCTCACTGATTTTTTGACAGCGTCTAACAGCTCTGAGAGTGGGTGCAGAAACCTCTCTCCAGCCATCAGGAACACGCACAGGGCCAGCATATAGGGTAACATCAGGCCGCGCCTTAAGAGCATTCACGGCCTTTTCTGCGGTATTAGTCATTGCTTTTACCTCCAAATATAAATATTAATGGGGTGGGACTTTTTTGAAAAGAAAATCCCGCCAGAAAACTTTGTTGATGGAAATTATTGGAAATAGCCATCATCAATGGAACCGAACCAAATAAGAGTATCTCTGTTTCCGTCTTCGTTATTGTCAAATAATTCATCGTTGTCCAGAGCGCTTTCATAGCTCTCGCGGACAAAGTCGAATCTTTCTTTGTAGGACTCAGGGATATAATAAATTTCCCTGTTTTCATACTCTTCAACGGCCTCAGTGCTGCCGTCGAAGGAATCCAGATCATAATATTCACTTAGCACATTCCGTGCCTCAAAGGGAATGTTTTCCAGTTCCTCGCAAGGCATATCCGCCCACATTCTGACCGCCTCCGGTTCAAACCAAAACAGATCGTTAATCTCTGTTTCGGAAATGCCATCCGGATAGCAATCCTCCAGCATGGCTTCCACCATATCAAATTGTTCCTTTGTGAGTTGAGAGGCCAAATTTTTCGCCCCACTCCAAAACTCAAACTCAGATAAAGGGGTTTCAGTAACGATCTTCATAACACTACCTCCATTTAATTGTGAGGGGTTGTGCTTCCCTCTTGTTTATCCTTGTGCCACTATAATATAATATAATCCCCCTCAAGTCAATTGTTGAATGTGCTAAAATAAGTCTTGTGTTTTTGTGCGTTATGATCATATATTGTACTATTGTATTAAGCATTTAATACAAATGGAAAGAGATTGATAATATAATATTATTTTATACACACTATAAGAGGAGACCAGCAAGAGAGTGAGAGAGTATGTGTATGCAGGGACAGTGAGAGAGGTGTGGTGTTATATATATCATATATGGTATTATATGTAGTATATATATTATATATATTAATATATTATTATTATATTATTGTATAATCAGAGCAAACAGAGAGGGAAGAGAGATGAGAGAGGAGAGAGCAAGGCAAGGGAGGGAGAGGGGAAAGGATATATAATAAAGGTATATAGAGAGAGGAAGGAAGATGCTGGACAGGTGTTGAATAATGGGGAAAATAAGAGGGAAAGATGGAATAGATTTTAGAAATGGATTTTAATGGTGGGGATGGATTGAGTGGAGGGAATGAGGTGGAAGGTGATTTGGTTGGTTGGTTTGGGATACAACTTTACTTTTCTAATGTAATGTACGCGTACACGAAAAATATTTAACAACAACTATAATCAAATTAAGTTACCATTCTATACATTATATAATATATAATATAGTATCTAACTTAGCTATAACACATATATATAATATAGGTATGGGGTGTTTCCGTATTAGAATATACAATCTAATACGGTTTGACTATGTTCTCTGGATCTGTTTTCTACATATGAATGGGGGGTATGTTTCAAACAAAGGTATTTTATTTTTTTGAAAAAGTACCCGTTGTCCATACATCAAACAACTGCTCAAACAAATCAAACATATTAACAATCACTTAAACAAAATACTCAAACAACTACTTAAATATATTTAACAATTAGCCAAATTCACCCAAACAATTACCTAAATCATACATCTAACAACCACTCAAATATATTTAAATTATTAAACATATTAAAATTATTCAAATCACTCAAACAAATCAAAATACTCAAACAATCACTCAAATCACTTAAACACTTATTTAAACAATTACTCAAATTATTTAGACAACTACTTGAACAATCACCCTAACTCACTCAAACCACTTATCACTCAAATTACTCAACATTTAAAATTGTTACTATTACTGTTACTATTTATATTTTATATTTATTATTAATATTATTATTATTTATATTTAAAAAGGTTGACTTTTATAATAAAATATGTTATAATATAATGTGATCTAAAAAAGTTACAAAAGTGTAACAAAAAAAAGGACAAATGAATATATATAAGAATATCTATATATATACACAAATGTCCTTTTTTTTGTAACCAATTTGTAACTTTTTCATAAGGCCAGAGGCCAAATCATATTCAGATAACACATTTGTCTTAAATTAAAAATGAAAGGAAGAAAAAAATATGTATGATTTTTTACAAGAAGAAATAAATTTAGACAGACTAAGAGTTTTGGCCCAAACTCATGAACCATTAACTTATAAAGAATTGTGCGAAGAATTAGAAATGAAGCCTAGAACAAGCAACTCTAAAATTGCGCAATTAAATGGCCTAAAAACAATATGTGATTATCATATTACTTCTAGGCCAACTCGATATATTATTGATAAATATTATGAAGAATATGCCGCCCCACTTATGAATGATAAGGCCAAGTATGTGCCTTATGTGGAAACAATATTATGCGCATTATTGACTACTGGAGAACCAATTATTGCTTCTATTAGTGATTTAATGATTATGTGCAGAATTGTAAATAATAATTTTAAGGCGGCAAGAATTAAAAATAATCAGGCCAATATTGCTGAGGGGCGAAATGTTAGTTTGGTGGATTTACAGTTCTTTGTGGACATTACTTATGGAAATATTCTTGCGCCAATTATTAGATCTGCGCTTAACTCTATGGAAAAGAGAAAGGTGATTAAGATTGCCCCGGCCTATAGATATAAACAATATATAGATGAGCAAAGAAAGAATTTTATTATGTTGCCTGCGGCCTTTGATTCACAAATGTTTAAGGCGTTCCATGATATTGAATATGGGGCGAGAAAAGATTTGGGACTAGAGAATAAAAGATATATCCCTAATGATATGATCAACGCTTATAGGCTTTTGTGCAATCAAAAGACAAGAGAGCAATTTCATAATATTGAATATTTCTATTCTTGTAAAGAAATTGTTACACAAAAGAAAATTATAGAGAGCGCACTTCCTTCAGCCTATACTAATTTGAATGTGGCGGTTGGGCAAAGAGTTATGACGGCCAAAAGCTTAGATGATCTTACTATGACTGTTAGAAAGATATTGAGCAAAGATATGTTGAGCTTAGATCCTGCTGTGGATTATAAAAAGTTCTTGGGCTGAAATAAAAAAATCCAGGTAAAGCAAATATATACTTTACCTGGATTTTTTAATGGACATCTATAAATTTAAGTAGGTCCTATACGGAAAAATGTATCCCCCAGAGTACCTTCCTCTTCTCTTGCATTCTTGACACTCGAAGTGATCCATCCGGAGAACTTCTTGCTTCAGTCGTCTCCACTCCGGCCAGGAGTAGAAGGCATCCGCGTTGTCTGCAGCAACCATCCCGGATAGCTCTTGTAGGGTGTGGGGCATTCAACTTCACGTCCCTTGCAAAACGATGTGTCCGTCTTGTTTCAATAAATGTATTGCCCTCCGCTGCCCCAGAAACCTAACCTTCATTTCCTTTAGAACTCCTCCTTATATGTCAGCTTAACTGCAACATTAGGAACGATAAATGTTATCGCAACATTTAGTAGCCCAACTTGGTCTACACTAATAATTGGATGCTCTTTCCCATCTGCATCTTCCAGTTTCCCTGTAAGCGTTCCACCCTGAGTCGGACCACCAAGGTTAAATGTAAGCGTTTCTGTTTCTCCTATAGAAAAAATATGCAATACAGTGCCTTCCATGGGAGTGTCAGAAATCACAAACTGATTATTGCCCCCCCCATTCAACACCACATTCGGATTGTTTATCATACCGCCACACCACCTTTCGGCAGTTTGACGGTTAGAGGGTTAGAATGCCCCCCCCGCTGGAAATAAATGGCTGTATTATTTATCATAACTACACTCCAATCCATATGAAAATAAATGAAGAATATCTTCTTCTAGTGCATCAACTCTTTTTTGTAACTTTTTTAATTCTTTTTTATTATTTTTAATTAAAGATTTAATGTTATCAAACTCAATAGTGTCTCGAGGATCTACGCCAACAAAATACTGTTCTCTATTCGGTCTTTCTCCTTCAATTACCCCTCCATTTAAAAGTGTTTCAATATCTTTTTTACTCAATATTAAAGTAAACATATTATCACTCCATTAAGTAAAAATCTAAGCTGAAATAAACGCAGTTTCCACTATGTTTAATTAGTGCATTCGGATTATACTTTATATCCTAAAATTAAATAGTTTCCCCATCCAGCGTAATACCTACCGCTAGTAAAACTAAGCTCTCTATTACTTAATTTTAATTGTCCCCACAAATCAGTACTATTATCTAAAACATTAGTAATGGGGGCAGATGGACTATTAACTATTGTGGTTCCACATCCAGAAGCAGGTTCGTTTATATCAATTAAATTAACGAAAGCTACAACAGGTTCATATCCATCAGGAATTTGCACTTCAAAATCATTCATTGGGTCATTTATACGACCTTGTAAAATGACTTCAAGACCCCCCCTACTGAACCAATAGAAACATTATTATTAATCATATTTTACTCCTTTAAATCAAATTATTTTCTTCTTTATAGTTTTCTTTGGCATAAATAAAATCTTTGTAACATTGACCTAAAGCTCTTTTAATCATTTCATCAAGATCATTAAAATTTATTTTGTGTTTTATAGGAATTCTTGTATCTAAAGATGTATTTCCATATTTGGTAGAATAAATTAAAGTATAACAATCATCAATACAATCCTTATCATAAGAAACCATTAAACAAATTTCTTTTTTAGTAGCTGCTTTATCTTCATAATCTTTCCATGCTCTTTCTTCGGCAATCTTTATTCCTACTTCAAAAATAAACTTATCGTCTTTGTGACAGCAAGAAGTACCTTTACCTACAATTTCACCGCTATAGCTATCAATAATCTTAGCTACTACTTTTCTTTTGCCTTTTTGTTGAACACGAACATATTTCATAATTTTGTTCTCCATATTATTTTATATATTCCAAAAAGGAAGAGAAAATATATCTCTTCCTTTAAGGAGTTTATTCACACTTGGAAAGTCTACGCTTTGCCTTAGCAATAATTTTTGCATTTGCTACAGGATCTTTGTGCCGTAGCTGTTCAACTCTGTTGTTGTAATGTAACTTACTTCTATCAGCCATATAAATACCCCCAGGCATAATTCCAATAGGAACCGCCAGAATAAGAATTTCTAAACCAATTATGACCATTTCTACCCGCATACCAGAGATAATCAGAAGGAAGAACTCTACCTACATTGGTTTCTCCATTCTTTTCTCTATTCCAACGCTCAAGAACATCTCTGGCTAGAGCCTTTAAGTCATAACCTCTATCACTTACAGTAGGAGCACCAGCATACCAAGCAAATTGATTAGGAGCGGTAATCACACCAGAAATACTATTAGCATAACCCGCATTATAACGATTTAAAATAACCCAACCAATACAGGCAATTTCTGTCTTAGATTTAATACCACGAGCTTCAAGATACATCACTTGAGCAATCATGGTTACATCATTCTCAGTGTAATACTGGGTATATGCTGGAGGTTCAGGTTCAGGAGCAGGTTCAACATAAATACCAAGATACTTTTCAATTTCTACTAGAATAGTATCTGCATTGGTCCAATCAAAATTGGTTAGTTCATGCTCATCAAGACCTTCAGTCTCAATTTTAAGATTGCGCTGTGCTTCATAAATAGAACCCATCATAAGAGCATGTTTAGAACCATCTTCAGCGCATTCGTGCATTTTTGACATGTAGTCTACAGCAGGATCATAATTGACTACATCAATGTGTTCATCCAGGGTTGGGTGTACTGCTGCACACGCAGGAACACTCAGCCCTACAGAAAGTGCCAAAATGCACCCAAAAGCTAAAAATTTCTTTTTCATAATAATTACTCCTTTGTTTTTGAATTTAAGACAAATTTGACTATTTCACCAAATTCGTCATACTCTATAGATATCTCAGCATTACCAAGATTTCTATATAAAGGGCGACCAGCATTATCATACTTGGTAGAAGTATAACATTGCTTCTCGTTATTTGATGAAACAACTTTTTCCCTTTTTGGCGTAAATTGACTTGTCTTAGGAATATACCTATACATTGGATTATCAATACAGTAGGTACATTGCCCACGATCTGTCCCACATTCGGAACAAAGGTTTATGAACATTTAGGTTACCTCCTTTGCTGTAACCTATTGTAACACATTTTTATAATTCTGTCAAGAATTTTTTTCAAATTATTTGGAATCTGCTAAAAGCTTCTCCTGGCTAATCATTTTTACTACAAGATTTGTCCATTTTTCACTCAAACCAGGAGATACGTTATTTTCCCTAATAGCTTTAATAATAATTGTAGAAATTCTTTTTAGACAAGAAAAAGACAAGAAAGAATAATACAGTTCTAGCTTAGAAAGAATTAAATGTTCTAAGAAACCATTATCTGTTTCAAATACATAACAAGTAGCTATATATAAAATATCTTCTGCCCCTTTATCAAGTGTTAATAAAGAAGACCAAAGCATGTCAATAGTTTCTTGTCTTTGTTCATCATTTCCTGCGATTGAATCAATTGTTTCAATCCAAGCTTTGATAGCAGTATTATTGATTTCCATATTTCTCTCTTCTTTCATATTATTTTATTAAAATATAGCCAAATCTAAATTTGGTAGTTCGGCCCAATATAATAAAATATAATCATATATCTGCCATTTCTTTGATTTATAATTATAAGACACAATTACATAAGAAAATTTTACTTCTCCATTATCACCAGGATATGCAGCATAACATAAAAATTCGCCTTCGTGATTTTTGATCTGTTCTTCTGTAGGAGATGTAGTTCTTACATTATGCCATTCTATATTCCAATTACAACCAATTCTTTCTTTAAACATTTTTGTCTTTCCTCCTTCTTTCTACTTCTGCTTTTGCCGCATTTTGATTTGTAAATAAATTATTTTTATCTAATAAAATATAAACAGGATTATGTTCTGTGTTTTCTCCTACAATATAAATATCTGTAATTGGTTTGTTTTCATTATATGCTTCTAAAATCTGTTCCAGTTTATTATAATCACAATTAACTTTATCAACAATCTTTTTTAATTGTAAATATTGTTGCTTAAGAGAATTATAAGTAGTATCATTAACCATATTTTTTATCCTCAGTCATGTTTAAAATCTTCGTACATTTTACTTGCAATTACGCCTGTAGAATTTTGATATCTTCCATCATATTCTTTTTCAGGAGCAGATTCTAAAGTATGGTAATAAATTTGACAAATTTCAATATCAGGTTTAATAATTACAGGCTGAATACAAGTAAGTTCTAATGTCCAACATCCTTTAAATCCTGCATCACCAAAACCAGCGTTAATATGAATTAAAATTCCTAAACGACCAATCATTATCTCCATTTTGGTACATGGTCACCATATCCGGCTTTTAAATGTTTTTCAAGAACTTCGATTGCTTCAGGAAATTTTATATATTTAGAGTGGTCTATTACAAGAGCATAAAGTTGAGAAATGGTATATGAAGGATATTGATTATGTACCATAGTAAGGAAATCACTGGTTACCTTGGTGCTCCCTGCTACCCTACGCTTTTTGCCAGGAACATAATATTCTACATCGTATTTACTGGCTCTCATTTTTACCTCTCTTTCATGTTGCTCTCGTCCACCCGGAAGACGCGGAAGCCGATGTCCAGGTCAGCGTCCGGGTGCTCGGCCTTGATCTTGTCCCCGGCCCGGCGGATGCGCTCTTTGCCGATCTCGCAGATGTTCTGATAACCGGCTTTGAACGCCTCGGATTTTTCATCACAAGGTTCCGGAAGCTGAACCATGATAAACTTGCGTTGCCCACCGTCCTCGGCGTTGAGCTGCATGACAGCGTGGGCAGTGGTGGCGGAACCAGAGAAGAAATCTAATACAATATCGGTGCTTGATAAAGCAACTTTACAAAAATCCATGATAAGAGACAATGGCTTCGGAAAAGAAAATATTTTTCCATTCAAAATATCTTCAACTTCGGCAGTACCTCTACGACTTGAGTATTTTGTATCGGTTAAAAGGCTTCGGATAATTTTCTCTTCATGGCGCATTTTTTGTACAATTCGATACTCTCCAGGCTTAACTTCATATCCAATGATTTCTTCGTTCATGTTCTGAAGAGCCTTTTCTTTTCCCCAACGCCAAACAAACTGAACGCCATTTTTTAGGGATTTAGGTGGATATACTTCTACACTATGTTCTTTCTTTTCCAAGCCTATCTCGAAAAAACCCTTATCCAATGGTCTATCTAAATAGATATAAAAGGGGTAATATAAATTAGGCCGATTCAATTTATGAAACGCTTCATTGCTATTATATAGTGGATGAATATTATATCCTCCATTTTTGTCATGGTATTTGAATGTTTTACTCTCATCCGGAAGCATATTTGACTCCGCTTTCGTAATGTTTTTAGCATAAAACAAACAAAATTCGTGCATTTTCCCAATATGCCCGTAATCACGCGCATTCGGTGTTGAGTTTATGACAAAAGTTCCACAGTGGTTACTTAAACCGAAAACTTCATCACACATCTTCTTTAAGCTATCCATTTCGTTGTCATCGATGGAAATGAAAATAAATCCATTTTCACTTAATAAACTTCTGGCTAACATCAATCGCTGATAAACCATGGAACACCATTTAGAGTGGAAACGAGGGTCACTGCTGTTATTTTCCATGAAGTTTCTATTGCCGTTCTCATCATAGAAGCCAATACCATCTTCATACTCATCTGCGCCCATCATATAACTATCTGGATACACAAATCGATCACTACCAGTGTTATACGGCGGGTCAATGTAGATCATCTTGACCTTGCCCAGATAATTCTCCTGCAAGAGTTTGAGAACTTCCAGATTATCGCCCTCGATGTACAGGTTTTCGGTGGTGTCCCAGTTGCGGCTGTCCTCTTTCACCGGGCGCAGCGTCTTGGTGATGGGCCGGGCAGCCTCGGCCATGGCGGCTTTTTTCCCAACCCAGGTGAACTCATAGCACTCGTCCCCGTCTACCACATCGGGGGACAGCAGCTGCTTAAGGGCCTCGAAGTTGACGCCCTTTTTGAGTTTTCCGTCCTCGCCCCGCATTTCCGTGATGGCGGAGGGGAAGAGTTGGGCGATTTTGTCGATGTTGGTGGTTGTCAGGTTGGGGGTTTTAAAGCTTAGGACATCCATTTTCTATCTCTCCTTTTAAATCAGCGAGAAATCCTTAAAAAAGTTTTTTCTATATTAGGTCTTAGACAAGAAATCAAAATACATTTTGGAGGGGATTACTCCGTTTTGATTTTGGTATTTACCATTGTATTCTGCTAAAGGTGGTTTGTCAAGACATAAATAATAAATTTGTGCAATTTCTATATTGGGATAAATAATAAGAGGTTGTACACATGATAATTCTAAAGTCCAATACCCCGCAAAACCCACGTCTCCAAAGCCAGCAGTAACATGAATAGAAAGTCCTAACCGTCCAATAGAAGATCTACCTTCTAGCATAGGAACTAAATTATGAGTTTCAGTCCATTCATTAGTTCTAGCCAAATACACCCAACCAGGTTTTAATTTTAATCCTTCAGGGGGAATTTCAAAGGAATGATATGGATTATATTCATCCACTCTAAGTAGACGTTTATTATAACAAATTAAATTTTTGTTTAATGTTAAATTGTAACTGTTGGGATTTAATTGTTTTTCATTATACGGAGTAATAATAATATCTTTTCCTAATCGTTCTTTGATCCCTCTATCAGATAAAATCAAAACAATACCTCCTTAATCCTTCTCTAGACCTATTTCTCTAGCACGTCGCATTCTTTCACTCGCTGCTTGACGTTGTTCCTCAGTCAAATTATGTTTTCTTTTTGGAGAAACAAACTTAAACCAATCATAAGGAACATGAGCCATAATACCAAGGCAATCTTCAGAAACAATGTTTACATCTTCTGGGTATTCTTCGGCCATTTTTTTAAGTTTGTTAATAAACTTTTTTTCTCCAGTATATACTGTACAATATGAACCTCCTTGTACTCTTTCAATACTTGTTTCTCTTAAATCGGCCATAAAGAATCCTCACTTTCATATTGTTCATAGCCCCAGCCTGTTTCTGTAGTAAAATATATTTCTTTTATTCCCTTGTTTCTTAGCATAGCTTCACATGCCTTACATGGTTTAGCCATTCCTTTACTGCCATCTCTTTTAATTCGGTAATTAAAAATACTGACTTTTGACCAATCAATATCTAAACCATCTATTTTTACTAAAGCATGGCATTCTGCATGTTGAGTGTGTCTTGCATTGCTTAAATTTATATCGTATCCTCTATATTTATTCATCATCTTTTGTAAAGGATGAGTTTTATTTTCAAGGTTCCAACCAGTGCTTATGATTTGCTTCTTATATATTATAACACATCCAACTCTGGTTTTCAAGTTATCTGAGCAAAAAGCTGTGTTTTTTGCTATTTCAAAGTATCGGTGAATTCTATTATAATTCATCATCAATCAGTTTATTTTTCTTCCATTCTTTTTCAACAAGATAATCAAAATCTTTTGGATTGTTTGATTTAAGTAAAGATGTAACCGGTTTAAGATAATTGATTGCTTTCATTGACGCCGGAGCATAATAACGGTGCGCCTCATCCATGCAGATAACGAGATCGTCAAACTGTGCCAATACATCGGCAAAGGAAGCACCCAGCGTTTCCTTGAATTTATGGAAATTGAACTGCGTGTCCGTCTTGCTGTTAAAGATTTTCCCAATGTTGAAAATGAAAAGCTGAATATCAGAAGTCTTTTCAACAATCAGAGTCATCTGGTCATACTTTATGGGATAGGTATCATAATTCTCACCATCGTAAACCTTCGGCCTACCCATTTCTGCCTCAAGTCCTTTGAAGATATACTTCGGATGGTTTGGATTGGACTCCTTGCGCAGCTTTTCGTAGATGGTGTTTCCGGGCGCAAGAATGAAGAAGTGTTTGTATCCCTTCGTTTTGTACAGATAATAGATGCTTGCTCCCATCAGACGGGTCTTTCCGATACCCGTGGCCATAGCATAACAGAAGGACGGGAACTCAAACCCGGCTTTGACCTTGCGCTGTTTCTCGCAGTACTCCGATGCGGCTGCCTCAATAACATCCTTGCTGTCCTTCTTATAATCACAATACGAACTGATGGCATCGAGGTAAGAGAGAGCCTCTTCCTGTGGAGTTCTCAGACTCATTGCGTATTTGATCTTGTTTACTATCTCAGACATTTACTGCACCTCGCTTTCAAAATCGCATTTTTCCAGAAGGTCTTTCGGAATCTTCTTGACCTCGATGTTATCGGGCAAGACCATATCCGACTGTACTTTTGTTCCGTAGATCAGGAGCGACTGACCTTCGGCAAGCCGCGCTGACAGCGATTTTATATATCCGGCGTTAATGAATTCCGTAGTGATGTGAATAAACCTCTTCTCCGAAGAATGACCGTGGAACACATCCTGCGGTTTATAGCGGAATCCTTCAATCTTACAGATTGCCTCGCAGAGCATCTCGAAGGTGTAGGAAGGATTGATCTGATAAATCGGCAGCTTGTCGTTCTTTACAAGAAGGCTCGGTGCCAATTCATAGAAGTGGTATCCACCGCCACCTTCCCAATGATAATCCTTGGATATCCCAGTTTTGTCGCCATTTATTACATTATCCATGCGAACCTTACACAATGTATAAGCGTGGTCTCCAAGTTCGACTCCAACCCATTTCCTTCCCATCTTGTGAGCAGTCGCAATAGTAGAGCCACTTCCCAAAAAGGAGTCTAAAACCCAGTCTCCATAGTTTGAGAAATAACGAATAATCATCTCAATTAAGGCTTCTGGTTTTTTCCCACTTCGGAACTCCACTCCGCCTTCGTGTCTACAGTTTCCAAAGTTTCTTGCGAGATCGTAGAAACCGCCTATCGGTTTTTTACGTTGTACAGTTTCGCTTTCAAGCTGATCCACAGGGACTCCTTGATAATATTTCCCTTTCGTAGCTCCTGCACGTTTTGGACCGGTAAAATAGCGGTAATCATATCGGTCATCGCCTATACCATAAACCTTGTATAAAACTCCGTATCCATCAGCTTCATAGCGACCAGTTAGGTAATCTCTAAAGAATCGTCCCGATGAATTCCCATCCAATATTGTGCCTGTAGCCCAGATCTCTTTGAGGCCGTATTCATCGCCTACATCCTTCTTTACTATCTTGTACTCATTGCTTTCAAAAACAACGACACGCTTACCACCAAGTTCTATTTCTCTGCCTTCGCCGGTTTCTTGAATTTCATATATGAATTTTTCGTAGCCTACATCATCATGGTCGAAATTTGGTGTCGCACCGTAACTTTTTCTATATACCAATACCTGCTCAATTTCCTTATGAAAATCCATGTCGGATTTTAGGGTCTTATCAGGGTATCTTACTCTCACATAAAGCGTAGTTAGGTAATTTGATCTACCAAAAATCTTATCAAGAAGAACCTTAACATAATGGCTTCCTCTTCAGATATTCCATCCTCTGATGTATATAAGTGTAGATCGTTTTCTGTCACGAAATATGCACCGAGCCTTTTATCCTCCGAGGATGCCATTCCAACATTTTTTGATAAAATTAATGAATTGATTCTGTCGTTAAACTGCGCCCATGTAATACTTGTATCCAAGATTTTCTTCTTGGCAATCGAAGTTTTAGATACATCATTTTCAACCATTCTCATATTCCATCTTCTTTGAAATGCCGTATCAAGAGTAAACACGTTCTGGTCAGATGTATTCATTGTTGCTAAAATAGACAAATTAGGTGGAAGGGTCACTTTCCCTGTACTGTCCTCTCCATAGACTTTTTCAGCAACATCGGCGTTCGTAATTTCATAAGCACTGTTACCTATATCATCACGATCTAACAATTGGAATATGTCACCAAAGATTGCAGGCGCGTTTCCTCTGTTAATCTCTTCAATGACAAGGCAATACTTTTTTGCCGGATTGTCAATCGCTTGGCGCAAAATCCGAGTGAATGGTCCCGGTGAAAATTCATATTTGATTTTACCTTCATCATCTGTAATTGGCAGAATCTGACCAACAAAATCTCCATAGGTATAATCGGGATGAAAAACAACACGCTCAATTCCATGCGCATCTTTACAGTACGTATGTTTAATCATATAGCTTTTCCCGCAGCCGGGAACACCATAGAGGAGTACATTTCTCCCGCCACAAACTCTTGTTTCGGTCAAATCAGCAAATGCAAATACCGTACTGTCCTTGTCCCTTGATGTCTCAGGCTGCAGATACATACCCTTTCCATTGCCAAGATCGATATCGCTCTTTACTCCAAAAGCCTCATAGACCGCCTCAGACTTTCTTTTCACTATCACAAGATAGTCGTTTACTCCGAGTAATTCCCTAAGAGGTTTTAAATCGTCCCCATAGCAAATATGAAGAGCAGGGTTGCCATTCTCACCGTTAAGAAGCCTGCGTCTAATCTGGATGCAGTCCATACGCCAATGACTGTCTCCTTCAAATTCTGTACCTTCCAAACTTGAAATGTTTTTCAAGTTGATTCGTGTGGGAACCGAAATTCGCCAGCTCTTGAAAGTCGTATTTAAAGTTAATGTTGGAAAGAAATCCTCTGTAGGTCTAACATCACCATCTGCCTCACGCCTGCTCGTCAGTTGTATTTGAGTAGCATTGCTGACAGAACGATTTTTATTTGTTTTAAGGCAGTCTGTATTCGACAGCTTGATGACGAGAAAACCAACTACATCGTCCCATGAGAATGAACTATCCTCAACATATGAAAGTGTGCTTTTCAGCACCGATCGATAATTCTCATATTCATTCGACATGGCTGTTTCCTCCTCGTAATAGTAAGTAGCTGTTTAAAAAATATTCGATTACTGCATGGGCCAGATTAACTGGAAGTGCATTCCCAATAAGTTTATATTGTGTTGAATAAGCTAATCCTAAGTCACTTGCGATTTCTGCGTATTTATCTGGAAACCCTTGAAGACGAAACCCCTCCAAAGGAGTAATCCTGCGTATGGGTTCTGTATCCAAGTCCACAGGCGGCCTCTTGTATGGATCGGAACCAGATATATAGGTTTCGCTGAAATAGTTGTCCTGGTTCGCTCGATGCCATTTTGCCATTGTTGCCGTAAGTGGCCTTGCTATGGGATTGTCTATATTAACATCGCCCTCCCAATTGGATGGTTTTGTTAGGATAGTTTTTCTCGATCCCTGCGGTATATAGTGCTTCGAATCGACCTTGCCTTTTTCAAGCAAGTGCCAGGTTGTAGGGTACTTTGCTTTCTTCAAATCCACTACAGGCGGTTCTGATAAATTCCTCTCTTCGGCCAAATCTGATCTAATTCCACAGAAAAAAATCCTATTCCGCTTCTGTGGGAGTCCATAATCAGATGCCAGTAGATTCCATGTGTGAAGAATATAGCCGCAACCGATTTCACGCAAAGCCTTTTTCATCTCATCAAGCAGGCTGCCATTTTTGATTGTGTGGATTTTTTGTACATTCTCAAGCACAAAATACTTGGGTTTATAATAATCCAACATATCAAGAATGTAGAAAAACAGTTGTCCTCTCGGATCATCAAACCCCTTGCGATATCCAACATTCGAAAATGACTGACAAGGAAAACCCGCAAATAAAATGTCGAAATCAACAACTGCTATTCCATCCGGGTTCTTTTTTGTTTTAATATCCTTCACATCCGGGATCTTCTGAACGCCTTCAGAAGAACACGCTGTATCGTAAAATCGTTGTGCGTTTTTATCTATTTCACAATATGCTACATGACGAAATTCATATTGATCACTGCTTATCTGGTTTGCACCGCAATAGAAACCTCCTATGCCCGCAAAACAGTCGAAAAACCTGATGACTTCTTTCATCCTCTATATATCCTCTCCAGCACAAGTTTAAGCCCGCTTGCCAGTACCCTTGCCATAAGCGGGCTAACTGCGTTGCCAATTTGTCTGTACCATTCATTTGGCGATCCAAGAAAGAGGTAGTCATCTGGGAATCCCTGTACTCGTGCAGCCTCTCTTGGCGTTAAACCCCTTGCTTGATAAGGATGAATGTACATATTGCAGTCGTAATACATATGTGCTGTTATTGCTTTACATGGCTCATCCGCAAGGAGCTTATCAAATTTATCTCGAAAAATATCAGCCCGATTCTTATACGGATTGATTTCCTGGATGCTTTCCGCATCCGATTTTTCACCCGGTCGCAAAAGCTGATATATCTGTATATCGCGGTCGTTATTATATTTGCTCCTATGATTCAACAGCGGAACTTCTATGGGAAGTCCATGGTTGATGAGCCGGGCATATGGTGAAGCAGCATCTCGGAAACCTGCAAACGTATAGCCCCATGTTGCACTTTCACTGTAGGTTGCATTCTTCATGGTTTTTGCTTCCAATTGTGGTAAATCGGATATTGCATCCCACAGCGTGTACAAAGTGACAGCCTCCAAGTGCCTTTGCAGTTCGGTTTTGAACAGGTGATATAGTTCGTTGGATATTTTTTTATAGTCCTTCTTAATTCCCAAAATGAACGCTCTTTTTCTGCTCTGTGGAAAACCGAAATCCTTTGTGTTAAATACAAGCGGATCACAGGTGATATAACCCACTTTGCAAAAATCCTCTTTGATTGTACTATATAATCGGAGTATACCCTCAACATTTTCCATGAGAAAAATGTCAGGTCGCGCTTGACCCACTGAATGAACATAAAATTTGTATAGGTCATTGCGTTCGTCATTTTCTTTTTTGTGTTTATTTGCAACACTAAATCCTTGACAAGGTGGTCCTCCAACAACAACTGGAACGTGAGGGAATATATCTTGTCCGACTAAATCGCGAATGTCATCGTGAATAATGTTTGCATCAGTGAGCCACGGTCTATTAAATCTGTATGTCAGTATTGCCGACCGATCTTTATCAACGGCGACCACAGGTCGAAATCCTTCCTGTTCTAACCCAACAGATAAACCTCCGGCTCCGCAGAACAAGTCAATAAATTCGTAGTGAAAATTAGCGAGATCAGGATTGCCAAATTTCGCTCTATAGTAATCGAGAAGTTGACAGTGAAGTTCATCCTTGTCAACTGAGCCGTCGATTATTTTGATTTTAGAAAAAACGCTGTCCAGCTGATCCACGATGAAAGTATCGTCATTGATCGCTGTAGTATCTCGCTTCAGCATATCCTTGCCCCGTTTCTCTTGTTCATATTGCACTCTTGCCGCTGTTCACCCATGCATCCAACTCCGAGCGTTTAAACTTCCATAAGCGCCCAATCTGATGCGCAGGAAGGTCTGCCTTTTGCCTTATCCACTTCCGCAGAGTTACTGGCTTGATATTCAAGTATTCGGCAGCATCCTCAAGACTGATGTAGCCTTCATCTTTCCTCTCGCTCATTGCGTTCACCTCACAAGCTATCAAAAGACATTTCAGAATCGTCAATATGACAGCACAAAAAAACCATCATCACTCAGTAATTCTCTGAGCAGAATTAACCGCTGTTTCATAAGCGACAGCCAAATGCTATGCTCCAAATTGTCATCATAATACTCAAACGCACTACCAGTGTTATAAGGCGGATCGATGTAGATACATTTGATGCGTCCTGCAAAATCCTGTTGCAAAGCCTGTAAAGCGATTAAGTTATCTCCGTGAATAAGCATATTATCACTGGTTGGATCGCCATAAGACTTTTCAACATCCTCCATCAGGATTCTCGGCTCAACGACTTTATCATCGTATTTTCCAACCCAAGTCAATTCCAACTTTCCTGTCTTTTGCATAATGATCTCTCCTAAAACTTCAGCACGATGTTAACCAATAGAATCGGGTTAATATCAAACTGTTTTCTTTATTATATCATATAATTCATATCTGGGTTCTTTAAGAGGGCCTAAATCATTGATAATTAAATTTGTTCCAGTAAAAGAAACAATTTTATTGATTTTTTTAATTCTTGCCATTTTCTTTAAATTTTATAATTTGTAGACTACTTTTTATATATCAATCTTTTATTTCAAGATTCAAGAGTTTTGATGCAAGATATGGATAATCGGCACAAAATCCTGCGCAAGTTGTATCAAAAGCTATATGAATATGATAAAAAGGGCATGAACAATTACATTCATTATTTATAGTACATGGAGCTTTAAAATCTTGAAACGCTTGAAGAATATTGTCATATTCTACTGTTTTAATAAATTTCATTTAGTTCCTCCAATCCATTCCCTCCAAATGGTATATATTCAATTGGTTCTGGTGTTCTTTCCCAATGCCATCCACAGGATGGACAATCTTTGCATCTGCCGACTGTAGGCGGGGTGAGGGTGGGGGCATACTCCACATACTCGATTTTCCCCTTGTCGACTGTTGGTGTCCACTTGTCAGCATTTTCAAGGCTGGTATATATGCGAGGCCGCAGTTGGCTGTCAAGAACCGCTTTTCCATTCTGAAACGCAATAAAGATATGTTGACCTTTTTCAAGATTCCGCATCTTTCAGCGCCTCCAATCTTTCCATCACAGACTGTCTCCGTATGTTTGGTATCCAAGTTTTACAGACGACTTCCACTCCGCTTTCAGCCTCGCTTTCAATTCATTCGCAAGGCCAGTACACATGGACTTTGTGAACTGCGTCGTATCGTATTCGCATAAGTAAGTATTGTCTGAGGATGTGCCAAATCCGACATACATACCAACCTGGTCAGCCCATTTTATAACTCCAACAATCGCGGCTTTGTGCTCCTGGTAATAAGCGTCCGGATCGGTAATGTTCGCTGCAAGCGTATATGACCCTCGTACGAATTTTCTATTGCTCATACAGCGCCTCCAATCTCTCCATCTCTGCAATAGCCAGAAACACCGGATAAAACTGCTGTGGAACTACTGCGTTCCCGTAACATTGCATTCGCTCTTTATATTGCTGATATCCCCCCATCCAATCGGGAATCCCATCATCCATTCCGCAAACTGGGGGCTGATGTACTGCCCAATACGTTCCGGGTAAAGAACCCCAAGGCTGGAACACAATGTTTGTCCGTGCTTCCCGCTGTGTTCTTTTGGGGTTTGCTTCCGGATCGGTTTGTAATCTTGACTTGCTCTTGGAGATGCCAATAATACAAACCCGGTATCTCTCATGGTGCGCACCGACAGAGTAAGCCGGTATACTGAACGTCCAGACTTCGTAACCTTGCGCTTCCAGATCGGAGCATACGGACTCATGTATTGTTGATAGAATCCCATTAACATTTTCACCAACAACGTATCTTGGCTGGAGTTCTCTGATAACTCGCATAAATTCTGGCCACAAATGCCGTTCGTCATTTTCCGATAACCTCTTTCCTATAACACTGTGTGGCTGACACGGGAATCCGCCAGAAATTACTTCGACTGTATGCAGACCGGTTCTCTGCTCGAATGAATTCCCAGTAAGTGTCCTCACGTCTCTCCATCGTGGAACATCTGGCCAATGTTTTTCTAGCACTTTTGTGGGATAGTCCGCCCACTCACATTGCCCAACCGCTTGGAAGCCAGCCATTTCCGCAGCGAAGTCCAGACCTCCAATGCCGGAAAACAGAGACAAGTGAGTTAATTTTTTCATTTTATCTTCTCCATCCTCTCCATCACCATCTGCACCCCCGCATCCGTCAGCCGCTTCGCCGCCTCGTGGTCGCCCAGCATTGCGGCACTAATATCTTTATTCATACATCTCCCTCCTCAATGCCTCACGGCTTCTTCCCTTGTGATGTAATGATGTATCCCCGGTGCGCACTCGTTCCAGCGATTTTCGTCAAAATTTTGCACCTCTACGGTCTCGCCGACGCGATACACGAAACTGCTGTCATAGTCGCTGTGAACTTCATTCCCGGCTGGATCTCCTTCAAGGGTTGTGATACTAATAACGACGGCCTTGTTGGCACGGCATTTTCTCCCAGTAGCAGACAACCTTTTCGCATCAGCGGGTATTCTCAACTCGACAATTTTCTCATCGGCTTTCTTAAACGCTGTGTATTCACCTTTCTCGGGGCACGTCAGTGGGTAAAATAGATTTCGTGCAGATTCTATGTGTTGTACCCCATTCATGTTGGCCCCGCTCATGTCGGTTCCGCTCAAATCACTCATGCTCAAATTAGCTCCGCTC
>ERZ1090865.124-NODE-124-length-49681-cov-12.537501_pt1 | contig 49681 bp, 36 predicted proteins | sample MGYA00478478_ERZ1090865 | MGnify/ENA primary metagenome ERZ1090865 (study PRJEB33644, sample SAMEA5815715) | chicken gut metagenome | biome: Chicken; feature: Gastrointestinal Tract; material: Caecum | place: Ireland | collected 2019-01-01 | study: A study of the... | reverse complement strand
TGCTGTCATTTTCTCCATTTTGCACATATGAGCCGACTTCTCAGATACACCCTAAAGCAGGTGGGCGGCGTGCCCTCCACCGGGTCGGGGGTATCCCAGTAGGCCCGGGGCGTGGTGTAGCCCAGGATGATGCCGGTCAGCTCCTTCTCGGCCTCGTCGCCGGACAGGCCCGGGACAGTGAAGACAGTAGAGCCGCCCGACGGGGACTTCACCACGTCGAAGAGCTGGTAGTTCAGGGACTGATCGGGCAGGTTCTCATGAATGAGTTCCAGAGTGCTGTCGTTCAAGGTGAGGTAGCCCGACTGCGCGGGAGTGTTTTCCCGCAGGGCAAGCTGCTGCACCTGCTCGACCTCCTGCATGGTCTGAATCCTGTTGTTGAGGCGGCTCTTGAGTTTTGTGTTCTCCATTGTGTTGTACCTCCATCAAAGGGTCTTGATCGCAAATCTGCGATAGTTGGTTTTGTTGGCATACTTCTTATAAAGGGCGGGGTGCTCGGCCTTGAGGGTCTTACTGTCCAGCCTCTCCTGTACAACATTCTTCCATGTGACAATGTGCTCGCCTGCGGTGCCCGCCTCATTTTCCCCTAGCATCTGCTTGAGCTGGTTCTCAGCCTGCTGCTTCTGTTCGGTCAGGTCTCTGATCTGCTGGCAGGCGGTGTCGTACTGCTGGATCAGCTGTTCGGCCCGGTTCGGAAGCTCGATTCGGGAGTTCGGAGTGCTATTCGGAAATTGCTCGGCCAGAAACCGGGCTGCAGAATCAGAGCCGTCCAGTACTGGCGGCGTTTTGTCCTGGACGTGCTGCCAGAAGCGTTCTTCCAGCAGAATCATGGCCGCGATCAATTCGTCATCCCTCTCGATGAACTTCCAGCGGAAGCTGTTGCCGCCGATCAGGGCGGCGATATATGTTCCCCGGTAGCCAGTCACGGCCATGTAGTGCTGAATCTGCAACAGGTATTCATCCGGTATACCGCCCTCCCATTCGCCGGCCTTGAAAGCAGAAGCTGTCTTGGCCTCGAAAATGCAAGGCCCGATGTCGGGATTATGACAGACGCCGTCCAGGTTGGCCTGCATGAAGGGGTGCTCGTCGCTGCGCAGAAGCTCCATCCGGTGTTCCACCTCGATGCCGGTACGCTTGGTGAATTCAGTCCGCACTAGGGCCTCCAACTGGTTGCCCCAGTAGGCTGCCTCTCCGGCCTCCTGCGCGGGGAGCTGGCCGGTTTTCTCCATCCAAAGTTCTACCGGCGATTTGTACCGGCTGACGCCACAGACCACAGCGGCGTCCGAGCCGCCGATGCCCTGACGGCGGCAGTCCAGCCAGACCTCATAGGGCATGGATTGTGTGTTTGCGAAAACAGTGTAAGACATAGCTTCTTGGCCTCCTTTATAACATAAAGAAAGCGGGGCGTGCTCTGTAACGGCACGCCCCGTATGGTTATTCGACTGGTATATCATGCCGCGGCCATCACCATTTTATAGGCTTTGTCGATCATAGGATTGCCCTCGACGGTCCGCAGGAACAAATTCTCGTTGTAGTTTTTGGTCTTGCGGATGGGGTCAGCGTGGGTAGCAAAATCGCTCACCGCGTTAATAAACCGGTAGCCGTTTTTACCCATGTCAACCAGGTCGGGGGCATCCCAGTAGCGGCGCTTCAAGTCTTCCAGCAGGCGCAGGTTATTCTTCTTCTGGATGTCAGACATATCCTCACTCACTGGGAAGAAATTCTGCATCCACTCCATCGCCTTGCGATCAGAGACCTTAATGTGGGTAAGCTCGTCCACCCCACGGCCCAGTTCGCTCATGTAGAGTTCAGCCAGACGCAGGGTTTCGCTTGCCTCACGGACCCGGCTCATGACGTTCTCGGTGTGGCGGGCGGCCCAGATACGATTGGCGCTGTTCAGGGCCAGATTGAGAGTATTCTGGCAGACTACCCGGATGGGGGTCATAGCGACCTTGACGCCGCTGCTGCCGTCGTGGGAGTTCATAATCACCAGATAGGGTGCGATTTCATCGCCAGCAATGATGTACCTCTGGGGCATACGGGCCAGCATCCAGACCTTGCGTCCCATCTGCAGAGAACCGGCCGTCTCGTAAGTGACGCCCTCGCCCAGGAGCTGGTCGGTGAACTTGAAGGCATCCTCGTTCTGCACCACCTTGTAGCGGTCAGAGACGATACCCAAGACGCTGCCATCGGTGTCGCGGACGTTGGCCTTGTAGCCGGGAATCCAGCAGCCCTCGTCGGTGCAGACATCCCGCTGAATCACCCGCCAGTCAAGGCCGGCCCAGATCAGCGCATCGGCAGAAGCAGGGGCTTCCATGACCTGGACACCCAGACCGTGCCAGGGCTTCTCGCGGACATAGAACATAGTTTCAACATTAGCAGACATAACAAAAATCTCCTTTCAAATTTGTGCAGCGTAGAAAAGTATGATGCTCAGCGGTGGTAGTCCACCACGCCGCCAATGTACACCGGCTGGCTCAGGTCAGCGTGGCGGAGCCAATGGTCGAGCGTCTCCAGCGTGCCGGTATCGGCGGTGTAGATGTAGACGCCGTAGCGGTCTTCGTAGCTGTCGTTCAGGCCGGTCAACGCCGAGTCAAACGCCGGTGCAACCTCACTGCCATTGAAGACCGAGAAGGCGGTCTGTGCCAGCACCTCGGCCGCGGCCCGGAAACAGACGTAGCCTTTGCGGAAGAAGCTGTCCTTTAGGTCAGCGCCAAAGGTGAGCTGGTCGCCGGTGCAGCGGCAGAAGGGGCCGAGAAAGTGGGCCAGCTCGTGGATGGCCTGTTTCCTCTGGATGGGGTCAGTATTCTCAGCATAGCTGCAAATCTGCTCATAGAACCAGTCTGGCAGATTCCCGGCTCTGGCATAGCGCTGAGACGGGACGGGAGTTGCGGATACTTCATAGACGTTGCTGTGCATATAAATTCCTCCTTGAATATGGCTGAAAATAGTGAAAGCCCCGGGGTCGTTCCCCGAGGCTTTCATGGATATAGTATGTATTCGGTTTGGGTTTCAGATCAGAAAGACTGCTCGCTTTGCAAGGTGCACAGCTGCACCGTAACCGTGGAAGGCGTCGCTGATCTGCGGCGTGCTCCCCATTCTGTCCTTGTTCGCGCCTCGTGAAGCCTTTCCTCAAGAGCTTGTGGCAGAAATCTTTACTTGCATCGCCTTTTTTGCTATTCTTATAGTGAAATAGCAGCTGCGCCCGTGCAGCCGCCATACGAAGATCTATAGATGAGGAGGTCTCGATCATGAAACAACGTCTTTGCCGTATGCTGTTCTGTCTGGCAGTGCTGCTGGCAAGCTGCGCTCTGCTGGCCGTGGGGGCAAGTGCGGCCGACCCCATGAGCGACTTTGACTTTGCCCGCTATGGCAGCGAAAACCCTGACCTGCTGCGGGCCTATGGGCCTTATATTTACAAGGACGAGCTGTATCTGCATTACCTGCAGCACGGCGCAAGCGAAGGGCGCGCAGCTTACTCGCTGCGGACCGGTCAGCCCTTTGTGCTGGAGGAAAACGCCCAACAGGCTTACCAGACCCAACTGACCCTCACCAGCGCGGAGGCCCGGCTGGGCAACGCCACTCTTACACCCGACCGCAACTGGCCGGAGCCTCTGCTGGCCGTGGCAGACCAGGTTTTGGCTCAGGTGGGCGGCTCCACGCCTTACGAACAGCTGCGGGGCTGCTATGACTGGCTGATTCAAAATTGCTCCTATGGTCACGAAGCCATCTCGAGCGAAGGCGGGCGCATCGCGGAAGACGCCTACTCCATCTTAGTAGGGCGGGTAGGCGTATGCGACAACTACTCGGCAGCATTTGCGGTGATGGCCCGGATGCTGGGCTTTGACGCCAGGCTGCAAAACGGCGAGACCCACCGCGCCGCGGGTGGCTACACCGGACACGCCTGGTGCGTCATCAACATCCACGGGGTGGATTATGTGTTTGACCCCCAAGTGGAGGACAACATCGCCGCAGGCGGCTCTATCCGCTATCTGCGCTTCTGCAAGACCTACGAGGAAGTGCCGGGCAAATACATCCTGTACGCCGACGATGTGGTGCAGGACAGCATCATGGCTGGCGGCGACGCCGGACCTGCCTATTCCTTTGGCCAGGGCGGCATCTATCTGGCAAGCGTAAACCAGGCCCGCGCGGCGGCCGGCGTCTCCCCTCTGGCCTGGGACGTAGATCTTGCCCGGGCCGCCCTGCGCATTGCCCAGGGCGAGGACAGCGACATTGTGCTGGAAGAGCTGGAGCGCCGAACTGGCAAAAGCTGTGCCCTCTCCTCCAGCTATGGTTTCTTCCCCTCCCCCAGCTCCTATACCAATCTAAAGGCTGATTACAAGAGCATCGGTGTCATCTTCTCTGGGCCCAGTATGTGCATCCTCTACAGCAGGACGTAAGCTCTATCATCAGACTTTTTCTCGCATGAAATAAAAAGGCCGTCGTTTTGCAAGCCAGTTTGCAAAGCGGCGGTCCTGTCTGTTTACTGATAATTTTCGTTCAGGAACATAGGTTTGATGGCTACCACCTCGTCGTATTCCTGCTAGTCCACCTCCACGTCCGAGTTGAGGGCTTTCAGCTCCTGCTTAACGGCCTCCAGAGCTTCCGACGTCTGGACAGCCCGGCCCTCCTCAATGGCGCGGATCATCCGCCGCAGCACAATGGGGTGGGCGTACCGGGCGGGTACCGGGAACTGGGGGTAGCCTTTCAGGTAATCGGTCATGGCCTGCAGGGCGCGGTCAGCCCGGCCCATCACCACTTTCTTGTTGTTCTGGGCGGTGGGAAGCACGCTGGCCCCCGAGAACATGAAAATGGCAGCCAGGCCGAACAGCGCAAAGTAAATGCCAAAGCTGCCCCGGTCCGGACGGAGCTGTTTCCGAGGAGCCCTTGTCCCTGCCCGGCATGACGCCTAAAGCTAAAGCTCTGAAAGCGTCCTTATCGCAAGTTCCGCATATGCAATCCCGCACAAACGTGTTATAATGGGGGTAAACAGAAACGACTATCGCCGAACCATCCTATCCTGGAAGGGAGTTTTTCCATGAAACTGATTCACCTTTCGGACCTGCATCTGGGCAAGCGGGTGAACGAATTTTCCATGCAGGAAGATCAAGTCTATATTTTGGAACAGATTCTGCGCATCATTGGCGAGGAACAACCCGACGGCGTTTTGATTGCCGGGGACGTGTACGACAAATCGGTTCCCTCCGCTGAGGCAATGGTGCTGCTGGACAATTTTCTGGTCCAGCTCTCCCAGCAGAATATCCCGACCTATATCATCAGCGGCAACCACGACTCCCCCGAGCGGGTCGCTTTCGGCGGGCGGCTGATGGCCCAGAGCGGCATTCACCTGTCCCCTGTCTACGACGGCCAGGCCGCCTGTTTCCGTCTGTCAGACCGCTGGGGACCGATCAATCTTTACCTGCTGCCCTTCCTCAAGCCCTCCCATGTGCGCCCCTTTTTTCCCGACCAAAAAATCGTCACCTACAACGATGCCATGGCCGCCGCCATCGGCGCTATGGATGTCAACCGGGAGGAGCGAAACGTTCTGGTGACGCATCAGTTTGTCACCGGGGCCGCCCGCTGTGATTCGGAGGAATTGTCTGTCGGCGGCACCGACCAGGTGGACGCCTCCCTCTTTGATGCCTTCGATTATGTGGCCCTGGGCCACCTCCACGGTCCCCAGCAGGTAGGCCGCCCCACCATCCGCTACTGCGGCACCCCTCTCAAGTATTCCTTTTCGGAGGCAGGGCAGCAGAAGTCTGTGACAGTGGTGGAACTGCTGGAAAAAGGCCCTGTCAACATCCGCACCATTCCCCTGACCCCGCTGCGGGATATGCAGGAGCTAAAAGGCAGCTACCAAGAGCTGGTCTTTCGCGGCTTTTACCAGGGAACGACCTATCCTGAGAGTTACCTGCACATCACCCTCACCGACCCGGAAGCCATCCCCGATGCAATGAGCAAGCTGCGGGTTATCTATCCCTACCTGATGCGACTGGACTACCAGAGGCCCCAGTACGCGGCAGGCTCTCTGCCGGACGAGGCCGAAAGCAGCCAGAAGAAAAGCCCTCTGGAACTGCTGGAGGATTTTTACCTCCGGCAGAACGGTCACGCCATGAGCCAGGAGCAGCGTCTTTTCTCGCAGGGCCTGATGGATTCCATTTTGGAGGAGGATATGACATGAGACCTTTGCAGTTGATCCTGTCCGCCTTTGGGCCATACGCCGGTCAGGTGACGGTAGACCTGGAGCAGCTGGGCCGGCAGGGGCTTTACCTGATCACCGGCGACACGGGAGCCGGTAAAACCACCCTGTTCGACGCCATTACATACGCCCTCTATGGGGAGCCCAGCGGCAGCAACCGGGACCCTTCCATGTTCCGCTCCGAATACGCCCAGCCGGACACACCCACCTTTGTGGAACTGGTCTTCTCTTACGGCGGCAAAACCTATACCGTCCGCCGAAATCCCGAGTACAAGCGCCCTTCCAAGCGGGGCGCGGGAAGCGTGGTGCAAAAAGCGGATGCCGAGCTTCGCCTGCCGGACGGCCGGCTGGTCACCAAGAGCCGGGAGGTTACCCGGGAGATCAACCGAATCATCGGGCTGGACCGCAGCCAGTTTTCCCAGATCGCCATGATAGCCCAGGGGGATTTTCTCAAGCTGCTGTTGGCAGACACCAAAAGCCGGCAGGAGATTTTCCGGGAGATTTTCAAAACCCGGTTCTATATGACGTTTCAGGACCGGGTAAAGGAGCGGTCTGCCGCCCTGCAAAAGGCCTGTGAAACAGCCCGGGCCAGCGTCCAGCAGTACATTGCCGGCGCCATCTGCCCTGTGGAGAACCCCCTCAGTCCTCAGCTTCAAAGAGCGCAGGCCGGGGAACTGCCCTTCCAGGATACCGAGGAATTGCTCGGACAGCTGATTGAGCAGGACCAGGCCGAGGAAACCTGCCAACAGCAGCTTCTGGATCAGCTGGAAGCCCAGCTGAATGAAGTTTCCGCCCTGCTGGGCAAGGCGGAAACCGCCCAAAAAACACGGCAAAACCTGGACACTGCAACCAAGAACCGGGACGCCCTGCTGCCGCAGGTGGAACAGGCGCAGAAAGCTTTACAGCAAGAACAGGACAAGCAGCCTCAGCGGGACGCTTTCAGCCGGGAACTGGCTGCCCTTCAGGCGGCGCGGTCCCAGTATCAGGAACTGGCCCGAAAAGAAACCGCTTTGGCCGCCCTTGACCAGCAAATCGACGGCGGGGAGCAGGCACAGGCCCGGCAGCAGAACGACCAGCAAATCCAGACCCGCCTGCTGGAAAACCGGAAACAGGAGCTGGCCGGCCTCGCCGACGTGGAAGCGCAACGGGAACGCCTTTTGCGGGAAATTGCCCAGACCCAGGACCGTCAAACCGTTTTGCAGTCCCTGGCCAGCCAGGCTGCAGATTGCAGGCAGAAGCGGCAGGAGATCACCGCGCTGCAAGCCCAGCGGGATGAACTCACCCAACGGCAAGCGGCGCTTTCGGAAGATATTCAGCAAAAGAACGAGGCATTGGAAGCCGACCAGAAGCGTTTCCAGGAAACCCAGGGCCTGACGGAAAAGCAGGAAACTCTGCGCCAGCGTCAGGAGCGGGCCCAGGAAAAGCAAAAGGCCATCCAGAGCCTGTACCAGAGGCTAGAGGACTGCAACGCCTCCCGGCAGGCATTGCAGGCGGCCCAGCAGCGCTACCAGCAGGCCCGCACCCAGGAAGAGCAGGCCGAGCTCGTCTACAGCCACAAAAACCGAGCCTTCTTGGACGCCCAGGCCGGACTGCTGGCCCAATCTTTGGAGGATGGTCAGCCCTGCCCGGTGTGCGGCGCTCTCCATCATCCGCAGCCTGCCGCGCTGGCCGCCGAAGTCCCCACCGAGGCAGAACTGAACGCCGCCAAAGAAGCGCTGGAAGAAGCCTGCCAAATCTCCCAGCAGTACAGCATAAAAGCCGGGCAGGAGAAAACCGCATTGGACGAGCGGGAAAAAGCGCTCTTGTCCCAGATAGAGCCCCTGATCCCTTCCCCTGCCCTGGAACAAGCGGCACAGCAGATTCAGGCCGCCAGCGAGGAAACCGCCCTGGAACGGAAACAGCTGGAACAAGAACAGGCCGAGCTGGAACAGCAGATCACCTGCCGGAACACGCTGGAACAGAAGATCGCCAGCCAGCAGAAGGCATTGGAAGAGCGGTCGCTGCAGCAAACCCAGTTACAGGAGAAACGGAACGCTGTAGAACTGAGCCAAAGCGCCCTGCGCGGTCAACTGGAACAGATGGAACAATCCCTGCAGGCTGCTCTCTCCCTGCACCTTGCGGGGTATACATTGGAGAACGCAGCCGAGGGAATCCGTCTGGCGCTGGAACAAACAGAAACAACACTCAGAACACAGAAGGAACAGCGTGACCTTCTGGAACAAAAGCTGGACCACAAGCAGCAACTGAGCCGCGAGCTTCCCCAACAGGAACAGTCCCTCAAAGAGCTGGAAAAGGCCATTGCCAGCCAGCGTGAAAAGCTCGCCGCTGACCGCAGCCGCCGGACAGAAATGGCCGAGCAAATCCAGGCTCTGAAAGCCAGGCTCCCCTACCCGGAAGCCGCCGCAGCTCTGCAGAGAGAAACCGAGCTTGGCGACAGCCTGAAAGCTCTGTCCGAAGCATTGGACAAGGCTGACGCCCAAGCCGCCGAATCCCGCTCCCAGCTGGCCGCCGCCGAGGCCGCTATCCAGGAACTACAGCAGCTTCTGGAAAGCCAGCCCGTCATAGACGTGGAAGCCCAGCGGCAGCGCAGCCAGGAACTGAGCCGTCACAGGGCCGAGACAGCTCAGCTCCAAAAAGCGGTGCACGCTCGCCTTACCGCGAATCGTTTCGCGCTGGAAAAGATGCAGCAGCAAGCCGCAAACCTGGAAAAGACCGAGAAGGAATATGCATGGGTCAAGGCCCTGTCCGACACCGTCAACGGCACCCTGACGGGCCAGGAAAAAGTCACCCTTGAAACTTATATCCAGACCACCTTTTTCGACCGCATTTTGCATCGTGCCAATCTCCGGCTGATGGTCATGTCCAGCGGCCAGTACGAGTTCAAGCGCCAGCACGAAGCCGCCAATAACCGCAGTCTCAGCGGCCTGGAACTCAACGTCCTGGACTACTACAGCAACTCCGAGCGAAGCGCCAAATCCCTGTCCGGCGGCGAATCCTTTATGGCTTCCCTGTCCCTAGCTTTGGGGATGGCCGACGAGGTGCAGTCTGCCGCCGGCGGCATCCAGCTGGACACTATGTTTGTGGACGAAGGCTTCGGCTCTCTGGACGAGGAATCCCTCCAGCAGGCCATCCGCGCCCTTTCCGCCCTTACCGATGGCAATCGCCTGGTGGGTATCATCTCTCATGTGGCCGAACTCAAAGAGAAGATCGACAAGCAGATTATCGTCACCAAAGACAGAGTGAACGGCAGTCAGATTAAAATTATTGTTTGAACCTGTCTTGTAAACAGCCAAAATGCGCCCCTTCCGTCTGTACGTACAGACAGGAGGGGCGCATTCTATTTAGTCTTTAGACGTCTCAGCGATGCTCGTCCTCCCCTGCGGACAACCTGTACTTGACGCGGCTGCCGTATTTCTGAGAGGCCAGCAGGCCGAGCTTCTCAAACTTTTGCACGAAACTCCGTATGGTGGCATAGGCGGCGTTGCCGAAGTCCTTTTCCAGCCGCTTGGTCGAGAATTCCTCGTCACCATAGGCCGACAGCACAAATTGCCAGAGGTCTCTCTCCTTCTCGGTGATCTCGCCCCGGCTCAGCGCCTCATCGAAGGCCCGCAGGGTTTGGGGCTGCGGCTGGCCTTCGCCCAAGCGCCGGTAGACCGACTCCGCAAAGTAAACAAGAAAGGGTGTTAGGTCCAGCATACCGCTGAGCACTTGGTTTTGTTCCACCCGGCTGTAAGCTTTATAATACCGGGCACGGCTTTCTTCTATATAGCGGGACAGCGGCACAAACAGCGCCGACGAATAGCCGCACTGTACCAAATACCACAGATGCAGCAGCCGCGCCATTCTCCCGTTGCCGTCAAAGTAAGGGTGCAGGTAGGCCAGGTCAAAATGCAGCATAGCGGCTTTCAGCAGGTCGTTGTGGCCGGTGTCCTGCCCGGCAAAGGCGATCAGCTCCGCCATATACGCGGGGAGCTTCTGCCATGGAAGGCCGGTATGCTCTAGTTTACTGCCAACAATATACACTGTGTCCTGCCGATAATATTGCCCTGCCGGCAGACGGTTCTCTTCCGTGAGGAAATCGCCCACCGCCATCTGGTATAATTGAAAGAGGTTTTCCTCAGTGATGCGGTGCGCCGGGTCTGCGATAAAGTCCAGCCCCTTTTTCATTCCATAGACCCGCTGCTCGCTTTCGTTGACAGGAGCGCTGCCAGCCAGTATCCGGCGCACACTTTCGCGGGTCGTATTGATCTGCTCAATTTGGAAGGTGGCCAGAATCTCTTCCTCCATGGCTTTGGCGCCGTACTGCCGAGCGCTCTGGCGGGGTGTCATCAGCACACGCACTGCCGACAAAGAGACCTGCGCCACGCTTTCCAGCCAGACCATAGGCTTCCCGTCAAAATCCCGCAAAGGAAGTTCCCGGTAGAAGCCCGCCTTCAACAGACCGACAAACTCCTGCATATCGGTCTGCGGATACTTATAGCCCAGCTTTTTCAAATCCAGGATACTCGGGTCAGACAGCATCTTGGCAAACAACGCGGCTTCCATGAAAAAGCCTCCTTTAAGATGATAGTAATTGATACTTGTTAATACCAGTATACAGGAGAACCGGGAAAATTGCAAGACCGCGGCCTGCCTTATGCCACATATAACTCTTGACAACTCTTCGTTCCTGTGCTATCTTTTATACATCATAGTTTTTAACAGGTGTACTCATGACAGATCATTTAGAAAACATCCCCGCTCAGGTGGAACTGCATTTTTCTGACAATTACCGCCATTTTAAGGAGTTCCAGCTATCCCCGGAATACCGCCCCTATTGGGACAAGTGCATGGAGGCGGTGAAGGACCGGGAACTGCTCTCCCACATCATATTCTGCAACGACCTGCTTCACATCCCGCCGGTCAAGACCTTCCTGCTTTACTACGAGGGGGACTTCGTATCCATCACGGGACGGGAGGACGCCGCTCTGGACACCTTTGTCAAAAAGGCCATCGGGGCTTTCTGGGGGATGGTATTCAAGTTTGCGCTGGGTTATCGGGATCAGGAGAGTGTGTCCATCTCTTTAAATCAAAAGTTTTTTGTCCGTACAGCGACCTATTTCAAGAATCCAGCCAGGCCCGCAATACAGCAGAAGTGACCTGAAACATTCCACCAAAATAAAGACAGGAGGAAGCATCATGTCAGATTTGATCCGTATCCCGGTGGGAAGGCCCCCCAGAGAACAGGCGTGTCTGCCCCAGGAGGTCTATAAGTACATTCAGGTTTCCCATGCGGAGGAAGCCGTCCCGGAACTGCTGCGGCACCTGGACCTTTTCCGGCAGATTCCTAAGACGCAGTCAAGGGAAAGCTATGCGATCCCCAGCCACCAGGGACATCGGGAGCCCCCGTCTCCAGAGGCTTCCCGCTGGGAAGAGTGGATCTGCATCATGATGTGTCAGGAAGCGCCAGACCGGGGCTATCCCTTTGGGCGGCTGGTGGATTATCAGGTTCCCCTCAAGGCCCCCGGTGGAGGGGAGCAAAACCAGGGACTTGGCAAAATAGACCTACTGGCCCACAGCGGCGATACCGCTACCCTGCTGGAGCTGAAAGCTCCCAACAGCACCGAACATCCGCTGAAGGCGTTTTTGGAGATTTATACCTACTGGAAACTGCTGGGTGGGCTGGTAGACGCCCAAAACTTTCTGGACAACTCCGCCGCCAAGGGCGCCGAACGGCTGGACAAAGCCGTCCTGCTCTATCGGGACAGCAAAATTGCCCGCCGCCTGGAAGCGGTTTCCCCTGAAATGCGGGATTTTCTGCGGCAGCTGGAAGTCAAATGCTACCTGGTAGATCAAGTCTCCAGCGGCCCCTATGCCCGCTACCTCTTTGATCACATGACTGAGTATCCCCTATGATCCTCACCATTCACCGGGGCACCCACCAAATCGGCGGCTGCGTCACTGAGCTGCGCACGGATACCACCTGTATCCTGATCGACCTGGGCAGCCCTCTCCCCGGCCCGGACGGAGCCGTTCCCAAGGAACCCCTGTCTCTGCCCGGCGTTACCGCCCCGGGAACGCCCTGTGACGGCGTGTTCTTCACCCATAATCACGGGGACCACATCGGGCAGATCGGCTGTATCCTGCCGGAAGTTCCCCTGTTTCTGGGCGAAACTGCTCGGGAGGTGGCGCTGGCGCTGCACCGCCGCCTGGCCCGGCATGACGCCGAGAGCTGCGCCCCTACCCTGGCTGCCCTGGAACGGGCCCACACCTTCCGCCCCGGCGTACCGCTGACGGTGGGCAACCTGTGCATTACCCCGTTGCTGGTAGACCACTCTGCTTTTGACGCCTATATGTTTATGATCGAGGGGAACGGCGTCCGCATACTCCACACCGGAGATTTCCGCAATCACGGCCCTCGGGGCAAGGCCCTGTATCTCGTCCTGCGCCGCTATGTAGGCCAGGTGGACTGGCTTATCTGTGAGGGTACTACCCTTTCCCGCCCCCGTCAGCCCACCCTGACCGAATGGGAGCTGGGCCGCCGCGCTAGGGCCATCATCCAGAAACACCGGCATGTCTTTGTGGTGTGCGCCTCTACTAACATTGATCGGATCGCCGTTTTCGCCCATCATACGCCCCGCCGCCGGCCTGTGGTATGCGATTTTTATCAAAAGGAACTTCTGAATCTGGTACAAGCCCATAGTGGGGACAAAAGCTCGTTTTACCGCTTTGACCGGGTTATCCCTTATTCTGACCGGAATGCAAAATTACTGCGCTGGATGGAGAATCAAGGCTTCGTTATGTTTGTCCGGGCGAATGACCGGTTCCGGCAGTTCATGGAATCCTACCGGAACAACTGCGTGGTGCTCTACTCCATGTGGGGCGGCTATTTGGACGGGCCTTGCGCTAATCCCAGCCTGCTCCAGTTGCTGGAGGGCTTTTCTGTGATCCGCCTCCACACCAGCGGGCACGCCGACCAGAACACTTTGCGTGAGGTCTACCGCATCCAGCAGCCCCGCTGTGGGATCATTCCCATCCACGGGGAGCAGCCAGAGATGTTTCGCCGCTTGGCACCGGGCTGCCCAGTGCTTTGCCTGGAGGATGGAGATTCTTTGATGTTGGCATAGCTGTACAACAGTGCAAATCTCCATTGACAAAAGCTGACTCCCTCATTTTTAGTCTGTTATATTACAAAATGGATCAATCACCGCGCGAACTAGCAACTTATAGTGATTTTCAACAAATTTCTTCTTTTTTCGTGCATACTATTTATTTTTTATATAATTTGTGCTAGAATAAAGATGTATTTTCTTTATTGCCCGATGGAGGAGAGCTATGTTGCCTACTGTTTCCAGGAGAAACTTCTTGCAGAAAGAAGAAAAGTACAAAGAAGATGTTTACCTGTATATTGAGCACTCCTGTCAAGAGGCAAAAGAAAATGTCGCTGACAAAGATAAAGAAGTAGACTACGGCGCATATGAAGAACAGGATAAGTTTGTCCCATACCGGGAACGTGGTGAAGCATGGAATAAACGCCATGAGGTGGAAGCAGAGAAAGAAGCGCTTTATCCCAAACCTTATTTTGCCCATATAGAATTAACAGAAACGGATGGCGGGAATCAAGAACAGCTTCATTTTTTTCTGTCGGATTGTCCGGTTCTAAATAGAGTTATTTCGATTAACGAAAACAAATATCTGATTCCATTTAAGCGAGACAAAAATCACCCTATGTGGGAGAGAATTTTTCATTGCTATCAGTTAAAGAATGGAGAAACCTTTCATTTTGAGCAAAGAGATGGCAACAACGTCTTTTATACACCTTGTCAAATATGTTCGGATGAAATTGAAAATCGCAAACTACTGAACGCCAATCTGTTATATCCAAAATCAGAATTCAGTAGTTTGTTGGATGCAGATGAACTTCTAGAACAAAAATTACAAGATAACCGATCCAATCCTACACTTCGAAATATCATTGCCACCTTACAGGAAGAGCAGTTTCGGATCATTTCAGCTGCCCCAAATACCAGCTTCGTAGTACAAGGCTGTGCGGGTTCCGGAAAATCTCAATGTTTGCTGCATAGACTTTTTTATCTTCGGGATGAGTTATCTGATGCAGGATGGAATCGCGTCCTTCTATTAATTCCAACAAAGCTTTTTAAAACTTTCTCCTCCGAACTAATGCGACGTTATCAAATTGATAAAGTCGCAAGCTATTCTGTTGCAGAATTGTACCACAGACTACTCAAGTATTATGACGGACGTTTTCATAATCGTCAGTACCAAATTGAATATTCCGAAGAATATCTCCCAGATGAATATCTTCGATCTGTTTATTCGGACGAAATGATCTATGCAGTAACGGCGAAAATAGAGCAAGCAATCTCTGCACAGATACAGACAGTAAGCAATGTACTGGGCAAAGAGCCACCCAAAACTATTACCTCAGAAACCATCCCAAAACTTATTCTGGAGCTAGATGCCTCCATTCGTGAATTAGATAGGATGGATACTATTTTGAAGCAGGATGAAGAGTACGCAAAAAAGGAGGAGACATATCAAAACTTTCTGGATGAGATAGAGGCCCTGCAAAAAAAGCAAGCGATTCGAGAACGAGATAAAAAACAGTTGCAGTCGGATGAGGAAACATTGTCCATCTATTTGGACCGGGAACGCCGGGCACAAGCAGCCCGGCAGCAATGGACAGAACAAAGGAATCGGAAAATCCGCGACGCAGAAAATTATCTTTGTCAGCATGTCAAAAAAATGAACAGTACTTCTTTTGAAGTGATTGATCCAGCGGAATATGCACGTCGTCTGTTTTATGTGCAGGATTTAACAAAAGGTCAAACATATAAGGCGGATGAGGTATATCTTAGCTATTTAAACGCCACACTTTCAGAGGCTGAAACGAACCTGAAAACTTTTACCAAAGGAAAAACAGTCGAGGACTTTCAGGCACAATCTGAGAAAAGAGCGGCAGCAATAGACCAAATACTGGAGAAATATACTAACAAACGGACCAAACTTTTAGAAGATGCTGCCCTTTTGGAAGTATGGCTTCGCCACAGGCGAACTGAGTTGGTAGGCATAGAAACATCTTCAAAAACGCTTTCACGAGAAGAACTGCGGCATACACGAAACAGTTTAACCCATCTAGAAAGTACAATTTTTGACAAGCAAATCTGGAACGCTCTACTTCCGATCAAAGAGAGATATCGGATTCCGACTGAGATCACGGATGGGCGTCAAAAGAAAAAAAGAATTCTGTATAAATCAGATTTACTATACTATCTGAAAATTTATCTCATGCTTCACCCAGATATAAAACTTTCGGATTATGAGTTTATCTGTATCGACGAAGGTCAGGATCTTCAGAAGGCGGATTATAAGCTGTTGCGGCAGCTTTATCCTAACGCTGCATTGAATATCTTCGGCGACAAAGGACAGGTTCTCCATAATGGATGTGGTGTAACAGATTGGAAACTGGATACAGGAATTGACAACCTATATATTATGGAGAGAAACTACCGTAATCCCGCGGCAATTATTGATTTCTGCAATCGAAATTTTGGGGTTGAAATGCAGTATCTAGGAAAAGTAAAAAAAGAGCAACAACCAATCTATGTATCTGATATTAAAGTCCTGAACAACCTTTTGAAAACAGCAAAGCCAGTAACCATTTTGAAAGACAAAGAATCTTTTTTGAAGTTTTGCAACGCCATTGGTAAAACCAATGCAGACCTTGAATACCTGGATACAGATTCGGAACAGCCGTCCGGGAAAAAGCCCGCATGTTATTCGATTTTTGCAGCGAAAGGATTGGAATTTGCTTCTGTTTTTGTTTTCCCTGACGGAATGAGCCGAAATCAAAAAATGGTCGCTTGTACTAGAGCCACTAAAATTCTTTATTATTATGATGAACCATAATGCTGTTTTTGTTTCTCGAAAAGAACGAATTCAAAATACACTGTGTCCAATTCTAAGTCAATTATACGATAAAGTTCATGAAAAGCAGTTTCCCCTGCCCGATCAGATTGACAAAGCTTGCAGCCTTCTGCAGCAGTATTTGGATGAGCTGTCCAAAGGGCCTTTGTCGGATGTGGAAATTGATTTTACTGATATTCCGGCGGTTTCCATAACGTCAGCAGATTCAAAAATTACAAGTCAATGGTCATTGCTTTCCCGCATCAGTATGCAGAAACTTCTTTACGCTGATGCTCCTTGCTTAGACCATGAACAGATCGCGGTTTTGAAAGAACACGGATGCCTTGTAAATGCATCAATCACATCTCAGTATGGAAAATATGATTTTTATGTGGTCACATCCAAAGCTCTGGAGCTTCTTAAGACACTTACTCCTCATCGGCAGGCACTTCCAAAAGCAATACATGAATTTATGCAGAATAAGAATCTGATCAGGCTTTGCCAAGCTGCTGCCATTTGCCTTTACTATCAGCGTACGGATGCTTCCACACCTTATTTTACATTCGTATTTCCTAAGTATTCCGATCTAATGTTTGGCTGTCAGATTGACGAAGAAAAAGAAACCACCTATGTTATGGCAGGAATTCTTCATCCTGCAAAGAAACAAGAGGCAAAAGAGTTTCTGCAGGAATTCAATGAAAACCATAAAATTTCTAAATTGGTGATCGTTGTCCCATCGGTTTCTGAAAAAACACAGTGGGAAGAAGTCATCTCTTCAGGAGACCGAGTGAGTTGTTTTGTGCTGTGGGAGGCTTGATGGATAGATGGATATGTCTGAATATTTTACACAGACAGAACAAAGTATTCTCTGCCTTCTGGATAAGATTCAAAACAAGAACGAATGGACGGCTGTAGACTGCAGCAAAGGTCTGGAAAGCCTGCGAGCTTTAAAAACATGGCAAAAGAAAAGAAATGGAGAAAGTCATATGGAGCAAAATTTTAATGTTTTGATTCAGAGATTCCATGAAACAGCGGAGAACTCAAAACAATATCTGCAAGCAGCTCTGGTCAAAATTTCCGAAGGAAATGTACCGGGCAAATCCGAAATGGAGCAGATGAACCAGTCTGTAAATCAACTGAGGCAGAAATATGCGGATATCTACCAGCTAGCGTCAGAAGTTCTTTCGACAGAAGAAATACCCCCGGAAGGTTCTTCTGTAAATGACTATGCAAATGCCGTACAACACAGCCAGACTCTCGCCCGGCAAAGAGAGCTTGTGTCCCTGCAGAACATACTGAATCAGTTTGTCTCGGTACAGTCCCTTGTAAAAGTGTATGCTGAAGCACTTGCTCCCTATCAGAAAAAAGCCCGGGAGCTTATGGACGGCCTCTCAAATATATCCTTGGAAGATGAAAATGCTTTCCGGTCAATCTCGGATTCCGAAGAAATTCATGGTTCAAAGACATTTTTGGAAGCGTTGGCTTGTACTGACTACAACACGGATGAGTGGCTAGATAAGCTATCTAATGTTCAGAATTTTTACCCCCTCTCTGTGTATACAGGGCTAGCAACGAAAAGTTATCAGTTGTCAGCCCCATCAGCTCCAAAAGATGAAGGATCAAACGCCACCCCAATGACAAATGAAAGCACAGAAAACTCCTTGGGATTGGAAAATGCAAAGACCACGCTTACTAATATCGCAGCCAGCGATGAAGCCATACCTGCAGATGAGGAAGTATGGCGAAAGCTCGGCGTTGCAAGTCCAGATCAAATCATTCTTTCAATCTCAAAGGAACATTTTGAGATAAAACGAGACGCAAAAGCAGCTACACCTTTTTCGACCAAACGGTTTGAAAACGATCTTCGTCGAATCGGTACACGGAACAGCTGTGCTTATGTGCTAAAAAACGTGCGCAGTATAGGATGTGTCAGTGTAGAGATACTTGACGCTCAGAACCCCTCAGATTTTTTTTGGAGTGATATATGTGAAAAACTTCTGAAGACAGGATATTTTCAAAAGTACATCCTGAATTCGTTTGAGCCCATTTATTCGCTTACATCAAAGGGCAAAAATATTTTTACTACACAGAAATCTGCACAGCTTTTAGGCCTGAAAAAGGAGCCTCTGGAAGAGACCGAGATAATAGAGGATACCGTATCAACAACTCTTACCCGAATTTTGATGCTCCATACCCCTTTGATCAAAATATGGATCGGAAACAAAAAGAAATCAAAATTGATTGAACCCTATTTGAGAGGAAATTTTTTCTTCAACACAGTAATATATGAGGGGCTTCCCGCTCATTCCTGCATTTTTACTGGCATTGTCAGTACCAGCGTGAAGGATTTTAAAGATTATACGCAGACGATGTCTTCTGTAGAGTTTCTTAAGCCTTCTAAAAGACAAACAGCAGCATTCATTGTTGTTGGTCTGAATCACGATCAGGCACGGAGTTTAGCGAATTTTGTATTTTCTAGAACGTCGGACAAAATCCAGTCCGCAGTTTGTGGTTATTACGATTATAGCACCAAGACATGTTACCGCTATGACGATGATTCTATTCTTGCATTGGCGCCACTCGCTTCAGATCAGGATGAAGCAGATAATTTTGAAGATTCTGAAAACAAAGAAGATCTCGGAGAAAAAAGCAACCAAGAAATCAGCACAGAACTAGTGAAACCGGACGTATCTGCTTTAGATCAGAATAAAGCCGATACATCCCCTGCAGAATTAGATGTGACAGCTGATGTGAATGACGCGGCAGAGAACGCCAATCCCCCACAGGAAAGCGAAAATATAGATATTCCTGAAAAAAAAGAGAAAACTATGCAACCGTTCGGCACAGAACAACTAAAGGAAACCAGTGTCGACAAGGTGAATGCAGACCCACAGCAGCAGAATCATATAGACGTTTGGCTACAGATGTTGGAAAGTGGCCAAATGTACTGTGCAACTGCCTACATAAGAGCTCTTGCCAATCAGTATCCGATATATAGACCTCTGTATGAAAAACTGGCTTATGCGCTCAATGACCCAGCCTATAACTGTACCTATCAGTCAGAAAACGTTTACAGAGCTTATTTTAGTGTTGAGTGCATCATACCAGTACCGGATCATTTTGTCCTGTCCGCTGTACTGCGCAATGTATTTTATGGCTGCCACGGTGATTATGACTATATGCTGCCCATGCTGCAGAGTGCGATTCAGAGTAATCCTGTTCTCGAACGAATTCCGTCGCTAAAAAATATTTTGTACACTCTGACAGAGTTCAAGCGAAATTATCCAAACGGGTTAGACTACTATGCGGACTACCGTCAGAAAGCCCGGCAGAGATTTGACAGTCATCTCAAGAAAAATCGTCAGGAAGCTCAGGAATTTTATAATAACTACGTTAAGGGTGATATAAAAGAGCGGACGCCCATGAAGCGGTTTATTGAGGCTAAAAAGCTGGCGTTTTCTCCGAGCGGGTCATTAGGTGAAGGTCTGAAAATTGTTGTAGACGGAAAAAATGATCCCGAATTGAACCGCATTATTGCTGAAGAATTGAGGGAAACCTACATCAAGGATAAAGAAACCATCTGTAGGACTAATGTTGATCCTCAAAAAATAAGTGTGGCAGTTGATGATTTTTGGAAGAAGGCCGAGGAGCAGGTTGAATTAAAAAAGAAGACAGCCCCTTTGATGGGAGGACTTCGGACCAATTTTGGGAATCAAATCCGAAAAGCCGTAGAAATACTAGCTGAATATATCCAGCTTACCACAGATTTTTCACCCCAAGAGGACGATATAGGTTTTATTTCTTATCAAAAGGTGAAAACCACGCTGCTGCAGAACCTGCATGAGGCCGCTGACAGCTGTGAACAGGAAGAGGACCAGGCCGGAAGCAATGTCCTCAAAATCACTTTGGAAGAGCTCCAGGCACGGATCAACGGCTCTTACTCAGAAGAACGGCAGAAGGATTTCTATATGGAGTTCCTTCGGGATGATAAAGTTCTACTGGATCCAGATAGCTGCCTTCCTGATCTAGAGGAAGTTCAGTTTGTTGATGGATTTTCCGCAGCTGAGCGGATCGCTGCGCACAGCAAACATTCTCTGCTCAGCTATGAAGACCGTTTGAAACAAATTTTTGATGGGGAGGATGATTATGGCTCAGCACAGCTTATTCTGGAGTTTTTGTCTAGAACTGTGTCAGCAAAAGATTTTTCTGGGTATGAGATCCAAGAAAGCCTGAAATACGCTGGTAAAATGCTTGAACTCAAGCGGAAGGAATTTATTGAAAACCTAGAGTTAGAGCAGAGCTACGGCCAAATCTCCGACGATAGCCGCAAAGAAGTTTATCTGGATGTCGTTTCATATTGGTATGATAAAGTCAGCAAAACCAAAAACTTTGGATTCTTCTACAAAATTCTCCAGGCAATCCAGGAACATATTAAGCTGGATGCTCACTCTCGCGAGGATGAACTGCGGAGAAATATGGATTCTTATTTGAGCGAAAACCAGAACTGGAGCTCTTCAGAGGAAATTAGCAGCGCAGTACATCGTTTTGAAGAAAGAATCAAAAATCAGAATTATGCTGCGGCGGAAGATCAGTTGAACCGTCTGATTTTTAATGACCTTTCCTTTGGTACAGAAGTGCAGCAGGAAGATTATTTACAGAATTTTATTAAGGAAAACGACACCAATTACAAACTCACTGCTGATTCCAGTAAAACACTGCAACACTTAATTTTTGAACGCTTCCAGCGTATCAGAAACAAGGAGACAAAAGGTGGAGCTCGTATTCTTAGTGCCTGGCCCAAAAGTGCCCAGAGCGTTACGGAGTCTTCCGTTGCAGAGCTGATGAGAGCATTTGGGTTTAAGGTCGCAAAATCTATTGAACTGTCTTTTTCAGAAAAGATGGAAACGAAGGAAAAGCTATTTGAAATCGTGCTGAAGCGGCCTGCAAATGGCAGAAAATCCAATTACGCACATCCCATCTATATTTTTGGATCTGAGGCGGAGCAGGTTGGTTTTTGGGTTATCTGCCTGTTTGGAAAGTTTACGTCCAAGCAGTTAATGGACAAAATCGCAAATCTAGGAAACACTCAAAACACCTTGATTCTTCTGGACTATGCTCTCCCAATGCCTGAGCGCCGGGAATTGGCTCGGATTACCAAGAAGAATTTTACCGGAAAAACCTATGTGGTTGTTGATCGGGTTGTGGCGGCATTTCTAGCGAATCATTATTCTGAAACCGCCATCAACCGGATGCTGATGGCAATTGTTATGCCCTATTCGGCACACCAACCTTATATTGAGGATTCTGCCAGCGTAATGCCACCGGAGATTTTCATGGGGCGCCGTGATGAGCTGGAAAAAATCGAGGATGTGCGGGGAGCCAATATCGTGTACGGAGGCCGTCAGCTTGGCAAGTCTGCCCTTCTGCGGATGGCTAAAAACGATATCGATGGCAACGAAAACCATGATCGTGCAGTTTTAGTAGACATCAAAAACTGCGATTATAAGGCTGCAGCTCGCAAGGTGTCCGAAGCCCTGGTGGATGAACAGATCCTAACACCAGACAGCATTACAGAAAGCTGGGAAACTCTGGCACGAAGCATCAAAAACAGGCTTCGATCAAGCCAAAAGGACACTCCCATTCATTACCTACTGCTTTTGATGGATGAGGCAGATATTTTTCTTGAAAGTTGCGAAAAAATCAATTATGCTCCTTTTGACGCTTTAAAAGATATTCAAAGCATTGGTACAAATCGTTTTAAATTTGTAGTTGCAGGCCTTCGCAATGTGGTTCGCTTTAAGCGCAATATCGCACTGGCCAATAACAGTGTTCTTACCCATCTCAGCAGCATAACCATTATGCCCTTCAAATCGTACGAGGCTCGGGAACTACTAGAAATCCCTCTTTGGTATCTAGGATTCCGTTTTAAGGATGATACCCAAACAGAAGCGCTAATTTCTACAATTTTCGGTACGACCAACTATTTCCCCGGGCTTCTTCAGCTATATTGTTCCAAGCTGATTGAAGCGTTGCAACACAACTATGCAGGATATGCAGAGAGCAAGACCCCGCCGTATGAAGTAAATGAAAGCCTGATCAAAAAGACCCTATCAGATGAAATGCTTTTGCAACAGATAAGAGAAAAGTTCTTCATCACTCTGAAAGTGGATCAAGATGATTATTATTATTTGATTGCTCTTCTAGGAGCTTTTCATTACCACAATTTCAAAGAGAGAAGCGGATTTTCTGCGCAAGACATCCTGACCCTTGCCTCAGAGTATGGAATCGGAAAGCTGGCATCCATGTCGAAACAGGCCGTTCAGGCTTTAATGGAAGAAATGCGGGAACTAAACATTTTACAGTCTGTCACCAATGGAGTGTATCGTTTTGCGCGCCACAGCTTCTGTCAGATGATGGGCAGTATGGAAGAAATTGACAGTCAAATCGAAGAAGTCATGTCAGATAATGAGGTCTGATGTATGGAAACAATCTGGTGGAACCAAATCACATCGGCAAGGAATTTTATAGAACAGATAATTTATAGCCTCTGCAGCTCTAAAAATGTAGTTCTTACATTGCCCTACTGGGTACCGTGGTACAAAACCTTTTGCAGCATTATCGATACTGAGTTATGCAAAAGAAGTCCAGAGTATAAACTGGAGTTTCTATACTGCCCAGAGCAGGAACCAGGAAAATATCTTTTTGATAATTACTGTCAAAAAGATAAACGAGCTCATTATCGTCCCATTGAACCATTTTCTCACTTTCTGGCAAAAAATGAAGATATCTCGTTGAATCACCGTTACCTATGGATTAAGGATATCCCCGAGAAAAGATTTCCTGAATGGATCAAATTTGTATCAGAATACAAAAGAGCGTCATCCTGTAGCGCCTCGGCAAGTTTCATTCTGGAAAAAAAGAACGGCACATTAAATCGGAAGGAGGGCAAAGTATTCATTCAGTTTGATTTGTCAGACTGGATTGATCCATATGACTGCTATACGTTTTGCGCTTTAGCAGGTTCAAAAATTAACATTCCTTCTTGTTATCGTCCGTATTTAGCAGAGGTGCTTTCTTGCGTCTGTGGTAGAGATGCTGAATTTTGCGCAGCATGCCTAAAGGAATGGGATACTTTTTTAGATAATCCAGTTGGTGTGTTGCAAGAAATACAGAATCGGGAAAGAAAAGAAACCGGCACTTCTTTCTTTCTCGACCCCCAAAAAGATTCTATCTATTCTAAGCTCTGGCAGGCACAACTCAAACAGTTGTTTCCTGTTATTGAACAATACCGGTTGGGATTTATCCAACAGCATTCAGAGCAACTTGCGGAGGCGTCTGATAATCAGAATACCGATGCCCAGTCGGATATGGAACTTAGAGATCTTTGTAAGCTTTATCACAATGGGACGCTAAAATTACCAAGAGAAGAATATACTGAGCTGGACTTTTTTAGAAAATCACGCAACTCTCTTGCGCACTTGACTCCTTTGCCCAGTAAAGAGGTTCGGCACATCTTAAATGCCTGTCAGGAGAACGAAAATGGATTCAGATGACTTGCAGGAACAGGCCAGCTGGTCTTAACGCGATAAGGTATAATAAGTTTCCCAAATTAAAAAACAGATAAAAATAGACATGGCTTGCAGATCTCTGGTAGAATGTGCAAAAATCGGCACCCAAGCCCCATCTGCACGCTGTTTGAGCACCACCCTGCCGGAATTTGAGCACCACTTTCCCACAACGAAGCTCCAAAGCCTTATAATTGGTTTAGCACAGTCAAGCTGTGACTAAAGCAATTGGAGGTTTATAATGACAGATTATCGAGAAATCTTGCGGTTAAGCAGTCTCCAGTACAGTCAGCGAACCATTGAATCAATGGTTCACTGTTCCAGGCACACAGTGCGGGATGTACTGCAGGCAGCAAAGGGGTATAGTATATCCTGGCCCCTCGCCGACGACGTCACCAACGCCAATTTGAGGCAGCTTCTCTTTCCGGACAGATACAAATCAGCCAGTGACTACGCAGAGCCCGACTATCCGTACATCCACCGCGAACTGGCCCGCTCGGGCGTGACCTTGACGTTGCTATGGGAAGAGTACTGCGCGAAGTGTCACGAAGCCGGCAAGAAGCCGTATATGAGCACGCAGTTTGGTGAGCGGTATCGCCGCTGGGCACGCATTACAAAGGCGACTATGCGTATCCAGCACAAGCCAGGGGATGCCATGCAGGTAGACTGGGCTGGCGATACGATTCCTGTCCAGGACCCGGTCACCGGGGAGCAGAGTGCAGCCTACTTGTTTGTTGCGGTCCTTCCATGCAGCTATTACACCTACGCGGAAGCATGCGACGACATGAAGACAGAGAACTGGCTGAACTGCCATGTCCACGCATTCGACTACTTTGGCGGCGTTGCGCGGTTGCTGATTCCCGACAACTGCAAGACAGCAACGGTGTCCAACACCCGGTACGATGTAATTTTGAACCGCAGCTACCAGGAACTTGCCGAACACTATGGCACAGCGGTTGTGCCGGCACGTGTCCGCAGGCCGCGAGACAAGAGCTCGGCAGAGGCATCCGTCCGCTTTGCAGAGACGTGGATTATCGCCGCTCTGCGCGACTGCAAGTTCTTTTCCTTGCGGGAATTGAACGAGGCGGTTGCCGAAAAGCTGGAAGAGTTGAACTGCCGCCCGTTCAAGCAGACGGCTGGCTGTCGACGCAGCGCTTATCTGGGAGAAGAAAAGCCCTACATGCTGCCGCTGCCTGCCAGCGCATTTGAACCGGCCGTCTGGTCGGTCGCCAAGATCGCCAACGACTATCTTGTCACGGACGGCAGGAACAAGTATTCCGTCCCCTACAACCTGATTGGCGAGCGCGTGGACATCCGGGTAACCAAGACGACGGTGGAAGTATTTTTCCACGGCAGCCGCGTAGCCAGCCACCGCCGGTTGCAAACCCGGCAGCGTGATCCGCTGGTGAAGCGCGAACATATGCCGCCGGAACACCAGAAATATCTCACCTACAACGCCGACGAGTTCAGCCGCTGGGCGATGTCAGTCGGCCCTATGACCGAGAAGGTAGCCGAACACTTTCTGAAGTCCGGCAAGGCAGCCGAGCAGGGCTACAAGGCCTGCGCCGGTCTGACCAAACTGGAACAGCGGTACGGCAAACAGCGGCTGGAGGCAGCCTGCGGCAAAACTCTGGCGTACAGCACCACGCCCTCGCTGCGCACCATTGCCAGCATTCTGAAAAATGACCTGGACAAGCCGGACAAGGCCGAGAGCCAACTGTCGCAGTCCAAAGCCAATAGCTACGGCATTACCCGCGGCGCGGCCTACTTCCGGAAGGGAGGCGACCGCTGATGCTGAACCAGGCAACGATGGATATGCTCACGGCAATGAAGATGACCGCTATGGCAGCGGAGTTCGCCAACCAGTTGAAAGATCCCACGTTCAATGAACTGGGCTTCGAGGAGCGGCTGGGCTTGCTGGTAAATGCGGAATGGAACCGACGCCAGAGCAACAAACTGAACAGATTTATCCGCAACGCGCGCTTCGCCGTGCCGTCTGCCACTGTAGAAGGCATTGAATACCACGAGGACCGAAAGCTGGACAAGGCACAGATGCTGCGGTTTGCCACCTGCCAGTACATTGACGAAGGCCACCACATTATCCTCAAGGGAGCCTCGGGCAACGGCAAGACTTACATCGCCTGTGCCCTGGGCAATGCCGCCTGCCGCCGTTTTAAGAAGGTGCAGTACATCCGTATGCCGGAACTGCTGGATGAGCTGAGCATTGCCCGCAGCGCTGGCACGCTGAAAAAGGTGCTTGAATCGTACAAGAAGAAAGACCTGCTGATTCTGGACGAGTGGCTGATCCGCCCGCTGTCCCCACAGGAATCCTACGATATTCTGGAAATTGTGGAAGCGCGCTGCCACAAGTCTACGATCTTTTGCACGCAGTATGAATCTGAAGGTTGGTATACCAGAATTGATCCCAACCCGGAATCCGACAGCCCCGTTTCTGAAGCTATTATGGACCCGTATTATCCACAACGCTTACGAGGTTCTGGTGGACGGCAACGTTTCCATGCGGGAGCGCAAAGGCTTAAAGGCCGCCAGAGAAGTCGGCGGACAGGATCTGTAACCGACGACCCCTTTGCGATAAATAGAACTGTGAAATATTGACCTGGGCTCTGCCGGCTGATTTGGCTGGTAGAGTCCTTGCAATATTGGGGTGGGGCTTTAGTGCGTGAAAGTGGTGCTCAAACAGCGTGCAGATGGAGCTTGGGTGCCGATTTTTGCACCTGGCAAGTACGAAATTTCGTAGGATAGTTATATTTTGCGGCTTGCAAGTCAGCTTACCGCCAACGCCACCATCTCATCACTCACCCGCAGTTGAAGCTGTTCCAACTCCCGCAGGGTCTTCGTATGCTTGGCGCAGGTTTTATCCACATCTGCCAGTATCCGATCTATCTCCGCCAATTGAGGGTCATAGACCTGCGCAAGAAAGTCGTTGACCGATTTTTCGTAGACGGCCTTGATCTTGATTTCCTGATCCCGCATCTCATTGCGCCAGCGGTAGTAGTTGGCCAGCCGCTCCTGGCTTTCTGCGGCGGCTTGCTGATTGCTGCTATCAGAATCCCCAAAAATGAGCTTGAACAATACCTTGACCAGTTTGACAATCACGCCGCCCGGGATCGGAATGGGGAACCCTGGTCCATCGATTATGATTGGCACATCGGCGAGGAGGTCGAATAGGTCAAATCCTTCTTCTTTAGACTGGTTTGTTGCGGACGTATCTTCAGGCCGGTATCCCGGCATGGCCTCCAAGGTAAGGGTGGACTGCAGCACAGCCTTTTCCTGCTCCGCGGCTTCACGCAAGAGAGCTTGAAGTTCCTCTTTCAATTTCTGACTAGGATCCTCGACCCTCTGACCAGCAGCAGCGGAGGCGTTCATTTGTTCGATCGTTGCCTCAATTTTCCGCAGGCCGTCTGCCAGAAGACGGTCGCGCAGACGCTGGCGGGAGAGCAGCAGCGCTTCACAGTTTTTCGCCATCTGCTGTTTTTCCCCGTAAATCGAGGAGGCCTGGAATTCCTCTACGGCCTGACGCAGGGTGTCACGCAAGTTGATAAGCGGCGTCTGGAGCATATACACCTGCTTGGAGCGGACAATCACGGTGTCCAGCGCGTTTTTCAGGCTCGTGATGCCGGAGATGTCGAGATATCCTTGGATTTTCCATGCTAACACATCTGCTGCTCCAGTGTCTGGCGGGCCAGATCTAAAGCCTGAGGCGCAAAGACTTGGCGGCATACCTGCTGGAAAGCCACCAGGCACCGTACAGCACGCCGACGCTGGTCAAATTGGAGGGAAAGCAGTGCGCTGTGGTAAAGCAGGTCGGCTTGGCGCAACTGGTTCTTTTGCGTCTCACTGCCAGCCAGCAAAATCAGCCGCAGCGCGTCCGCCTGGTACCAGTGTTCAAAAAGCCGTCGGGCCGTGTCTTCAATCAGGCGGCGCTCTTCTTCCGCCCTGGACAGTTCCACCTCAGCCATTGGACTTCTCCCGCAGCTGCTGCAAAGCCTGCATATCCTGCGCCGTCAGCTGCGCGTAGACATCAGCGAGTTGATCGGAATGTTCTCGGTTCTTCTTCCCCTCCTGCTCCAGGAAGCCTTTCAGGAGTTCCAGCTGCCTCCGCACATTCCCGTCTGAACGTTCGGTCAGCGCCTCCATCCGGCCGGCGGAATCCCGGCTTTGCTTTTGCAGGGCTTTAACTTCATCGATCAGATCGCTCTGGTTCTCGGCCTGGTCCTCCATGCTTACCAGGAGCTTCTGAATGCCGTTTCTGTCCAGACGGTCCAGCGCCTTCAGCAGGATGCTCTGCCCCTCGCTGTTGTTCTGCTGCAGCTGCCATACTGCCTTCTGGATCTCACCAGCAGCTGTGTAAATTCGGTCCGTTTGCTCTGCTTGACTGTCGGCCCAGTCATGCCGCTGCGTTTCCTGTGCCTGGTACTGCTGTACCTGCTCCTGATGACATGTTTCCAACAGGGTGGTAAGTTCCTTTATTAAAGCCTCCGTCTGTTCCTGATGCTCGATTTGACTTTGCAGGGCCTGGGCCAGCTGTTCCATCTGGCCGCTCACCTGTTGCAATGCCGTCTGGTGATCTTCACGTGAGTCGCACAGCGTCTGCTGGATGTTGTCCAGACGATTCCAGCAGGTTTGCTGCAGGCTTTGATATTGCGCCATGGCCGCCCTCATGAGCCTGCGCAAGCCCAGCGCCAGCACGACCGCACCGGCGGCCAAAAGCCCAGCAGCCAGCCATATTGCCCAGGTCCACGGGGCAGAAACCGCCGCCACAGCCCCAGCCAGCAGCGCCACGCCAAGCGCCAAAATGTCCGTTGTTTTCACTTCAATACCTCCTTGATTCCGTTGTATCGGTATTGTAGATGTTCTTCCAATACCCGCAGCGCTTCCTCATTGACAAATCCCATCAGCCGTTTGAAGAAGGCTGCATTGATGCCGCTTTCAGCCACCAGCTTCTCATAGCTTTCTTCTGTAGCGGGATTCAGCTGTAAATGCTCCCACTCCGGCTGGCGCATCCACCCACGCCAGGCCTGGCGCAGCTTTTTTGTCAGAAGGTCACAATCCTTATCTATATCCCAGAAGGCCGGCGGCAGCACCCGCAGCGTGCTACGATACAGCTTGGCCACCGGCTCCGTAAATCCTCCGGCATCGCTGGGCGGAAAGAACACTGCCTCAGCCTTCCTTTGGTAGGCCACCCAGACGCAATATGCCAGCCCTCTTTTAGCTGTATGGAAAGAGCAGATGCGTTCGAGTTGAGCGGGCGCCAACAGTGTCTCCTGCAGGTCATCCAATACCATATACTCATAGTCGTACCGGATGACCCGGATCAGCTCCTGCATATCGGTCAGCTCCTGTAGAGCCATACGCCGCTGGCCCAGCAGGGTGTCCTGCCTCCAGGCCAAAAGCCCGGGCAGGTCGCCCGCCCCATACAGGATGACTGCTTCCTCCTCTTTGCGGTAGGCCTGGTACTGCTCCTCCAGCTGGTCCTCGGGGGCGTCCAGGTCGGTGCTGCCGCCAAGTAGCGGCAGGTCCAGCAGGACTACCAGAACCTCGCGGACAGGGTCCTCCTGATGAATTGTCCGAAGCGTCTCGTAGGTGGACTGCCGCCCAAAGGGAAACTCCTCCAGCACGCCCACCCGCGTCTCACGCTTTTTTCCAACAGCAGCGACCTGCTCTGCCGTGGCAGCAACCAAAGCTGTCATGCCTGGCAGCAGGCAACTGCTCTGTACCTGCCAGAAATCGTCCAGCCCGCGGCGGATGGCGCTGGATGAGCCGTACTCTACCCAGACAAGCGACTCCCCCCAATCAGGGGCAACCGCTTCGGGCAGAAGCCAGCGCAGAAGCTCCAGCCTGGCCTTCTCCCCCAGGAAGATCCAGTCCGGCACACCCATCTGTGCAAAATCAGCCATGTTCCATCACCGTCTGCAGCCCCTTCAGCAGGCCGTTCACCTGGTCCAGCTGGGCCTGGGCCTCGCTGGGGGGCGCACTCAGCAGCGCGTGGTATTGGGCCTGCTTGCCCTGAAGGCGTTGCTGCACCGCGGCCAGGCGCTCCCGCTGGTAGTGGCCCACCTGGGCGGGCAGTGTCTCGCTCATCTCGTCCAGGATATTCTCTAGCTGCAGCTCAAAGCGACTGCGGTACCACTGGGCGCACGCTTTGCGCCAATCCTCCAGGGCTTTCTTCTGCGCCTGCTGGCGGAGCTTTTCTTCTCGTTTTGCCATTTCGGCCCGCACCTTCTTCTCCTCAAGGATATTAGCTCTCCGCTCTGCTTCCATCGCTTCGGCTTTGCTCTTGAAAAGCTGTGCGTCGCGCTTTTTCTGGAAGATCTTCATCTGGCTGGCCAGCATTTCGGTGCGCAGGCGCTGTTCCTCCTGTTTGTACTGCGTTTTGTACTCCAAATCCTCCACCTGGGCAGGCGGGCGGTCGAGCCCGCTGAACGCCTTCTTGGCCCAGTAGGAGATAGTGAGCATATCCAACAGCCCGCCCTCTTCTTTGGGGACAGCACCCTTGATGGCTCTTCCTGCGTTTACCACTTTTCCCGCGCCATCCGCCACAGCGTCCACGATTTGTCCTGCCTTTTTCACCCGCCTGGCTGTGGCATAAGTTTTGCTTAAATGGCTCAGGGCATAGGTCACATCCTTGATGCTATCGCCTTTACTGATAATCTTTCCGACCTTTTCGGCTATGCCTATTCCTATAGCCATCCCAGAACTATTTTTCAGGAGCCCCAAAACCTTTTCCAGGCCAGCGGCAATCTGGGGCCCCGGTAGCAGCAGGAGAGCCCAGTCGGCCGCGGTTCCGACCATGCCGGCAATCTGGGAGGGCTGCATGCGGCCGTCCTCCACCTCAAGCATCCGCGGATGGTAGGACCCCATGCCCCTGTATTCCTGCTGCGCCTGCATGAACTGCTGCTCCAACTGCCGCAGCTCCTCCTGCAGCCGAGCGCGGTCGGTGTCGTTCATCTCCTGGATGGCCTGCGCCAGCTGCTCTTTGCTCTCGGTGATCTGCCGGAGCTTTTCGGCCAGCTCCATCTGCTCCTCGTCCTGCTGCACCTGGACGTCATCCAGGTCGCAGGCAGGCAGCTCCCGCAGCGCCAGACCTTTCAGCCCCTGGTTGATGGCTTCGCTGCTGTTGTCCAGTACCTCGCCACAGACATTTTCGGCAGCCTGATACAGCTGCCGCATCACCCGCCGAGCTTCATCGTGGATGAGGGCGTCCATCTCTTCGACCTTTTCCACCGCGCTGTTTTCGACCCGGCCGGCCGAGGCAGCCAGGTTCTCTTTCATCTGCCCGGCAACGGGTCCGTTCTTTTTCAGTTTGCAGCGGGCGTTTTCGACCTCCTGGTCCAACTTTTTCTTCCACTCTTTGGCGGACTGCTCCAGCTTCTGAATCTGCTGGTCCATTGCCTGTCGGGCCTGCTCGACTTTGGCGCTGTCCTCATCACAGACCGGCTTGAGTAGCGCGCGGCGCTCTTCCAGTTCCGCGGTACAGGCTTCGGCCAAAGCCGTCAGCCTGGCCCAGGCGGCCTCTTCCAGCTGCTGCTGGGCGTTGGAGCCCACCAGGGCAAGCATCTGCTGCAAGGGTTTGACCTCGCCGTAATATTCCGACTGCGGGTCGTTGGAGATAAACCAGCAATCTTCCGCCGCCACACCGCAGTCCGTGAGGGTGCTACGGTCTGACTGGCGGGTCGTTTCGGGGTCTTCCTCCGACTGGGCAATGAGGTCAAAGTGGGTCCGCACGCAGGCGGTGGCGATGCCACGGCTCACCAGGCCCTTCAGCAACTTCACGTCCACTTGGGAGGGCGAGCCTCCCATAACATAGACCGCCTTGGCCGCCTGGGCCAGTGAGCGGCCCAGCAGCTTTTCGTGGCGCTCGATGTTAGTGTTAATACCCGGGGTGTCCATCAGGATCATGCCGCCCTGCAAAAGGGGGCTTTCGACAAAAAGCTCCATGTACTCCAGCTGCTCGAGGTCCTGGCCGCCCTGCTGCTGGACGCTGCGGGCCTCCTCCAGCGTAAGGACCCGCTGTCGCCCGCCGTAGTAGTGGAGCACCGCCTGCTCCTTTGTGCCGTAGCGCAGATAGGTCAGCAGTGCCGTAGTTTCACGCACGCCGTGGGGCAGCAGCTCCCGTCCCAGCAGGTGGTTGATCAGGCAGGACTTGCCCGCCGAATACTGCCCCAGGAAGGCGACGAAGAAACTCCCCTCCTCCACGGTGGCACGCATCCGCTCCAGCTCTTCCCGCTCTTCTTCCCAGCCGAGGGCCGTCATAGCCTGGGCAATTTTTTCAAAGGCATCCTTCATCCTTCCAGTTCCTCCTGTTCCAAATGGTCTTCCATGTTCTCTTCCAGCTCGGTTTCCAGCTCGATGGCTCTGCCGGTGATGTCTTGCAGACGGGCGATCTGCTCTCTTGCCTGCTGGAGGGACTTCTCGCGCTGGTCGCCCTTTTCCTCGATAAGGCGGATCAGGTCGTCCAGCTCCTTCTGCTGGCGTTCCAGCTCCCGGTTGAGGTTCACGTCCACCAGGTCCTGCACCATCTGCTCGTAGGTCTTGCTGCGCTTTTTGAGGTAATCCTTCACCTCCCCGATAAACGCATCGCAACTATCCTCAATCTGGACGTTCATTTCCTTCCTGCTCCTGTGGAGCCTGTCCTGAGCGTCCTTTTTCAGCTCAGCCTCAAACTTCTGGTCGAGCTGCTCCCTCTCGTTCCGAAGTTCTTCGAGCTTCTTTTCTTTTCTCTCGACGCGCCTATCCCAACCGGCGGGGGAATATCCGGCCTGCCTCTTTGCCTGCATCGCATTGAGTTCCTGCTGGAGCTGCTCGATCTCCTTGTCCATACCGGCTTTTTCGTCCTGCTGCTGCTTCCTTGCCTTGTCAATGGCGCTCTGGTTGTCAAAGGTCTCCGCCCTCTGCACCTTCTTTTTGCCGAGGAACAAGTTGCCAATCCACCCAAACAGGCCGCCTCGCCACTCTTTGTCATCCACCATTTCGGTGTGGCTGCTGTACTCGGGGATGACAAAATTACGCATATACTCATCGCGGCTGTCGCGCAGCTGCTGAATTTGCTTCTTCTTGTCCTCCATGTCGTGTTCCAGGTCCTGGGCTCGTATGGCCTTCTCGTCCAGTTCTTCGATTTCTTTCTTGAGCGCCTCAATCTGTGCGCTCAGCGAGCCGGTCTCCTTTTCAAACTGCTCCAAGTTGACGCCCGCTTTCAAATCGGACAGGGTCAACGGCTTCATCTCCAAACGGAAGCCACCCTCCCCCGCGTCGTCCATCTGGCTTTCCAGCTCGTCGCGGTACTGCTCGTACTGGGTCTCCACCACTTCCAACAGCTGTTCCTGCAGCCGCTTTTCAAGGTCACGGGCAATGCCGCTCAGGCTGCGCCGCAGGCTGCCGTCCAGGTCGCTGTATTCATCCTCCATCTGGGCAATGGTACCAACTTCGTCCAACTCCGTCCTCAACCGGTTTCTCAGGTTCTCGCACTTGGCCCCGGCGGCCTCATTCAGCTCTCTGAGGGCGCTCCTCACGCCTTTGCGCAGGCCGGAGAGGTTTTCCTGGCGCTGGCGCTTGTTGGCCTCGATGGCCTGCTCCAGGGCTTGGCTGCGCTGGAGCAGCTCGTCCGCGCCGGTCTCCTGCTCCAGTAGCTCGACTCGGCTGGCTAGACGTTTCTGCTCAGCGTCCAATATCTTTCTCACGCCATAGACGGGGCTGAGCAGCTGGTCTCGTGCTCGTTCGCCTTGGGTCAGGTAGCGCCACAGCCTGTCCTCAAATTCTTCCATGCCGGAGCGCTTTTCCAGCGCGCGGCATTCAGCCTCGCTGAGGTCCCCCTTGCCGTTTGCGCTGCGGTAGCCAGGGTCCCGGGCAGTCAGCGCGTCGCGGGCCGAGATGGGCCAGATGTGGGGAATTTTGGTAGCCTCCGGGAAAAGGCGTTTGTAGTCGTTCTGGAGCTTCTGCGCCACCATGTCGGGGCTCTCACCTTCAGAAGCCTGGATCAGGTCGATTTTATTGATAACAAGGAAGATGTTGGGCACCTGGTTCTGTAAGTCGCGAAGAATCTCAAAGTCGCTCCTAGAGCCGGGCCTGTCCGCTCCAAAGAGGAAGATGCACGCATGGGACTTGCGAATCTGGTCCTCCGTGATTTCCCGGTGATGTTCCTCGATGCCGTTCAGGCCCGGGCTGTCCACCAGCATGACGCCGTCCTTGAGGAACTTGGAGTCCAGGAAGAGGTCCACATGATCCACCGTCTGGGCCACCGTCAGCTGTCCCTCCTGGTTGCCGCGGGTGCTGACCACCTGGGCCAAAATGTCCTTGTTCAGCTCGGTCAGCACCTGCTTGCGGGGCTCCGGCTCGCGGTAATAGACCACGCCGGCCTGGCCGGGCTCAGCCATGTCCTTGTGCCGCAGGAAATTGACGGTGGCGGTGGTCTCGGTGGAGAAGGAGGGCAGCACCGCCTTGTGCATCAGCGCGTTCAGGAAGGTGGACTTACCGGCGCTGAACTCGCCTACCGTCACAATGCTGAACATGTCCTCCTCGACCTTCTCCCGGAAGCCCTCGAGGTTTTTGGCGTCCTGCTCCTGCCCGTCTTCCCGCAACTGCTGGGCGCTGTCGGTCAGCAACTGCATCACCTTCTGTTTGCGCTCCTGGTATACCTGGTTGTACTCGTTCATTTCAATACCTCCTCAAGTTTTTGCCGCTGCACCTGCAGGGCCTCGCACGTCTTTGCCAGGTTCTGTGCCTGCCGCATGATCTCCGGAGTGCGCTTCTCACGCACGGCGGCAATCCACTTCAGTTTACAATCCATCGCTATACGGAACTGCTCTATGGCCTGTTCTTCAAGGGTCTTGGTCTCCCGCTTCAGGCGGTCCTCCATCCAGTCCTCGATACGCTGCTGGGCACCGTCCTCCCCAAAGAGGTACGTCTGAATCTGCTCACAGATTTTCTTGCGGAGCATCCTCACAAACTCCCGGCGCGCATTTTCCTCATACATTTTCCTCCGTTCCATCAGGTCATTCAAATCCCGCTCTATCCCTTTGGCCCTCTCTAGATATGTTTGCCTTCTTTTCAGGGCTTCGCTGCCCTTCTCCTGATAGCGCTGAGCCGCGCGCCGGGCGGCATCGGCCTGGTCCCGCAGAACCTTTTCCTGGCCGCGCATCTCGTTCAGTTCTTTACACTCTCTGTCCCATGCTTCGCCGCGACTGTCATCGCGCCTGGTCTTCGTCACCAGCTTGGGGCCAAGAAGAGCATCCAGAAAGCCAAGCCCGCCCCGGTAGACTTTCTCTGTATATGTAGAGTATTCAGGCGCCGGGCGGGAGCCCAGGTTCCTTTGCCGGTAATCAGCATCCGCTTTTTTCTTTTCGTACTGGCGCTGTTTGTCCTGCGCGTTCCGCTGTTCTCTCTCGTAGTTGTATTGATTCCGCTCTGCTTCGTCATCGGCTTCGTCCGCTTGTTTCTGCCATCGGTCACGCTGTGCTTTCAGCTGATTTATCTCGTCCTCCTTGCCAAACCATCCAAGCTTGGGCCCCGATGTATCCACCTGGGGCATCTCAAGGTTCAGGTTCACGCTGTCGATGTCACTGTACTCCCGTATCCGCTGGAGCAACAACTGCCAGAGGATATGCAGCTTGCGCGACCAACTCTCATTCAAAAGGAGAACCTGCTCGTTCAGGCGGTTCTCTACCTCGTCGGGCAGCGACTTGCTCCACTTGTCCAGGGCTTCTTTGGTCTGCTTCTCATCTGCCGTGCGGGACAGCTCCTCCAGAATCGCCTGCAGCCGGGTGTGAACCTGCTCCTTTTCCTCCTTGCAGAGCTCGCGGCCGCGGGCTGCCACAAAATTTTTCAGCTTCTGTTCATGCTCGTCCTTTTGGTCGTTCACCCTCTGCTCCAGCCGAGCCAGGCGCTCCAGCTCGCGGCTGCCCGCACCGTAAGCGCTGGCTTTGCGGGCTCGCTGCTCCTCCTGGGACAGGTATTCCTCCAGCTGTTCCAGCCAGCGGCAGAGTGCCTGCGCCGTATCCCCATACTGGAGCAGGGCCAGCTGGTCCCCCCGGAGGTCATTGCCCAACATATCCAGAAACTCACCGAAGAGGGACGCGCGGTATAGCTTCGCCCGGGTCTTATCGTCCAGCCGCTGGGCGCTGCCCCGATAGAGGGTTGCGATGCCGGTGTCTCTGGCGGCCAGGGCCTGCAGCGCCGACACCCCGCAGATGCGGTATCTGAGCTGGCCCGTAGCCCGGGCTGACCGCGCGCCGTCCTCACCGAAAAACGTCTCGTTCAAAATCTTGGTCTGCTTGACCAGCACCTGCTCGAGAGTGTCGCCCTCGGCGGCGCTCAGGTCATCGATGAAGTTCTGCACAAAGATAAAATTGCACTGAATATTGGTCAGCAAACGCAGAAAACCAAGGCTGACTTCATCCAGCCCGCGGCGTGGCAACAGGAAGATGCAGGCGTGAGCCTGTCCCACCAGCTCCAGCGTCTGCTCCTGATGACCTTCGGCGATCCCGTTAAGACCTGGAGTGTCCACAATGACGATGGGACGGGAGGTTTCGGGCAAAAAGGGAAGCCACAGCTCGACGCTCTCCACCTCCTGCACCACCTGGAAACGCTGGCTTTGGGCGGTGGTGTAGTCACGTAGCTGGTCCAGGTCATTCAGCTGAATCACCTTCCCACTGCGGAGCTTCACCTGGCACCGCCCGCAGCGCGGGTCGCCAGACCCAACATTGACCAGCCTGGTAATGGCTGCTGTTGTCTCTGACGAGGCATGGCTTAGTAGGTCGCGACCGATCAACGCATTAATAAAGGTAGACTTGCCGGAGCTGAACTCACCGATGACCGCAATGCGAAACTCATCGTCCTCAAACCTTTTGCGAAACTGCTCCAGCCGCTTGTCAAAATTCGGGAGCTGCCCCAGTTCCGGATACTGCCCAAGCTGACGCAGCACATCAAGGCCAATCTGACGTACAGAAAGATCCATTTGTCTCCTCCTTTGACACAAAAGTGTCATTTTATATATTTTTCGACATAAAAGGCAAAACGGCAGATAGCATACTCTATCCTCTAGCTTTGCTTTAGCCATTCGTCGCACAAAGATTATAGCATTTCACATGGGCAACCATCGATACTTGTCAAAATACCCAAAAATTTCGCTCTTTATCATTTTATTATAGAATATATCTGTATAAATGTAAATATGTTTCTCTTATGTTTCTATTTTTCTTATAGTAGCACTTTTTCAAGCAAAATCCTCAGAGCTTTCCTCCGTGTCATCTGTACTGGGGATATCAAGGAAGCTTTTTAGTGAGATGTCCAGTGCTTTACAGAGATGGGATGGGTTCTTCATCTGTTAAAACAGCCACAGGTGGTGCAAATTCCCAGCGAACGATCTGTCATACTATTTCCTCCTCCATTGCTGGAAGATGCTGACAACCGTCTTTAGTTTGCATTTATCACAGACAGGATGAATGAACAACTCCATCTCCCTGGGCGATGCCACCACGCCGCCCACGCTTTTGGTAAACTTCTTCCCGCACTTTACGCAGGTATAGGTCTTGTATTCCACCATAGATAATCCTCCTTATCGCCTCCAAAAGCAACCATGTCAAAGCCCGGCATTTCCGTTAGATACTATTATATAATACTTATAGGTATTATTTCAAGGTATCGGGTCGCTATCCAACAGCTTTTTGACAGGCTGTCCTTTCAAATAGAGCTCTGCCAGCCCATGCAGGTCCTTCCTGCGCAGAGTTTCAGATATTTGCCGTAAGGTCTCGTCCGGCATGATTGGCTCGTTGGAATACACGTTGGTTCTTCGGGTTAGCCGGTATAATTCTTCAACGGCAGCGTCACAGAACAGGGCGAATCTCGTTTCTCCCATCGCCGACAGCAGGATTCCCCGCAAAAGCTCGTCCTCACTGCCCAAATCAATGTGAAAGATCAGGCTGACCAGCTCAGGTGTAAGGGGGCGCTCCCCCACCGCGTGAAAACCGTCCTGCTGGATGGCGAGAAAAATCGGCTTCTGCACAGCACTTCCCTGAACACGACAGTTCTCGCTGACAAATTCCAGTTCAAAATCTCGGATTCCGCAGAACCGATTGCCATACAGGAAGCAGCTGCCCCGGGGTGTCAGCAGAATCGCTTTCTTGTCGTTGAGCGCCTGGTCGCGTTCATAGGCGCTGATGGCCGACAGAATCGGGCCTTCCCTATCGTTTGGCATGATATTCACCTCCTACTCTCATTTTAATCTCAGCCTTCCTGCCTGCAAAGGCGAATCAATTCAAAAAACAAAAAATCGTTTTTGAGCTGATTCTGGTAGCATATGGGGGAATAGTGTGGTATCATAAATTGTTAGAGGTGATTTTCATGCTTCGTTTGGACAAGAACGACCCACTGGATCGGATGATCCTGCAGGAATTAGGCGGTAAGCCTGTCCCCTTTGATACCTGGCTGGATGCGATGGATGAGCTGGATGAGGAGCCAGACTGCTCTCAAATTCTGCAGGAGCGGGGCCTGCATATGGAGGACGTTCTACAGGAGGCTGAAACATACCGGAAAGATTTTTACGCCCACCTGTCCAAATGGGAGCTGCCGCCGGACAACCGGTACGACCTGTGCTTTGCCCTGCTTTACCAGGCAAAGAAAACCCCTTGCCTCGAACTGACGCGTATTTTTTGTGAAATATTGTCCGACCCTGGGTTTTTGCTGGATCACTTACCCCAACCAGTGGACGAACAGGATAAGCAGGATTTACACGAACAAATCGTTCTGCAATATCTGGATTTCTGTCCAGCCCGCGACGATCTGATGCGCACGATGACGTTGCGGCAAGAGCTAGCCGAAAAATTTTCCGCTTTGACAAAACAAAATCGCAACCCAAAACCTGTGGATTGCGATACAAGTCGAAGCTATGAAATTGTCAAATGCTTTGCGGAATTACTTGAGCTTCCGAAAAAAGGAAACAGTGCTATTCTGCTGGACAATCTGTCAAATTATATTCAAGTTGCGGCGTCATCCCCTGAACTCAAAGCGATAGAACCGCTTTTATTGTTTCGGCTGCTTACCCGCCACAAGAGCCGAATGTGTTCTGTGCAAGCCTTGAGCGTCAATCTTCCGTCCCTCTGGAAGCGAGACAAAAATAAAATTAAGCATAATAACGGCAGAAACTTCAAGCAATCTATCCAGTACTTGAACCTGTTTCGCAAACTGTGCCAGATTTACCGGGAAGATGAATCCATTGATTTCCCGCTGTGCTGGTATGCGCTGGACCAAGTCACGGTTTTGGGGGAATTCTACCGGGAACATCTTTCTGCTGGCTGGGTTTATGCGGACAGCGAGAACGATTTTCCATTTGTTTTAACAGTGGAGGAATTGGTAGATGACGCGCTGTTCTCCTGCTTTGAAAACGGTTTAGGGGATAACGCATTGCTGGCGGACAGCGATATCACACCCCGTGAACTCGATAAATTTCAGGGAAGCGACTACCCGCCCATAGCGAAAAGCCTGGAAAAAATTTCCGACTACATGAACTGTCATATTCCTGAACTGGCGTTTCAGGCCGCACAGGCTGATTCAGCGGGGATCAAGGCTCTGTGCCGAGATATTCTGGAGCAATCAAAAATCAGCTACCAGCCAAAAACGCCTCGGGAAACAGCCCTGTTCCTGGCGGCAATCAACAGCGGGTTGATGGACTGTCAGGACTGGACTGCCAATTTTATGCTTGCCCAGGCGGGTCACGCGCTGCTGGGGGAACCTACTCAAATCTCAATATCGCTTGAATAATATCCGACAGCTTGTCCAGCTGCTCGGCAGAGAGATCCCGTACCAGCAGATCCAGCCGCTTTCTGGCGGTCTCTTTTGCTGCATCCGAATCGGCCGGCTGCTCCGCGAACAGCTCCACAAAAGTGATGTCCAACACACGAACCAGCTTTTCCAATGTTGTAATGGTAGGACTCTTTAACCCTCGTTCCAAATGCCCGAGAAACGCCGGATTTAACCCCGCCCGCAACGCCAGTTGCTCTTGACTCAAGCCTCTCAAGTGCCTGAAATACCGTATCCGTGCTCCTACATCCATCTGTTCCATACCTTCACCGCCTTTTTGTATGTAGCATACCCGGTCTTTCGGCATCCCACAAATGGTTAAAGGTACTCTATCCAAATACCAAAAGAAACTGTATTGTAAATTTACAACAAGTTCATTCCCGGCAGGCGCTCAAAGCCAGAACTGTTCGTCAACGTAACCGGGCTTATTCCCAGTTTCTGGAACTGATTAAGAACAGTTTTACACTGACTGTCACTCAGTTGGAATTTCTCTTTCATCTTCTCCTGTGCGGCAGCCAGATTTTCGCTGTCGCTGGTCTTTCGCAGCAGGTAGAGCATCCGTTCCCGCTTCTTCTCGCCCTTAACCTGGGAAACCAGCTCTACCGCATCCTTGTACCTTATATAATTTCCGTGCACAGGGTTGACCCGCTCAAGATACCAGCTCAGTATTTTTTCTACGTTCACCCCCAGCTCCTTGATGATTTTCCAGTTGCTATCCTCCATAGTGTCCTCCCCTACCCACTTCTTCATGGCCTTACGGCGCAGTTGTGCTTCCAGGCGAAGAATGTGCTTGCCAATCAAAGCGTCAGGAAACGCCTCAATCATCTCCAGCTGGGCGGTTTTGTCGTAGGCAAAGAACGCTGCGGACTTGCAATACTGTTTGCAAGAATGCTGATTCGCTATTTTGCAATCCCGGGCCGTGTGGTCATCCTCCCGAAACTTATCCCAGTGATAATTATGCAACAAACGGCTTTTTTTCAGGATACGAATATACTCAGACACAGATGCTGACGTATCATATATAAAACTTGCCGTCACATCCGCGCGATACAGTTTCATATCATCAACGGAGCATGGAACATCTACTTCCTTTAAGAGCTTATCTACTAGCTTGATCATGCTCTTATATTCTGCCTTCTTCTCTGGCTGGTAAAGGTTACTTCGATCCATCTCACCCAAAACCAGCGCAGGGTGTATAATCACCAACAGACCCCAGCGAGTCCCTTTGATCTGTGAGACAATCAGTTTCACACCCTGACGCTGAAAGTAGTTGCTATGGTAGATGTGGGTTTCCTCCCAGTAGTCACCTTTTTTGAAAAAATCAGGCAACATCTTTAGTTTATTTAGGATAGCTTTATTTTGCTTCGGCGTCAGGCCATAGTAATAACTGAGTGTGTCAATTCCGACTTCGTGTTTCTGCATTCTTATCTCTCCTTCTGGCAATTTGTGCAATAGCGGCATTTTCCTGTGTATGTATCTCCTAACGCATGAAGCATTACCTGAACCATACACCGTTCCCTATCATCGCAAAACTCCTTCATCTCGTCCAATCGCTGTTCTGCGAGTTTTCTGAATTCCTTATTCTCCACGTCATCAATCATAGCCAATCCTGTATAGTAGTCATTCGGGCTATACAGCAAAATGCTCCGGGCCTTTTGTCCCTCCCGTCCTGCCCGGCCCGACATCTGGTAGTAGTCAGCCAAAGACAGCGGCATATTGAAGTGGATTACCAAGTCCACATTTCGCACGTCCACACCCATGGACAAAGCGCTGGTTGCCACGATGATGTGCTTTTTTCCGGTTAGCATCGCTTTTTCCTCGCGCTTCTTTCCGCTGTGATAAGCCATTACCTCGTCAGGGTACAGTTTTTCCAGATACGCTGCAACGTTTTCCACCGCCATTTTTGTGTTGCAGAAGACGATGGTAGTATGCCTGTGGTATTTCTTCATACTGCACTCCAACTCCTTCTGCTGATCCTTTCGGGTAGGTGCCATACGTTTTAAGAAGGTTAAATTGCTGCGGTATAGACTTTCCTCAAACATCCTGACATCTTTCATGGATAACAGCTCCATGATTTGAGGACGATCCTCCGGAACAGCTGTAGCAGATAACGCCAGAATCACAGGTTTCTTCCGCAGACAGCCGACCCATTTACCGATCTCAAGGTATGATTTACGAAAAGCATATCCCCAGGAAACAACGCAGTGGCATTCATCAATCACCACAAGGCTGATTTTGTTATGCCGTTCCAGTTGCAACAGGATACCTGTCTCCAGCCGCTCTGGGGCAATATAAAGAAGCGTGACCTTCCCCTCATCCAGCAACTCCATTACCTGTCTTTGCTCTGGCTTTGATTGAGTGGAGTCCAGATAGAACGCTGCGATTCCCAATCCTTGCAGCTTCTTCACCTGATCATGGATGAGGGCCAGTAACGGCTCGATAACCACTGTCAGCTTCTTGCCATTGACGATGGCAGGGATTTGATAGAGCAGAGACTTGCCGTAGGATGTAGGGGCAATCACCATGGTGTCGCGTCCATCCAGTACCGAATTGATAGGCTTGATCTGATTGCGACGCAGTTTCTTGATCTGAAGCTGCTTCATAGCTTCCTTCACAGACTTTTTAATCTTCATAACAGAAAACCTCCCGGTAAAGTATAAAGTTCCGTCCAGTACAAAACCTTATAATCATGTTAGTGAGGATTCATTTTATAATGTGCTTGTGGTGAAGATTTTGACAGCTTCACTCAATTCCTCCAGAATCAGGATTATCGTGTAAACTGCCTTCTTAGGGGTGTTTACAGGGAATTCGTACTATTGCGCCTAAAAATATATCATTCAGGACGGGTATATTATGTTCTCAAAATAGAAACACCCGGAAGCTTCTCAACTTCCGGGTGTCTGGAACTTATTCTGGCACTTGCTTCTTCGTATACAGCTTTTGATATCACTCCTCTTTCCCACAGCCTCTGATTGATCTGCAGCATAAGTTCTACGTTCAAATCCGCTTTGAACATATCGTTGGTTGTTGCCATACTAAATCACTCCCGTTTCCAAAGTTTATAGAAACGTTGGAAGCGAAATCATTTTAGAATAGCATCACCAATGGCCTGTACCGCCAAGTGATAACCACCTTCGGCGTCCGGCAGTGCACGAACAGCGCCAGTGGGCATTGTGCCCTTCGTGAGAGTATATAGGCAAGGATGAAGGAGGAGTTACTCTATTACCGGCCGCTGAAGACTATCGTCTGAAAACCAGCTTGTCCTCCGTCAATCTTTCTTGTCACTTTCAGGTATCATTCTTATAAGCATATCCCTCGTTTTCTCTGGAAGAAATTCCATTTTCTCAATTCTAAATATGAGTGCAAGCTCCGGAGCCCCACCACCAAGCCGGACTTTCGATGTGCTAAAAAGGTATTCCAGATTGCATGACCGCAGATCTTTCACAAAATCGTCCACATTACACGGATTCTTCAGAAAATCCTGAACAATCTCCTTGAACATGCTTTCTTTAAATATCAGAGCCCGAAATGGAGTCTTCTCGTTCTTTCTGGGTTTGTACCAGCGCAAACAACCCCAGTATATAATAGATGGATCATTTGGGTCAGCCTCTTTAAAGTCTTCCTTTGGCTTAGTATAAATGAAATGGTGTAAATGATCTTCAGTCAGCATCTCAGCCAAAGCGGTTTGAAAAACTTGCTTCGTATGTTCCTCCTCCGACTTCAATTCATGAGAAATTGTTTCTTCTTCTGGTTCTAGGAATTGATAGCATCCAGGCAGCAACAGGTTAAACCACTCAGATTGAAGTCGCTCTCTTTGTGTCCAATTAATGATTCCTTCGTCTGTACAACTGTCCAAAAAAAGCTCCAATGTTAGCATTTGTAGCATCACAAAGTAGTTCTCGGTTGGACGAAATCTTTGAATTCCTTTTCGACTATAGTATTTAAAAAAGCAATCCTGAATCTCATTTAATCTTTTTTCAAGTTTCTTCTTTACCTTTTTCTTTCTTGAAAGTTTGGAAAGCCACAAAACAAACCGCTCTATCAAGTAATTGATATCTTCATTATCCCAATCAAAATCCAAGCAGTCCAATGATGCGTCACTCAACTGCATCACTGGCATTTTGTTTGTCTTCGGTGACGCATTAAAAATGATAACAGCAGCCCAGCGGTTCCTTTCTATAAAACGACGGATTTTGCCCGCAGAAAAGAAGCCTCCGTAAATCAAAACCACTGTATCCCGATATTGAGAAGGATATCGATTCTTCTTTTTTCCGTACCACAAAAAAGAACATTGATCCAAGTTTTTCTGTCCAAGTTTCCATGGCACAAAAGGCGGGCACTCGCAATGCAGTTTATTCTGAGTATCTGTAGGAACCGCTAGGGCATATATCGCTTTTGTGATAAAATCGAATGTATTATTGAGTCTCTTTTCACTTGCATTCAAAACCAAAATTGGCGCTCTGTCTTGGAGTGGAACCAAATAGATATCCTGAATCGATGGAACTACCATTCGTGCGCAATATCCTGATAAAACACCGCTGAACAGGCGCAAAACCTCTTTTTTATTTCCATTGTCTGTTCCACATGAATTCAGAAATTTTTCGAGTTCTTCCCAGCCGTATTTTCCCTGCTCCTCGTCTTGATCTGAAAAATCGTGCTTTGAAACATATTTCAAGCCATTTTCAATTTTTATCTTTTTCTTCTGGAAGTCGTATCCATCAGCCTCACACTGCTTTTGGATTTCATCAATCTTCTTATTCAATTTAGTTTTTGTTCTGTAAACGCCGCAGTCCACATATTGTTTTTTTATCCTTTGCTGTGGATTCTGCTGTGAAGAGTCATCCTGAGGCAACCTCTCTTGCTGTGGATTCTGCTGTAAAAGTTCATCCTGATACTGCCTTTCTACAACGATGAGTCCAAAGCTGCCGTCATCATACTTCCAAAAGCGCACATCTCGCTTACCCTTCTTTCCTAATTCATTCATAGGCTCAACCTCTCTTTTGTAATTGTTGACCTTGCATTCATTTTTGAAAATTTTAGCGTTTGTGAGGCCAATAATAGAGTTTTCCCTGGGAACAAGGAACACCGGAACATGGGAACACTTTAAATTTTAACATAAAACCGTTCTTTTTGCAACATCGATTTGACATGTACTTTTCCGCTGTTCTTACGTTGACAAAAGCCCGTTTTCCGGCTATGCTAAAGGAAGGATTTCGTTTTGCCGGGCTCAACTTCGCACCGCAAAGGGGGCATAAACATGTATAGCAGGCGTGCCATTGAAGAAACAATCCTCAAGGTATCCAATATGTTTCCTATCTTGCTGGTTACGGGCCCTCGTCAGGTAGGCAAAACAACACTTCTCCAAAAGCTGTCCGAGCCGGATCAGAAGTATGTCACCCTGGACGATCCTGACGTACGTTACCTAGCTAAACGGGACCCTGCGTTGTTTATGCAGCGGTACCATCCTCCCGTACTGATTGATGAGATACAGTACGCCCCCGAGCTGTTGCCTTACCTCAAAATTCATGCTGATTCCTCCAAGCGAAATGGTGACATCCGGATGACCGGTCCCCCGGCTTTTCATCTGATGAAGAATGCCAGTGAAAGCCATGCCGGACGGGTTGGTATTGTCAACCTTCTGGGGCTGTCTGACGCCGAGATTTATGGCTACAAGAGCACATCATACACCACAGAACCAGAGCGTCTGATGGAGCGTGTCGGTGTGATCCAGTCGCGGGATTTAAACGATATTTATCGCAGAATTTTTCGGGGTTCCATGCCTGCGTTATATGCAAGTCAAGATATAGATTGGGAAACCTACTATCGTTCCTATGTGAACACTTACCTCCAGCGTGACATTCGTGATCTGGCCCAAGTTGCGGATGAAATGGACTTTTTCAATTTCATGTCGGTAGCCGCCGCCCACACTTCCAAACCTGTTATTTATGAGGAACTCTCCAACGCCGTCGGTATCTCTGCTCCTACCGCAAAAAAATGGCTGTCTATTTTGGTTTCTTCCCATATTGTCGCCCTAGTACAACCATATCATAACAATGTGCTGAAACGGGTGGTTAAAATGCCTATTCTGCATTTTCTGGATACGGGCCTGGCCACCTATCTTCTGAAATGGGGCAATCCGGAAGCCCTGGAGCGGGGCGCTATGTCTGGGGCATTTTTTGAAAGCTATGTTTTTTCTGAGATCTACAAAAGCTACCTGAATGCCGGGAAGGAACCGCCCATTTTTATTACCGTGATAAGGACCAAAAACAGATTGATCTTCTGCTCTATCAAAACGGCACTATATTCCCCATCGAGATAAAAAATCCGCCTCCCCTGGTAGGGCGGCCGTAAAAAAGTTTCATGTACTGGATCCGATTCAAGAGCCCAAACGGTTTGGCGGCCCGGATGAATTAAAGGTAAACATCGGCACGGGAAACGTCATCTGCATGGCAAAGGATTTATTGCCTCTGGATGAAAAGAACTGGTGTGTTCCTGCCTGGCTGATTTGAATCCTGATCTCAATTTTCAACGCCATCTATAGTTCACTTGCCTTGACATCACTCCTTATAAAACGATTTGCCGGTTCTTCTCCGTATACAAACGTGAAAAAGCGGCAGTTCCTTTCAGAGGCGCTGCCGCTTCTGTCAAGGGCGGACACTTGTACATATAGATACCACCCACTCAACTTGAAAACCTTCTTTTGCATCGTTTATAATCTGTACCATAAAAGGCTGGCAGCTTGCGCTTTATGCACAAACTGCCAGCCTTTCTTTTCTGCCCTTACGTTTCGTCCTGCTCCGGCTGGTTCTTCTCCATCCAGCCCTGGATGACCCGTTCCATCTCCTCCGGCGTCTCCTGATAGCCCCGCAGGATCCAGGCGTTCACCAGCCCGAACACCCCGTAGGCCAGGAAGTTGTTGAGGTAATAGGTCTTGATGTTGCTCTGCTGACGGGACGGGTCAAGGATCTGCATATAAGCCTCCAGAAGGACATTCTGATGCCCTGCAGCGTAAAGCAGGTCGTTGATGGGCCGCAGGGACAGGCTGAACTGGAAGAACATCCGGGTGTCGTCCTGGGGGCCGTCGGCCGGGCGGGCCTGGGCTTCGCAAAAGCGCTTCCACAGGCAGTGGATCTTGAAGGACAGCACCTCGTCCTTGCTCTTGAAGTAGCGGAAGTAGGTGGAGCGCCCCACGTCCGCCTTGGCCGTCATCTCCTCGATGCTGATCTTCTCGATGGGCTTTGTCTGCATCAGCTCCAGCAGGGCGGTGCCCATGCACTCTTTCAGGTATTCGGTGGTCGCCGTGCTTCTCCGCATAAGAAACGCCTCCTGTGTTTTGGTATCATTGAGACGGGAATCGTCTTATATTCCACTTTTACTGGAATCATTGACAACATCCGTTTCTATGATATTATGGTCTTGTTGATACTAACGTTTCTTTTATACTATCATTCAGATAACCGCCTGTCAAGGGAATCACCCCGGAAAACAGGCTGAAAGGAGAATGTATGCGAACCATCTTTTCCCGGGTCCGGCTCAGCGGCAAGAGCGTGGCCGCCCTGCTGGCCCTGATGCTTCTCTCTGCGGTGACCAGTATGCTGCTGCCCACCGCCCTGGCCAGCATGATCGACGTGGGTGTGGCGGGCCAAAGCCGCAGCGCCATTGTGGTAGTGGCGGCGGTGATGGCTGCCCTGTCCATTCTGGGCTGTGTGTTCAATGTGGCGGCCACTGTCCTCTCGGCAAAGGTGTCCACCCGCTTTGCTGCCGATTTGCGGCATGAGATCTTCCACCAGGTGCAGAGCTTTTCCGCTGCTGAAATGGAGCGGTTCGGCACTGCCAGCCTGGTGACCCGCAGTACCTCCGACGTGACCAACGTCCAGATGTTCCTCTCTTTGCTGCTGCGGCTGGGGGTCACCGCCCCTTTGATGGCGGTGGCGGGGCTGGTCCTCTCTTCCCTGACAGGGGGCGAGCTGAGCACGGTACTGGACCTGGCTATCCCCGCCCTCATTCTGGGTGCGGGGGTCATCATTCTGCTGGTGTCCCGCTACTCGGTGACGCTGCGCCGGCAGATCGACCGGCTGAACAAGCTCTTCCTCGAGACGCTGGAAGGGGTGCGGGTAATCCGCGCCTTCAACCGGCAGGACCGGGAGATGGAGCGCTTTGCCCAGGCCAACAGCGAACTGACCGCCACCACCATTCTCTCGGGGCGAGTATCGGCTCTGCTGATGCCAGTCATCCAGATCATCTTCGGGGTGACCACCGCCGCCGTCATGGGGATGGGTGCCTGGTATGTGTCCGCCAGCGAGATGGACGTGGGCGCCCTGGTGGCCAACAGCCAGTATATCAGCATGATTCTGGCCGCCATTATCCTGCTGGCCATGGTCATCATGCTCTTCCCCATGTCTTACGCCTGTGCAAAGCGCATCGCCCAGGTGCTGAACACCGAAAGCTCCGTCCACAGCGGCAGCCGCAGCGCCAGCGGACGCCCCGAACGGGCCAGCGTGGTTTTTGACCATGTCATCTTTGCCTACCCCGGGGCGGACGAGCCGGTGCTGAAGGATATCAGCTTCGAGAGCCGCGCCGGCGAGGTGACCGCCATCATCGGCCGGACCGGCTGCGGCAAGTCCACAGTCCTCAAGCTGGTGCCCCGCATCTACGACGCCACCGTGGGCCACATCTACGTAGACGGCATGGACGTCAGGCAGTACAAACTGGAAGACCTGCGGGAGCTCATCGGCTACATCCCCCAGAAAAACGTCCTTTTCTCGGGGGACGTGGCCTCCAACCTGCGCTTTGGCAAACAGGACAGCGGCGAGGAGGCGTGGCGGCAGGCCGCCTATATCGCCTGCGCCGACAAGTTCATCGAGCAGAAGCCGGAGGGCTACCACGCCGAAATCGCCCAGGGCGGCACCAATCTTTCCGGCGGGCAGCGCCAGCGGATGGCCATTGCCCGGGCGGTTGTCCGGCAGCCTGAGATTTACCTTTTTGACGACAGCTTCTCTGCCCTGGACATGAAGACCGACCGCACCCTGCGCACCCGTCTGCGGGAGAGCATCGGGGACGCCACCATGCTCATCGTGGCCCAGCGGGTGGGCTCGATCCTGGACGCCGACCGTATCCTTGTGATGGAGGACGGGCAGATCGTGGGCAGCGGCACCCACCGGGAACTGCTGCGCAGCTGCCCGCTCTACCGCGAAATCGCCGAATTGCAGCTGGGAGAGGAGGAAGTCCGGCATGAGCTCCAATGTGTTTAAGCGGATGTTTGCCTATCTGGGGCGGTACAAGGTTCGGCTGGTTCTGGTCATGGCCGCCGCCGTCCTTGGCACCCTGTTCACCGTCCTGATACCTGCGGTGACGGGCGGCATCACCTCAGAACTTTACGAAGGGGTAGCCGGGGGCGTCTTTGACTGGACGGCCATCCTGTTGCTGCTGGCGGCCCTGGTGGGGCTTTATCTGGTCGCCCAGCTGTTCACCGTCCTGCAGAGCTTTGGCATGACCAAGCTGACCGCCCGGGTGATGGAGCGGCTGCGGGGCGACATCGACCGAAAGATGCACGCCCTCAAGCTGGACTACTACGACACCCACACCCACGGCGAAATCCTCAGCACCATCACCAACGACGTGGACACTCTCAACAGCGCCCTGAGCCAGAACCTGACCCAGATCGTCACCCAGGTGGTCACCGCCCTGGGTATTCTGGTCATGATGTGCGCCACCAGCCCCAAGCTGGCGGCCATCGCGGTGGCCATGGTCCCCCTTTCCCTGCTGTCCTCCATGGGCGTGATGAAAACCGGCGCCAAACACTACGCCCGTCAGCAGGAGCTGCTGGGCCGGCTCAACGGCTATATCGAAGAAATGTACAACGGGCAGGAACTGGTGTCGGTGTTCAACTACACCGGCCAGGCCAACGCCGCCTTCGACCAGCTCAACGAAGAATTGCAGCGCACTGCCCAGAGCGCCGAGACCGCCTCGGGCAAAGTCACCCCCATCACCGACTTGGTGAACAACCTGGGCTACGCCCTCAGCGCCCTGCTGGGCTGCCTGTCGGTGCTGAACGGTAACATGCGGGTGGGGGACGTGCAGGCCATGCTCCAGTACACCAAGCAGTTCTCCCAGCCCTTTACCAGCTTCGCGTGTATGGCGGTAAGCTTCGGCTCGGCATCCGCGTCGGCGGTCCGCATCTTCGCTCTGCTGGACGCCCCTGAGG
>ERZ1090865.123-NODE-123-length-50167-cov-6.190074_pt1 | contig 50167 bp, 59 predicted proteins | sample MGYA00478478_ERZ1090865 | MGnify/ENA primary metagenome ERZ1090865 (study PRJEB33644, sample SAMEA5815715) | chicken gut metagenome | biome: Chicken; feature: Gastrointestinal Tract; material: Caecum | place: Ireland | collected 2019-01-01 | study: A study of the... | reverse complement strand
GGCGCCGCCGGTCACGCTTCCGCGGCAAGTTAGGGAAAAGCTGCCGCTGGATTTGCTCGCGCGGCTTTACGGTGTGCCGAAAGAACTCGTTTGGCGCCGGCAGAAAAGATAAAAAAATAACCGCCCCGCGTTCCAGCGCGAGGCGGTCGCTCAACAACAAGTGCCGAGTTAAATAAAAACACTATATATAGTATAGCATAAATTCGGCATTTGTCAATTTTTTACTAAATTTTACGCGTCCGGTCGGGCGCTTGAAGGCCTCGTACTGTATAGTAACAACTCGAGCGTTTATGACCGACAACCACTGAAAATGAAAGGAATTGACAAAATGGAAAAGACAAATGCTTTATGCTGTCAAAGTCAGTCAGTCAGTCCGTCGTTTGATGACGTGCTCGAAAAAGTTAAAGAGCAGATTTCAATCGATTGTGTGCCGCTCGCAACGCTTCTGCAGGCGGAAGAGCTTGCCGCCATTATCGCGGAGGTGCTTCGGCTTCGGCCGGAGGACAAGCTGCGCGTGGACGGTGTGCTGCACACGGCAGCTGATGTGCAGGCGGTATATGCGAAGCTGGAAAACGAGCATATCATGCACGTCATTGAAACCTATAACGAAATCCCGTACCCGATAAAAAGCCCAAAGATGTATTTGCGGACCGCGCTTTATAACGCCGTATTTGAACTGAACAATGCGGGGGCGAATATCTTTGCCGCGACCGGGGGCGGGGAGATATGAACAGGGAAAAGCGCACCTATTCGGGGAAACTGCTGGATGTGGATTTCTACCCGGTATTTTCAGACGGCAGACGAATACCGTCAAAAGCGCCGAAGACGAAGCGTTCTACTGCCGAGCAGGAAAAATACAATCACAACAAGGCTGTCCGTGAATTCGTGCGAAAGGCAAACGCCAACTTTGACGACCGCGATTATTTCATGCACCCGACATTTATTCCGGCGCTTGCGCCGCAAGACCGGGACGAAGCGAAACGGATACTCTCGAATTACCTTGCGCGTGTTCGGCGACGAAGGGAGTCGGAACTGAAAAAGGCAGAGCGGGCACTCGCCGCCATGCCGAAGCGGGACGAATTAAAAGAGCAGCGACACCAGCTCAAAGAGAAAATCAAAGCGCTAAAGCGACCGATGAAGTACGCCTACACCATCGAGCAGGTGACCTATAAGACCGGGGAACTAAAAGGGCGCTCGAATTGGCACTACCATCTGTTCATCACCGGCGGGCTGGATGACCGCACAATGGAACGCATGTGGGATAAGGGCGTGCGTGTCAATGCAGATAACTTCCAGCCGGAGCGGTTCGGACCCGAAGCGGCCGCCAAATATATGCTCAAATCCATTCCGCAGGCGGGACAGCGGAAATACATATGCTCACGGAACATGACGCCGCCGCGCGTGCCGGACCCGTCGAAGCGGGACGGAAGGACATCGAACCGGCAGCTCGAGCACTGGGCAAAAGAGCGCATCGACGACGCTGCCTTTTGGGAGCGGAGGTATAAGGGCTACCGCTTTGTGCGGTGTTTCGCGCGCAAAAATCCATTCAACGGGCACTGGTATCTGTCGGTCGTGATGTACCGAACGGACAGCGACCCGCCGCCCTGGGCGCTCGAAGACTGGGGCGTGTATGAATGACGAAGAAAAGCATACCCCCGGTCGAAAAAATGGCTTAAATAAAAAAGCGCTGTCGACCGAAGCCCCTCCCGACAAAACCGGGAAAGGTCGCGCATGAGATTTTTTTACCACCCAGGAAGGGGTCGAGACAATTACATTTTATTAAAAAAACTATAACTGCAAAACATTTCTCAAAAACGGCGGCGAAAACAGCGCCGAAAAGGGGCAAAAAAGGCAAATTGTGTTTTGCAAAACCGAGAAAAAGGAGCATGAAAATGAACAAATCGGATTTGAATTTAATAACAAAAATGCTTGTGGAGGCTGTAGAGAAAAAAGATGAGGGAAAGATTTTGAAAGTTTTGGACTATATGTCTATAAAACTTTCGGCAGCGATATTTCCTGTGTCTGATTTAACTGCACCGTTGATGGTGGTGCTATTAGAGGAATATCAAAATGCAATAGAACAGAGAATGGACGATGATGGAAAATTGCTCGCGGAATGGCTGAAAAGGACAACGAAAAAAACTGTAATCAGTGACAGACCGCCAATAGAAATGGAGGATGCACAATGATTATTGCCGGTGAAATGTCAAAAACCGTGACCGAAGGCGAGGAGCAGCGCAGCCTCTTCGTGTGGGCGACCATTGCCGCCGGAAAATACCCGGCGTTGAATCTTCTTTTTCATATACCGAACGAGGGCAAACGAAGCCAGTGGACCGGCGCGCGGATGCGCTCCGAGGGGTTAAAATCGGGCGTGCCGGACTTGAGCCTTCCGGTCGCGCGAAGCGGCTATCACGGGCTTTACATAGAACTGAAAGGGGAGGGAAGCACATGAAAAATATCAAGCAAATCGCTAAAAAGATCATCCCCGCAGCCGTGGCGGCAGCGCTCCTGCTCGGTGCCGTTTGGGGCTTGCTGTATGGCGTGCTGGTCGCCGCCGTGCGGCTCGTGTTCGGCGCGGCGATGATACTGTTGTGACGAAAAAAGGAGACCAAAATGGACTACATACAATTCTTGAAAAGCAAAATCGAAGTCGCGCCCGTATCCGGCTTTACGGTCAGCGAAGCGGAGATAAACCCGGTACTCAAACCGCACCAGCGGGACGCAGTGCGGTGGGCGGTGCACGGCGGACGACGCGCACTGTTTGAGAGCTTCGGGCTCGGTAAGACCGTACAGCAGTTGGAATACTGCCGCCTTGTGACCGAAAAGCAGGGCGGAAAGGCACTCATTGTCTGCCCACTCGGCGTCAAACAGGAATTCCAGCAAGACGCAAAGAACCTGCTGGAATGGGACAAGCCACCGCAATACGTCCGCACAATGGAAGAAGTGCGAAACGCGGAAACCGACATCGTGCTGACAAACTATGAGCGCGTCCGGGACGGCGACATAGACCCGCAATACTTTACGGCCACAAGCTTAGACGAAGCATCCGTGCTCCGTTCATTCGGAAGCAAGACCTATCAGACGTTTTTGGACAAGTTCAAGGGTGTCAAATACAAGCTTGTTTCCACGGCCACACCGTCTCCGAACAAGTACAAGGAGCTGATCCACTACGCGGGATATTTGGAGGTCATGGACACCGGGCAGGCGCTCACAAGGTTTTTTAAGCGCGACAGCACCAAGGCAAACAACTTGACGCTGTACCAACATAGGGAGCGTGAGTTTTGGGTGTGGCTGTCTACATGGGCGCTGTTTATCACGAAACCGTCCGACCTCGGCTATGACGATACGGGGTATGACCTCCCGCCGCTTGATGTGCGCCTGCACAAGCTGGCAGACGACTATTTCAGCGGCGAGGAAAAGGATGGCCAAATCAAATTTTTGCGCGACGCTGCCGTCAGCCTGTCGGACGCCGCACACGAAAAGAGCGAATCTATCGTTTGCCGCGTGCGCAAAGCAAAGGAGATCATCGACGCTGCACCGGGAGAGCATCTTATCCTTTGGCACGACCTCGAAGCGGAACGCCACGAAATCAAACGGCAGATCCCGGAGGTGGACGATATTTACGGCTCCATGGACTACGACGAGCGGGAGCGGCGTGTGCTGGACTTTTCCAACGGCAAAACCCGCCTGTTTGCCACGAAAAAGAGCATTTCGGGTTCTGGCTGTAACTTCCAGCGATATTGCCATCGGGCGATCTTCGTCGGCATCGATTATGAGTTTAACGACTTCATACAGGCGATCCACCGCATCTACCGCTTTTTGCAAAAAGAAAAAGTCATCATCGACATCATCTACACCGAAGCGGAACAGCCTATCTTGGACGTGCTGATGCAGAAATGGAAGCAGCACAACGTCCTTGCGGAAAAGATGCGGGAGATCGTCAAAAAATACGGGCTTTCGGGGACATCACAAGTCGAAAAGCTGGCCCGCACGATAGGAGTGGAAAGAGTGCAGGTAAAAGGCAAGAATTTCACGGCGATCAACAACGATTGCGTGCTGGAAACAACGGGGATGGAGAGCAACAGCGTTGACCTGATCCATACAAGTATCCCATTTAGCAATCACTACGAATACACGCCGAGCTACAACGATTTCGGGCACAACGCGGATACGGTCAAGTTTTTCGAACAGATGGACTATTTGACCCCGCAGCTGCTGCGCATCCTGCGACCGGGCCGCGTGGCGGCGATCCACGTCAAAGACCGCGTACTGTTCGGCAATGCGACGGGGACGGGTATGCCGACCATGGAGCCGTTCCACGCGATGTGCATCCGCCACTATATGCAGCACGGCTTCCAATACTTCGGCATGATAACGGTCGTCACGGACGTCGTTCGGGAAAACAACCAGACGTACCGCCTCGGCTGGACGGAGCAGTGCAAGGACGGTACAAAGATGGGCGTAGGCTGCCCGGAATACATCCTGCTGTTTCGGAAATTACCATCCGACACGTCGAAGGCCTACGCGGATACACCCGTAACCAAAAGCAAAGAGGAGTACACCCGCGCACAGTGGCAGATCGACGCACACGGATATTGGCGGTCAAGCGGGAACCGACTTGTGGAAAAAGACGAACTGCTGTCCGCACCCGTGAAGGATTTGCAAAAGGTCTACAGGCAGTACAGCCGCGACAACGTATACAGCTACGAGGAGCACGTTGCCCTTGCAAAAGAGTTGGACAAAGAGGGAAAGCTGCCCGCGACCTTTATGGTTGTTGCACCGGGAAGCTGGAACGACGCCGTGTGGGACGACATCCTTCGGATGCGCACGCTCAACAGCACGCAGAGCAGGCGGCAGCAGGAAATGCACGTCTGTCCCTTGCAGTTGGACATCGTGGAGCGCATCATCAATCGTTATTCCAATCCGGGTGACGTGGTGCTCGACCCGTTCGGCGGGATCATGACTGTCCCGAAGGTCGCCGTGGACATGGGAAGATACGGCATCGGCATCGAGCTTAATAACGGCTATTTCCGCGACGGCGTTGGGTACCTGCGCGAAGCGGACGACAAACAGGACGTCCCGACCTTGTTTGACCTTTTCGGGGCGTAAAAAGGAGTGACACGATGCAATACATAGCCTATTTCGTGACGGCGGCGTCCATTATCGGAACGGTCGCCAACAGCCTGCAAAAGCGGTGGTGCTTTTGGGTGTGGCTTTGCACAAACGCGTTTTGGATCGGGTACAACCTTTGGACGGGAAGCTATGCGCAGGCGCTGCTTTATGTGTTCAATTTCGCCATGGCGGTCGTTGGGCTTGTACAATGGCGCAGAAAAGACAGGCAGAAGGGGGAACACGATGAAAGCAGTTGAAAAATTTACAAAAAGCCAAGCGAAGCGGCTCAAGCAGGAAATCCGGCGGCAGGTCGCGCTGGAAAACGAGAAGTACGAGCGCAGCTTTGACATTCTGCTCATGTATATCCTGCATAGTGTTTTCGGGTTCGGGCAGGCGAGGCTGTCCAAAATGTACGCGAGTATGCGGGAAAGTCGTGACGAAATGAAAAAGCGGTACATGGCAGACGGGGACTGTGACAGCGATGACTATATTTTCGCCATGGAACGCGATCTGCGCCAAAGCGGAATAGACATGGACGGAATCCTGCAAAGTATCGGATACAGGACGGAGGATTGATACCATGCCGCATCTCTTACGTTATTGCAAGCGCGAGCGTTGTGTGTGGCGTATACATACTGGAGGCAAGCCCGTCTGTACGAGAGCACAGTGCCCGTACAGGGAAAGAGTGTCGTATATTCTACGAAACCGAAGTGGAGAACAGAAGCAAGAAAAGGAGGCGGAGCTGCAACGACCGACTACATACACGCCGAAGGGCAGACAGCATCCGAATCCGTCGAGCAGCAAGCGCTATTTCGTTGGGCGGCATTCGCAGCGGGCAAGTACCCCGAACTGCGACTGCTGTACCACGTACCTAACGAGGGAAAACGAAGCCAGTGGACAGGTGCGCGGATGCGCTCCGAAGGGTTGAAATCGGGCGTGCCGGACCTTTGTCTGCCGGTCGCGCGAAGCGGCTATCATGGGCTTTACATAGAAATGAAAGCCGGAAAAAACAAGCCGACCGCCAATCAACTGGCGTGGCTCGAAGCGCTCGAAGCCAAAGGGTATAAAACCGCCGTCTGCTACGGCTGGGAAGCCGCGAAAAATGTGATTGAAGCGTATTTGAAATCGGGGGAAGAGAAGAAATGAAAAAAGCTATCTTTGCGCTGCTGTCTGCTATTGCAGGAGTGTTCATGTTCAGCGCGATTTTACTGGCAGGAATGAAACTGATTTTTGGCGTCGTTATGTTCTTCGCCGGCGCCGCGATGATTTGAAAGGAGTTTGAAAAATGTACCAGGAACAAGCCATAGAAAAACTGAAGAATGAACTGAAAGGCTTTTCGGGCGGACCGAAAGAAAAAGCCGTATCAAAACCGGTGGCGGAAACACTTGAAATGTTCTGCCGGCAGGATGACGAGTTTGCGCAGGCGATTGTTGAGAACGACAAAACGCTTTCGGACTGCTGTAAAAAAATCATGGAGAAGACCGGCAACGCCGTTTCGGATATCGAAGTATATAAGCGCGCCGTTCAGTTCTATTTTTCCACAGCTGATATTGAAATGACCATGCGCATTAACCTTTGCGGCAATCTGTCGCCGGAAAGACACACGGGCAAGGTGATTTCTCTGTCGCTTGCCGACGGAACCTCCGCCAAGGCAATGGTTTACATTCAGAGCATTCAAGATAACTTCAACGCGCTGTTTGCGGTCATGGAAGAAATGCCCGACGAGCAGAAAAACAAGTTTACAGGCGCCTGCATGAAGCTTCTAAACGCCATGCGCGCACAGGTGGAGAAATAAGAAAGGCGGCGATGGAAGGTGATTCACGAATTAAAGCTCCGCAAAGAGTTTTTCGACTATGTGCGGCTCGGAATAAAAAAGTTTGAAATCCGCAAGGATGACCGGGGTTTCAATGTCGGCGACACGCTCGTTTTAAAAGAAATCGACGAAGCGGGAGGCGAGACAGGCAGATACCTTGTGCGGCAGGTGGATTATATCTACCGCGGCGAATACTGCCTGCCCGGCTACTGCGTAATGAGCATTTCTGCTTTGTGAGGGACAAGATGAAAAGAGTTAAAAAGGACTTTGGCGGTTATATATGCCGCAATGAGAAATGCGTATACAGAATAAAGGTCGATGGGAAGCGAGACCTGTGTCCGTTTAAGGGTTGTATTTTTTCCAAAAGAGGGCGAAGCGATGAACATAACCGAGCTTAATAATCTGCGGTACATAGAAAAAGAAATAAAGCTGCTGAAAGAGCGCATCGAGGAACTGGAAACCGAAGCGGCGCGCGTGACGCCGATTTTGACGGGGCTTCCGGGGAAAGGCTCCGGCGGCGACCGTATCGGCGCTGTGGTGGAACAGATTATCGAAGAAAAGGAAAAGCTCGAAGCGGCTTTGCAGCAACGACAGGAAGAGCGCCGCAAAGCAATGCGTTTCATCAATTCAATCGCCGACAGCCAGCTGCGGACTATTTTTATTCTGCGCTTTGTTGCCGGAAAGAGTTGGAACGAGGTTGCCGATTACATTGGAGGGGGGAATACAGAAAGCAGCGTTCGCATGAAAGTATTCAGATATTTGCAAAATTCATAAACTTGTTCGATATGTTCGGTTTGTTTGTGCTAATATGATATTAGAGCAAAAAGGAAAGCCGGGGATTATTCCCCGGCTTTGGCGTCATTTTTTTATTGGGAAAATGGAATACACAAAAAGAAAGTGGAAATCAAAGCGAAATTCAATATTGCTTCGAGCGGGATACATGGACGAGATAGAAAAAAGATATGGAAAGGCTGTTGAAGCGACAACTGTTCATCACATATTCCCTGCAGAAACATATCCGGAATTTGCTTTCGAGGATTGGAATTTAATCGCGTTATCAGCTGAAAATCATAATAGATGTCACATAAGAGGGTCGCACGAATTAACAGAATTTGGCGAATCGTTAAAGAAAATTGCAATGCAAAGAAGACCCGCCCCCTTTTAATTTTTTGGTATGTGGTTGCGGGATACCGGTGGGTGGGAACCTTTTCCAACTGCGCGAGTTTTTAAAACTTTCAAAAATTGAGGTTTTACAAAGGAGGTGTAAACCTTGAAAGCAAAGACGAAAAATACAATAATAAAAAAAACTATAAAAGAATTGGAAACGCTCGGAATTTACAAAAAAGAATATGCCACTTTGATAGAGGTTTACGCCGAGTTGCTTGAATCTTATCAAGAACTGAAAGCAGAAGTAAGTGCAGCATGTTTTATTTCGCGGAGCCCGTCGGCAATCTCAATTGAAAACCTGCGAAAGGACATTTTGAAATACTCTTCGGAACTCGGTCTTTCACCGGCTGGTTACAGAAGAATTGTTGGTGAAGATTTGAAACAACCGAAAAAATCAAAATTAGAAACGGCGCTGGAAAACTTTGAGAAGTAACCTTGAAGTCGTAAACGAATATGCTCGGAGCATAACAAAGAGAAAAAAAGTTGCATGCCCGGAGCTGCGCGCGGCGTGCAGAAGATACTTCCGTGACCAAAAAAATAAACGATATGAATTCAGAACGGAAGCCGCCGATTTTGTTATAGGAATAATTGAAAAGACCTTCGTCCACGAAAAGGGAGAAGCACCGGACGGTTCGAGTTTGAAAGGAAAGCCGTTTCTTTTACAACCATGGCAAAAATTTATCATTTATAATTTGCTTGGATTTTATATTGCCGGAACCGATGAGCGAAGATTTAAAGAAGCATTTATTTACATTCCGAGAAAAAACGGAAAAACGTCATTTATTGCAGCGCTTGCGTGGGGATTATCTCTATTACAAAGGCGAAGCGGCTCAACGGTTTATATTGTAGGTGCTGCCCTTAGACAAGCACAGCAATCTTTTGATTTTATAAAATTTAATCTGCGCGAAATGGGAGAGATAGAAAACTTTCGAGTGCTTGACAATAATGCGTCGCACATGGTGCAGAGGGAATTTTATAAAAACGGAGAGGCGTATGGTTCAATTAAAATTGAGGCACTCGCAGCAAATCCGGATGCACAGGACAGTTTGAATTGTAACATTGCAATTGCAGACGAGATTCACGCTTATAAATCCGAAAAACAGTATAATGTCATTAAAGAGGCCATGAAAGCTTATACAAATAAGCTGATGATAGGAATCACAACAGCCGGGGATAATATGCAATCATTTTGCTATAAGCGTGTGAAGTATTGCGAGAAGGTGCTAAATAACAGCGTCAAGGATGAGGCGCTGTTTATTTTTATGTGCCGAGCCGAAGAAAAAGAAAATGGTTATGTAGACTTTACAAATGCAAGGCAGCATGAAATGGCAAATCCAAATTATGGCGTATCCGTCAGAGCTGATGACCTGATGAACGATGCAATGCAAGCGCTTAACGACCCGCAAAATAGAAAGGACTTTTTTGCAAAATCGTTGAATATATACACTGCGTCCAAAAAAGCATATTTTAATATTAGAGAATTTCAGCAAAGCGATGCATGTTATAAGTGGACCTTGCAGCAGCTCGCAAAACTGCCAATTGAATGGTACGGCGGTGCAGATTTATCCAAATTGTATGACTTATCGGCTGCAGCATTATATGGTGTTTATAATGATGTCGATATCGTTATTCCACATTGCTGGTTTCCTATAGTGGCGGCTCGAGAAAAAGCAGAACAAGATCAAATCCCTTTGTTCGGTTGGAAAGACGATGGATGGCTCGATATGAGTAATGCTCCAACAGTAAACCACGCAGAAATCATTAACTGGTTTATAAAAATGCGCGAAGCAGGATTCAATATAAAACAGGTAGGACATGATAGAAAATTCTGCCGCGAATATTTTGTTGGAATGAAAAACGCCGGGTTTGACATTATAGACCAACCGCAATATTTTTATAAAAAATCAGAGGGATTCAGACACATTGAAAAACGTGTCAAAGATAAAAAATTCTATTATTTACATTCTGATGCCTTTGAATATTGTGTGCAGAATGTGTCCGCAATTGAGAAAACAGACGATATGATTCAGTATGAGAAAATAAAACCGGAACTGCGCATTGATGTTTTCGACGCAGCGGTGTTTGCCGCAATCAGAATGTTAGAAGATATGGAGAAAAAAGAGTCAAAAATTAAATGGTTTTAGGAGGCAGAAATGAAAAATCCATTTCGAAAGCGGACGGCCGGACAGATTGCCTATTTATTGAATAATGAAGATGTTGGAATCCCTATCGGATATGTTCCGCTTACAAGGTCACCGGAAGTACAAATGGCAGTAAATGCGATTGCCGGATTGATTGCCAGCATGACGATTTACTTAATGAAAAACACAGAAAGAGGTGACATACGAATCAAAAGCGAGCTATCTAAAAAAATTGATATTACGCCATATAAATACATGACGCGTTTCAACTGGATGTTCTACATCGTAAAAAATATGATTACGCATGGAAATCAAGTCGTTTTGCCATTTTTCACAGAGGACGGGAAAATCGACTATCTGAAACCGCTTGTACCAAATGAAGTAAGCTTCATGCAAAACGGAGATGACTATTATGTGCTTTACAGAGGAAAGAAGTTTTCACCGGAAGAGATATTACACTTTTTATTAAATCCGAAAGAAGCGTACCCGTGGGAAGGAGCGGGTTATACCGTTGAGCTAAAAGATGTTGTAAAAGCACTTGCACAAGCGCAAAAGACAAAAACCGAATTCATGTCGTCAAAGTGGAAACCATCACTCATTATAAGAGTTGACGGTATATCCGGGGATCTTCGGCAAGAAGATGGTCGCGATAAAATTTTGAAAGACTATTTCGCAAACAGCGAAGCGGGAAAGCCGTGGCTTGTGCCGGCAGGGCAGTTTGAAGTTGAGCAGGTAAAGCCTCTATCGCTTAATGATTTAGCGATTAAAGACGGAATGGAACTGGATAAAAAGGCGGTGGCATCCATGATTGGAGTGCCGCCGTTTTTACTTGGTGTTGGCGATTTTAAAGCGGACGAATATAACAACTTTATACAAACACGAATCATGCAAATTGCAACTGCAATTCAGCAGGAGTTGACTGGTAAGACGCTGCGCTCACCGGAGCTGTACTGGATGTTTAATTACCGTTCGCTTTACAATTACACACTTACAGAAAAAGTAACTGCGTACGGACAAATGGCGGACCGTCTTGCAGTCGACCGCAACGAACTTCGCGAAGCAATGGGAATGGAGCCGCGCGAAGATATGCAAGAATTGCTCGGCCTTGAAAATTACATCCCGGCGTCTATGCTTGGGAAGCAAAAAAAATTAACTACGGAGGAAAACAAAAATGAATAACACGAAAACCATGCACTACAGAACAGCAAAGGCGGATTTTAAAACGCGCGAAGCGGATGGGAAGAGATATCTTGAAGGATATTTTGCTGTATTCAACACGAGATATGAGCTTTTTGAAGGAGCGGCAGAGACGGTTTTGCCGGGGGCTTTTTTAGAAAGCCTGCAAAAAGATGATATACGTGCACTTGTAAATCACAATACCGATCTTGTGCTCGGAAGATTGAAATCCGGAACACTTGAATTGCACGAAGATGAAAAGGGTTTGTACGGCCGCATAGAAATCAATAGTGCTGATACTGACGCCATGAACCTGTATGCCCGCGTCCAGCGGGGTGATGTCAGCCAGTGCTCATTTGGTTTCGATGTGATCGATGAAACATATGACCAAGACGGTCAAGGAAATTCGTTATGGGCGCTCCGAAAAGTAAAACTTTACGAGGTGTCCGTGGTGACTTTCCCGGCGTATGTGGACACATCCATTGAGGCGCGCAAAAAGGATTTAGAACACATAAGGGAAAGAGAAAATGACTTGTGGCGGTCGGAAATTCTTAAAAAGTTAAGAAAAGGAGAAGAAAAAAATGCTTAAAATCCTTTTGCTGCAAAAGCAGCGGGACGACAAAAAAGGAATTCTCGCAGAGTTGCAAAAGAAAATGGAGGGCTTTAAAACCCGCGAAGCGGAGTTGGAAGCCGACATTCAGGCAGCACAGAGCGAAGAAGAGAAGCAAGTGGTCGGCAATGCTGTAGACGAGTTTGACAAGGAACGGACCGAAGCGGAAAAACAAGCGGAAGACCTTGAAAAAGAGGTTGCAGATCTCGACCGCCAAATTGCTGAATTGGAAGAAAAGAGCCGGAGCACAGAGAAAAAAGCAAAAGAAAAAGCCGGCGAGGAAAGAAAGGATGATTTCAAAATGAACACGAGAAAAAAATTTTTCGGGATGACGCGTGATGAGATGGAGGTATTCACCAAGAGAGAAGCGGTGCAGCACTTCATCAACGAGGTAAGAGTTCTTGCAAAAGAAAAGAGAAGTGTTACCGGCAGCGAACTGTCGATCCCTGATGTTATTCTTGGCCTGATTCGGGAAAACATTACCGAATATTCCAAGCTTTTGAAGCATGTGAACTTAAAAACAGTTCAAGGGAAATCGCGACTTATCGTGATGGGCACTGTTCCGGAAGCTATTTGGACGGAAGCGAAAGGAAAGCTGAATGATTTAAACTTCAGCTTTAATCAGTGTGAAGTCGATGGTTATAAAGTCGCAGGCTTTGTTGCAATTCCGATTTCAACTGTTGAGGACAGCGACATTGATTTGACGTATGAGTTGATGATCGGCATTTCGCAGGCGATTGGCATTGCAATTGACAAAGCAATTCTGTACGGCACGGGCAAAAAAATGCCGCTTGGCATTGTAACGAGACTGGCACAGGAGACGGAACCGGAAGATTATTCCGCCAATGAAAGAGATTGGGAAGACCTTCACACGTCGAACATTCAACAGTTTGATTCGTCTGCAATGACGGGAACGGAGTTTTTCCAAAAAATGCTTTCCGTGACAACGGCGGCAAAAAGCAAATATTCTGTGAAAGAAGAACCGTTTTGGGCAATGGCAAGAACAACATACGCAAAAATCATGGGGTTTGCTGTCGCAACAACATCCGCGGGTGCGTTTGTTTCTTCTGTTGAGAAGGTGATGCCGGTCATTCGAGGGGCAATCGAAATCCTTGATTTTATGCCGGATGGAGACATCGTCGGCGGCTACGGCGATTTGTATTTACTGGTAGAGAGAGCAGGTGCAACGCTTAAACAGTATGATCAGACGCTTGCGATCGAGGACCAGCTTCTTCTCATCGGTAAAGCGCGTTATGACGGCAAGCCGGTAATTGCAGAAGGATTTGTTGCCGTGAACATCAACAATTCCCCGGTTACAAAAACGCTGACATTTACAGAAGATACCGCCAACGCGGCAGGGTAAGGAGCAATTTATGGACGAGTTAATTCTTAAGCTTTTGAAAATGGATTTGATGATTCAGTCTGAAAGACTGGACGACTATCTGAAAGTGCTCGTCCAAACGGCAAAAGAACTGATAAGCAGGGAGGGAATTGATTTGCAGGAAAGCTACGAAGATTCCCTCCTTGTAGAAATGTATGCAGCATACCTCTTTAGGAAACGAAAAGAAGATGTTGCAATGCCGAGGATGTTGCGCTTTGCGCTGAACAATCGATTGCTTGGAGAGTCTGCAAATGGTTAAGAATTTAACGCTTGTGACAAAAAAGTATATCCAGGATGATATCGGTAATGAAATTTCTTCAAAAACTGAAAAAACACTGGCGGCGGAAGTTCAAAGCATAACAAGATCGGAGTTTTTCGCCGCAGGAAAAGAAGGATACCAACCGGAGTTGGTGGCAGTCGTACATTACGCCGATTATGACGGGGAACCGCTATGCTTGATAGACGGAAGTTGTTATCAGGTTTACAGATCGTACACAAATTATGAAACCGAAATGACGGAATTGTATTTGCAACGACAGGAGGAGACCGTGTCAGATGACAACAAAACCAAGTGATTTTGAAAAAGTCGTTACCGAAGAATTGCAGAAATATGCGGATACAATCGGAGAGGGACTAAAAGAGGACATAAATTCTGTAACGAAAAGTTGCATGAAAGAACTAAGAAGACTTGCCCCAAAAGGGAAAACTGGAAGGTATGCGAAAAGTTTTAAAAGGGCGAAGCTTAAAGAAACAGCAACTGGCGTAGAATTTGTAATCTACAGTTCTGAATATCGAAGAGCGCATTTGCTTGAAAAACCGCATAAAACAAAAAATGGCGGCATGACCAAAGCGTATCCGCATTTTGCTCCGGCACTTGAAAACGCAGAAAGGCAATTAGAGAAAAAGACAATAGCGAGGGTCAAAAGAACATGAAGCGCTATACACTTCAAGAATTATACAGCTTGATTGAATCATCGGGCATTCCGTTCAGATATGCGAAATGGAACACAACACCGCCGGAACCATATGGAATATATGAGACGGTAAATGTGACAAATTTTTATGCGGACGGAATTTTATATGTTACAGTTCAGAATCTTAGTCTTGTCCTGTATACAAAAACGAGAGATTTAGAAGCTGAAAAACGGCTCGAATCGGTTTTGCAATCTTTTTCTTACACGAAAGCAACGGAGTATAATTCAGCAGAAAAAATATTTGAAACCACATATGAAATGGAGGTAATCCTTACAAATGCCGAAAAAGAACAAGATCAAGTACAGCCTTAGAAATGTGCATTATGCACCAATAACTATCAATGAGGAAAACGGAAGTGCAAGTTTTGCAAAACCGATTCCGTGGCCCGGCGCTGTGTCAATAAGCATTTCGCCGGATGGGGAAATCAGCGTTTTCTACGCTGACGGAATTGCATACTTTTTCTCGGCACCGAACAGCGGATATTCAGGTGACATGGAAATGGCGCTTATTCCGGATGAGTTTGAAACAGATTGCATCGGTAACGAAAAAGACCAAAAGGGAATGATTTTCGAAACAAATGCACCGACCGCAAAACCGTTTGCACTCCTTTTCGAGTTTGAGGGAGATGTAAAGGCGCAACGGCACTGCCTTTATTATTGCCATGCGGCTCGAAGTGAAGTGGCAAGCGAAACAAAGAGCGAATCCGTTGAACCGGTTACAGATAAGTTATCAATCAAAGCAACTCCGTCGCCGTACGTCAAAGACGCAAAGGGCAGAAATCTGATTAAAATTAGAAGCGGCGATAACGCAGACGAAGAAAAATATAATGCGTGGTATGAAAACGTGCCGTTGCCCGACGAAGCGGCTGGTTAAAACAAAGAAGCCCTCCATTCGGAGGGCTTTTTTCCCGTGAAAGGAGAAATAAAAATGCTGACAAAAGAAATTGTGATAGATGGAAAAAATGTGAAATTCAAGGCATCTGCGGCAATTCCGCGCCTTTACAGAATAAAGTTCCGACGCGACATTATAAAAGATCTGCAAAAGCTCGAAAAGACAACGAAGCTTATTAAAACAGGGAAAAAGGAAGAATATGAAATCGGTGACCTTGAAGTCTTTGAAAATGTTGCATATATGTTTGCAAAACACGCAGATCCATCAGGCGTTCCGGACACAATAGAAGATTGGCTCGATGAATTTCAGACTTTTTCTATTTATCTGATTCTTCCACAGATTTTGGAACTTTGGGGTTTCAACCAAATGCAGATGGCCGAATCTAAAAAAAAAATAAGAGAACTGACCGGGAACTAACCACAGCATTGTTTATGCTCCGCTGCAAAGAAATAGGTTTGACTTTTGATGAGACAGAAGAAATCACAATGGGAATGGTGCTCGACATGCTCGTCGAAAAAAACAATGATTCGTGTGAATATGCTGTATTAGCAGACCAGTCTGATTTTGATAAGTTTTAAAGGAGACAAAAATGGCGAATAGAATTAAAGGGATCACCATAAAGATTGGCGGTGATACAACAGGGTTAAGCAAGGCGCTGCAGGGAGCCAATAAAGAAATTAAAAACACACAAAGCCAATTAAAAGATGTTGAACGATTGCTCAAAATGGACCCCGGAAACACGGAGCTAATTGCGCAGAAGCACAGACTTCTTGGGGATGCCGTAGATGAAACCAAAGGGAAATTAAAGCAATTGCAAAGCTACGATAAACAGCTGCAAAGCCAGTTAAAAAGCGGTGTGATTGGCCAGGAACAATACGACGCATTTCAAAGAGAAATCGCAGAGACAAAAACAGAGCTTAATAATTTGAAGTCACAATATAAGAACAGCAGTGTTTTTGCTCAAAAATTCTCGCAAGCGAACAGCAAGATATCGTCTTCGGCAGGAAAGGTAAGCTCCGCTTTCAGACCGGCTACGGCAACGATTTTAGGATTAGGAGCGGCCGCAGTAGCAAGTGTAGAGGGAACAGAAGAACTAAGGACGGATTTATCAAAACTGGATCAGAATGCAAAAACAAGCGGAGATTCGGTGGATAATGCGAGAAACGCTTTTAAAAAGTTTGCGGTTGCAACAGATGAAACAGATAGTGCCGTGGAAGCGACTTCTAACCTTTTGCAGGCTGGTTTTACGGGAAGCAGTTTGCAGACGGTGATGGAAGGTATAACAGGGGCATATTTAAAATTCCCTGATACATTAAAGGTTGAGAGTTTGGCGGATTCTTTGCAGGAAACGCTTGCAACAGGAACTGCAACCGGACAATTTGGAGAATTGCTCGACAGGCTTGGAATAGGTGCAGATAATTTTTCACAAAAACTGGCATCGTGCTCGACAGAAGCCGAAAAGCAAAATCTTATCATGCAAACCCTTTCCGGGGCAGGACTCAATGATATGTATAACGGTTGGCTTCAAAATAACGATGCGCTGGTATCCGGTAAAGAATCAACACTGGATTTACAGCTGCAAATGTCCGAACTTGCAGAAACACTGCAGCCAATTATATCGAAGGTCCTGGATATAGCTGCAAAAGTGCTTGAATGGTTCAACAATCTTTCACCAGCTGGGAAAATTTTAATTGCCGTTATTCTCGGAATTGTTGCTGCAATCTCGCCTATAGCCGGAATCATAGCAGCAATAAGTGCGGCGTCTGCTGCATCGCCAGTAACTTGGATTGTTCTTGGAATTGTAGCAGCCGTGGCAGCACTGATTGCGATTATTATTTTGCTTGTGGAAAATTGGGATAAGGTAAAAGCAGCTGCGCAGAACGCGATTGAAAAAATTTCAGGATATATCGATAAGATGGTTGGAAAAATCAGAGAGGCGATTGACTGGTTTAAAAGCTTGTTTGGGTGGAAAGACGAAGCGGAACAGTCTTCCAGTTCGAGCTTTACGGGAAGAGCAAACGGAGGGCCTGTGTCTGTCGGCGATATGGCGGTTGTAGGTGAAAGAGGTCCGGAAGTGTTGCAGTTAACTGCGGCGGGAGCAACAATCACACCGCTAACGGCGCCGAGATCAGCGACCTTTAACAACAGTTTTACTTTTAACGGGCAATACACAGAAAGCGACGGAAGGGCAATTACAGAAGAAATTAACAAGCAATTAGGGAGGATTTTTTAATGCGAATCTATTGGCTCGAACGATGGGACGAATTTGGAGGAACAAAAGAAAGACTTCACCTTACCTGTAATGAAATGTTCTTTTCAGATGTCACCGGATTAGGAATAAACTTCGACATAAGTGGAGCACAGGTAGGACAGGCTTTCATTGTGTCATCAGAAAGAAAGCAGATTCAAGTTATATCGGGAACAATGCTATTTTCGAGTAAAGCAAAATATACAGAATTTGTTAATTTTTGCATTACATCGAAAACAGGAATTGTGCAGATTAAAATGGCCGAAGAAAACAATCCGGATGATACATCGGCAAGAGTAATTGACGTCTTACTCGCGTCGTGTGAACGCACGGAGGCAAAAGCAAACGGTACACTTGAATGCCCGACAAGCTTTCAAACTCTTACACCATGGTACATTGAGGATATTAGAAAAATCGAGGAATACAATCCTTTCGCATCAACATTAGAGCATGCGGATTTTTCCGAAGAAGATCTTATACCGTTAAGTGATGGAGAATCCGAAGAAATATCATTTGATGTAAAACCGAATTTCGGCGGCGGAATGGCTGGCGTGAATTTTATGATCCCGGAAATCGGAATCGTGACATATGACAATAACGGTTATGAAATCAACCGAACATTGAAAATGTCAACTGCTTACGAATTTGATAGAACCGGCGAGCTTCGGATAACGTCTTCTCCGCAAAATTTATCGGTGCTTTGTATAAGGAAAAGCGGTGACGGGACAAGAGTTGAGGAAGACCTTTACTGGCAGCTCGACGATGTTAATGCAACACCGTTTATACAAACAGAATCAGGGATGAAAAGCCGACTTTTTATCTCAGTAATTACATTAGACGGAATGGAAATTCCGGTTAATGTTGATATAAGGGGGAAGAAATTTGTCAAATCTCTTTGAACCGCTAATGGCGGAATTTTTTTTGGAAGACTTAACAATTCTGCCCCCTTTGGCAATATACCAAAAGTCGATCAAGGTGGATTATTTGTCTGCAGAAAAAACGACAATTACGATTTTAAGTTTAAATGAACCCTTAATCAGAAACGTAGCAAAAGAGGCAAAATACATACGAATTAGAGGGATTTATTCCGGTGAAGAAAGATATGCCGGAATAGTAGAAAACTTTACAAAAAATGAAAATGTTTTTGAGGTAGACTGTTTGCCGATACTGTCTATTTTTGACAAGAATTTCATGTGCGGATTTGGACCGGCTGTTGCGGATAAGCTTGGAATAAACGATAATGCTTCGGAACAGCTTGCAATAGCAATGATGGGATTCTTAAAAAATGTATCTCCATATGCTACGTTCGAAGAAGTATTTTCAACCTTAATGCCGGTATCAGTACAAGCGGTTTCGGGTTCACCGGAAAACAAAATTTATATAAAGAAAATTGATTTAAGAAATATTTTTGAGGCAATTTGCGATTTGTTTAAACTGTATCAAATAGTTTGTACTTCAAAAATATATCAGTCTGCATCAATTGCCAATCCGGATGGTTCGATTAAAATCACAATTGGTTATTTATCATCAGAAAAGACAAAAACTTTAGACACAACATTACCGAACATCCTTTCACTTGAAGTTACAGATGAGCAAGAGAACTCAGTCAACATTCTTACCGTAATAAACAAAGATAAGTTTCCGGCAGTTGGCAGCATATACCCATCTGAAAACATTGTGCGGACATACGTGAGGCTTGATAACGGACTTGTAGTTAGACTCGATGATGCGGGAATTTTGAATTTTAAGCATGTGGCGCAAGACACAATAACAGCAGAAGACGAAGATTTCACATCGGGGAATGTTGATAATATTGCCGTCGGAGAGTTGACGCTCGCAAATTATGATAAAACGGTAATCGTGGAGCTGGCCGCAGATGATACGCTTATTCCTTTTGGGACGTTTCAGTTGGGAGAGGAAGTGGACGTGAAGACGGACTCGGGAACAAGCAGACTGCAATTCACGGCTTATGAAATCACGGATAACAGTGTCAAATATACTTTCGGAAACGGAAGAACGACGCTTACACAAAAGCTCCGAAAGGAAAGGGAAAAATCGACATGATTATTAGTTTTGATGTAAATAACCAAATTATTAGTAGAACAGATGAAAACCGGGTTGTGTCAAAAAGTGTAAATTATCTGATTGCAAAATTCAGTTTTTCAGAAGACTGGAATAAAAACAGCTTAATCACGCCGTTGTTTATTTCTTCCGATAAAAAAGCGTATACGCCGGAACTGCGAACAGATGGGAGATACATTGATGAAGACGGTTGCTGCTTTGTACCACATGAAGCGTTGGAAGCCGAAGGGATTTTGCTTGTTTCTGTAACTGAATACGATGGAGAATTGAAAAAGCGTATAACGGCAAACACAGCTGTTGTTCATGTTGAAGAATCAGGAGAAACAACAGCGCAAACGAGTTTAGCGCCAGAACCGAGCGTTTATGAGCAGATCATGAGCGATTATATAGAAATTAAAAATAATGCGCTTATGAATAATAATACCGACTTGAAGCTGACCGACCGGCTTTTGCAGTTGACCGCAAACGGCGAAGCGGTCGGTGAGGGGACTGTGTTACCGAAAGCGCCGGTTGTAAACATGATAGACATCCAAAGTAATATCATTGTTGAAGAAGAAGGTCTTGTTTTCGGTGGGAACATTTCAATTATTCTGCCGGATTCCAATACAGTAGGATTCGGCATCCTCGGAGGTCGAATAAACAGTGATGGATTATTTTTACCAGGAGAGCTTTATCCTTTACTACCTCCGTATGCGACAGTTGGTTTTAATGGTGCAACTCAAATTAAAATAGCTTTTTCCGTTGTCTTTGAGGGAATGAAGATTGTATTTGACGAAGCCTTGCTCAAACAACTAATTTCAAATGATATTACAGCAGAATTTATTCAAGGTGTTTACAAAAGTCATCTTGGAGACACAGAGAAAAAGCAATATCTCTTTTTCGGAATCAAATCAGATAATAGGGATTTCCTTAATGAGATAGAAACAGAATTTTCACAATTTTTAAGCGCGGGCAACCAAATGTGTGTAAGCTTCATTTCTTTCGGAGGTGAATCAAATGAACAATGACATGATTGAAAAACTTTTTCCAAAGGCGATTGAGGTTCTGAAAAAAACACAGCAACCGACCGCAGAAGAACGCCTCGCGGCGCTTGAAGCGGCTGTCGCCGACCTTGCTTTAATGTCCGTGCAGGAAAACGGCTAAATTAAAAAAATAGCCGTTTTTTTAATTTATAACTCTTAAAACCAAAAAGAGGGTGAAAAAATGCGTGATTTTTTGAAGATTCAGCTTGAACTTTACCGCGCCGGCGGCAAGTCAATCGGGCTTGAAAAAATCAAGGCGCTCGCAGCGGTTTATCTGACAGACGCCGAGCGTGAAGAATTGCTCGGACAAGGGGGTGATGCCGTTGAATGAGTGGAATGTCGTGACGGTAATTATAGCGATTGTGGGGCTTATTGGCACAGTCGCCGTACCGTTGTCAAAAAATACAAGCGCAATGACAGCGTTAAGCGAACAACTGAAAAACTTATCAGAGCGTGTCGGAGCAGGAGAAAAAGACCTTGAAGATTTTAAGGCAAAAGCTTCAGACCGCCACGGAAAGATTTTTGCCGAACTGGACGAACACGAAAAACAGCTCGGCGAACACGAATTCAGAATTCAAAATCTTGAAAAAAAGGAGTAAAAAAAATGAATATCAACTGGAAAGTAAGACTGAAAAGCAAAACATTTTGGCTGGCGATGATTCCGGCGATTCTGCTGCTCGTGCAGGTTGTTGCCGCCGTGTTCGGCTTTGAGCTTGACCTCGGCGTGCTCGGTGACCGACTGTTGGCGGTTGTAAATGCTGTATTCGCTGTGTTAACCATTCTTGGCGTTGTGACAGACCCGACCACCGCCGGACTGTCTGACAGCAAACAGGCGCTTACATACACGGAACCGAAGGAGGATGATTAAATATGGCAACATATAAAGGTATCGATGTTTCAAAGCATCAAGGTAAAATCGATTGGCAGAAGGTGAAATCCGCCGGTATTCAGTTCGCAATGTTGCGAGCTGGATATGGTCGATATGCCAATCAAAAAGACGAACAGTTCGAAGCCAATTATACGGGTGCAAAGGCAGTTGGCATCCCGGTCGGTGCTTACCATTATAGCTATGCGAAAACAGTTGAACAGGCAAAAGCAGAAGCGCAAACTTTTCTTGCATGGATTAAGGGTAAGACATTTGAGTACCCCGTGGCTTTCGATATTGAAGACAAATCTCAAGCGGGGCTTGGCAAACAGCTCATTTCTGATATGATTCGTGCATTTTGCGAAACTGTGGAAAAAGCCGGCTACTATGTTTGTGTCTATGCAAACAAGGATTGGCTTGTGAATCGTATTGATGAGGACTGTAAAAAAAAATACGATACATGGCTTGCAGAATGGAGAAGTGACAAGCCTACATATTCCGGGCAATACGGTATGTGGCAGCACACTTCTGACGGCTCTGTATCCGGCATTAACGGTCGTGTGGATATGAATTATGCTTATAAGGATTATCCCTCGATTATGAAAGCCAACAGCTTGAACGGTATGAAAAAGACCTCTTCCGCCGGCGGAGCTTCGTCCAACAGCACCACATCCGCCGGGAGCACAGCAAATAAATTTGCTGCAAAAACCAAAGTCACACTCAACAAAACCCCTCTTTATGCATCCGCCACCGCAAAATCTCCGGCAGCGTATAAGACCGGGACATTTTACATTTACGACGGAAAGGAGATTTACGGCCGATATCGCATCACCTCGTCCCCGGACAGAGCCAGAAAAACGCCCGTCGGTGAAAATGTGACCGGCTATGTCAATAAAACGGATTTGAAATAATCCGAAGTAAGCAATCCGCGCGCAGTAGATTCCCCATCATACGGGAAGTTTCGAGACGCGGGGATTATTCTATGGAGGTAAAAGTATGCCAACCAAAAAGAAATCAACAACCGAAGCGGCTCAAAAGCAGCAGAAAGAAAATCCGACGCCGACCGAAACAACGGAAGCGGCCGGGGCAGAGTCGAAAGCGCAGGAATATGTTGTCACCTATAAAGGAGGCTTGAATGTCCGAAGCGGCGCAAGCCTTGGCGGCAAGGTCGTGAAAGTCCTTAAATACGGCGAGACCGTGACCGTGTCGGAAGTCACCGCCTCCGGCTGGGGCAAAACCCCGGACGGATACATCAAAATGCAGTTCGTCCACAAAAAGTAAATAACACAAAACAGCCCTGTGAGTAAACCACAACTCACAGGGCATTTTTTGTTTGTGTTTTGACTTGCATCTGACTTGCATTTTTCGTTTTAATTCCATAAAAACGCAGTAAAATCACGACACCAAAGTGGAAAAACAGAAACATAAAAAACGCCGAAATTCCTTGAAACACAAGGGTTTTCGGCGCTTTCTTTTGCCAACTCAAAAATTGGCGTTTTGGCTGGGGTGGCAGGATTCGAACCTACGAATGCAGCAGTCAAAGTGCTGTGTCTTACCGCTTGACGACACCCCAATGTGTTTAAGTTGAAAAGAAAAAACCCGCCCTTTGCCTTGCGGGCGCGCGGCGGAGTTAAAAAGTGGGGTGGATAGTCGGATTCGAACCGACGGTCTCCAGTGCCACAAACTGGCGCTTTAACCAACTAAGCTATACCCACCATATTGCCTTGCACTGCGTTCCTGAAAACAGAAACCCAAAAGCTCACAATCAGCGCAAAAGTGGCGCGCTGAGAGGGACACCGTTTTGCTTCGCAAACCGTGCATCCTTGCGCTTGCGCGCTTCGGACTTCGCACCTAAAAACAATCCACCGGATTGTTTTCTGAACGGTGCTCACCCCCTCGGGGTTCGAGTCCCCAAAAAGAAAGCGTAACCGAAAGTCCTTAGAAAGCTCACAATCAGCGCAAAAGTGGCGCGCTGAGAGGGACTCGAACCCCCGACCCTCTGCTTAGAAGGCAGATGCTCTATCCAGCTGAGCTATCAGCGCAAATTCAAATGCTTGATTATTATATATGCCCACAGGGCTTTTGTCAAGTGGAAAAACGGATTTTCTCAAAAATAATGCGGGGCGCGCGCAGCACCCCGCACAAAGTTTTCTGACTTTAGCCGCCGATTAACTGCGGGAAGAATTTTGCGATATACCCTTGAATGAATATCGCGAGCACGATAATCGGCAGAATGTAAGAAACATAAACGCGAATCCAGTTCGGGAACTTCAGTCCCTCGCCGGTGTTGGCCTCCTTGCGGAAGTTTTTCCAGCCCCAGCCGTAGCGCGAAGTGCAGAACACAAGATACACAAGTGAGCCGAGCGGCAAAATGTTGTTGCTGACGATAAAGTCCTCTAAATCCATAATCGTGCTGCCTTCGCCGAGCGGCTGCACACCGCTTAACACGTTGAAGCCCAAAACGCAGGGCACAGACAAAACCAAAATCAAAATGCCGTTGATGATAACCGCCTTTTTGCGGCTCCAGCCTTTTAAATCCATCCACCACGCGAGGATATTTTCAAACACGGCAATGACCGTCGAAAGCGCGGCGAACAACAGGAAAATAAAGAACAGCGTGCCCCAAATCCGGCCGCCGGGAATCGAGATAAACACATTCGGCAGCGTGACGAAAATCAAATTCGGACCGCTGTCGGGATTAACGCCGAACGTAAAGCAGGCGGGGAAGATGATAAGCCCCGCAATCAGCGCCACGCCCGTGTCCAAAAGCGTGATACGCAATGCCTCGCCGGGCAGAGAACGCTTTTTGTCAATGTAGCTGCCGAAAATTGCAATCGAGCCCATGCCGATGCTTAACGTGAAAAAGGCTTGTCCCATTGCGTCAAAAATCGCGTCCATAAAACCGCTGCCCGAAAGCTTCGAGAAATCCGGGAACAGGTAAAAGCGAAGACCCTCTTTCGCGCCGGAAAGCGTCAGAGAGTGAATAGCCAAAACCGCCATAATCGCGAGCAGACAAATCATCATCACTTTTGTAATTTTTTCAACACCTTTTTGAAGCCCGAACGAGCAAATCGCAAAGCAGCCCACAACAACCACCGCCATGGCAATCGTCATCGAAAGCGGGTCTGAGAGCATGCCGGAATAGACCGCCTCCACGCCGGCGGCGTCTAACCCGGTGAATGCGCCGGAAAGCATCTTCCAGCAGTAAATGAGCATCCACCCGGCAATCGGGGTGTAAAACATCATCAACAGATAGTTGCCGGCAAGCGACGTGTATTTGTGCAAATGCCACTTGGAGCCTTTCGGTTCCAGCGTGTCAAACGAAAGCGCGGAGCTTTTTTGGCTGGCGCGTCCGACGGAAAATTCCATAACCATAATCGGAAGCCCCAAAATCGCCAAAAAGACAAGATATAAAAGAACGAACGCCGCCCCGCCGTATTTGCCGGTGATGAACGGGAACCGCCACACGTTGCCAAGGCCAATGGCGCAGCCGGCGGAAATTAACAAGAACCCCAGACGGGACGAAAATTTTTCACGATGCATATTTTAAAATACCTTTCGTTTTGTACTTGCGTTTTAGCGTATCAGGACCGCTTCCAAGCCGTCCTTTGCCGCCTCGCCGTCGAAGCGGATAAGCTCTATGTTTTCACAGTTTTCCGCGTCGAGCGCGTGCGCATAGTCGTCACACACCGTGCCGAAGCGCACCCGGGTCTTTTCAATAGTGACGTTGTCCGCATACCGCAGGAAAAATCCGGCGTTTTTATAACTTTCTACGCCGTGTTCCAGGCACGGGCGCAAATCGTAAAGCCCGCAAGCCCATTTCGAGGTTTTGGTAAGCTCCACCTGCACGTTTTCAAACGAAATGTCTGAAATGCGGTTCTTTTCGTTGCCGTGAATTAAAACGCCGTTCTCGCCTTTGCAGGTGATATTGCGGAAAGACACGTTGCGAATCGAACCGGATTTTGTCTCCGCGTCACGGTCGAATGTCGTCAAAACAATCGGCTCCGCCGTGCCCCACCAGTCGGGGCAGAAGCGGCGCGTCTCAATGATAATGTCCGAATAATGCACATTTTCCACGTTGCCGCCGTCGCGAATCTGAATCGAAAGCCCGCGGTTGCTGCGGGAGATGATGCAGTTGTGCACAAGCACGTTGCGGAAATCGCCGACGCCCTCTGTGCCGATTTTAATCGCGGCGGAGGTGGAAATCAGCGTGCAGTCCGCGATAATGATGTTTTCGCACGGGCCGTATTCCGCGTTCCCGCGCGAGGTTTTTAAACAAATGCAGTCGTCGGCACACTCAATGTGGCAGCCGAGAATGCGGACGTTCGAGCAGTGGTCGGGGTCGATGCCGTCGGAGTTCGCGACGTCCAAATCGTTGAGAATGCGGATTTTGGAAATCAGCACATCGTCACACCCCGCCGGGTGCAGCGTCCAAAACGGTGCATCGGTTATAGTAACGTCCTTAAAAGAAATGTGGTTGCTTTTTTCCACATAAATGACGGTCGGGCGCGGATAAAAATCGCCGGTCACATAATATTGGTCCTTGCGTTTCACAAAGCTGTGGCCGTTCGCGTCAATCACACCTTCGCCGGTTACCGAACAGCCGTCTGCTTCAAAGCCGTAAAGAAATACAAATGAGGGCTTGCCGGTCACGGGGTTACCGATTTTGGCGGTTTTCGGGTCGTTAATCTGTTCGCACGGGCGAATATAGCCGTTTATGTCCGCCGTAGCTTTCAGGCGCGACCCTTTCATTAAGTGCAGTTCCACATTTTTGCGAAGCCGCAAAGAATCGCTGTAATAGGTTTTGCCGCTCGCAAGCACAACCGTGCCGCCGCCGTTGTCAAAAGCGGCGTCCAGCGCCTTTTGAATGGCCGTGCAGTCGTTTGTTTTGCCGTCGCCGGCCGCGCCGTAGGTTTCGGGGTAAAAATAAAGCTGATTTTCCATAATTTTGCCTGCCTGTATTATTTATTGTTCTGCGTAAAGGTCTTCAACTTTCTGCATGGTTTTGTTCGCTACGGGAATGGCGACCGAGCTGCCGCCGCCGCCGTTTTCTACGACCACGACTATCGCGTAGGGGAGGTCCTCACGCTGTGAGTAGCCGACAAACCACGCGTGCGGCTTGTCGCCGCCCTCTTCGGAGCTCACTTCCGCCGTGCCGGTTTTGCCGCACATTTCAAGCCCGCGGAATTTCGAATCGCCGTAATAGTTTTTGACGTTCGAGCGCAGAAGATCCTGCAATTCTTTCGCCGTCGAAGCGGAGAACATCGCCTGCGGCATTAAGGTCGTTTGCGCGGCGTAAGAAACGCGCCCGGTCTGTGTGGTAATCTTTTCTACAAGATACGGTTCAACCGCCGTGCCGCCGTTTGCAATCGCGCCGACAATCATCAGCATATGACAGGGGTTCACCAGGTTGGTGTATTGCCCGACGCCGGACCACGCAAGGTCTATTTTCGAGGCGTTCGTAACATTATATTTGCTTTTCGCAAGTTTGATTTTTCCGACAGAAAAACTCTGGTTAAAACCGAGCGCGGTCGTCTCTTTGGTCAGGTTGTCCGCCCCGACTTCAAGGGCAATTTGCGCGAATGCGCTGTTGCAGGAAACGTTCAAAGCCCGCTCAAAATCCACCGTGCCGTGTCTGCCCATGCATTTTACGGAACTGCCGCCTACCTTGTATTCGCCGGTGCATTTATAAGTCTTTTCGGAAATGTCCGGAATGTTGTCAATCGCCGCCGCGGCGGTGATAATCTTAAAAGTCGAACCGGGGGTGTAAACGCCCGAGAAAAAGCGGTTTAAGTAAACGCCCTCATAAGCGCCGGTTTTGTCGTTGTTGATGTTTTCCGTCGGCTTGTTTTGAATGTCATAAGACGGACTGGAAACGACACACACAAGCTCGCCGGTCTTGTAGTTGTAAACGCCGACCGTGCCTTTGTTTTTGCCGAGCGCCTTGTAGGCGGTCGCGCAAAGCTCGGCGTTAATCGTCAGCTGTAAATCGTTGCCTTTGCCGTATTTTTTTATGTCGTAAATTCCGTCTACAAAATTATAGCCGGTGATTTCGTCTTTATAAGAGGTCTGCACGCCGGTTGCAATGTAGCCCTCCGAGTCGCCGACCACGTGCAGCGTCGCCGTGCGAATGGTTTTGTCGTCGTTATAAGTTCGCTTGCCGTCGATGGTCTCGGCGAGCACGGCGCCGGTTTCGTCGGTAATCGTGCCGGCGGTGGTCAGCGTGCCGGAGGTGTAAAGGTGCCGGTTCGCTTTTTTCATCGCCCAGTCGTCGGCGTTTGTGTAAAAGGTATAAAACAGAATGCAAAGCCCTGCGAGAAACGCCAAAACAAGGGCGTAAAGCACCCAGGCTCTGCGGGACATCGTTTTCATACAGCGTCGCTCCTTTCCGGCCGCTGAGGCTTAAGTTCTTGCAATTTTATCATATCGTTTATAGGTTTTCACATCAATCGCCTTGATGAATGCCACAAGCCCCCAGCAGCACATCATGCTGCTGCCGCCGCGGCTGATAAACGGCAGGGTAACGCCGGTCCAGGGCAAAAGGTCGGTCACGCCGAACACGTGAAGAGCCGCCTGGAACAGCAGAAGACCCGAAGCGGCAAGCGCCGCAATCGAATAAAACGTCGAACGTGCCGCCGAAGCGTAACGGATGCTGTAAACCACCAGCGCCACGAAGGTAAGAAGTATTGTAAAGGCGATGATGATGCCGAATTCCTCACACACCATGCCGAACGCCAGGTCTTCGGTCGCGGCGTAAACGGAGCGAAGCTTGCCGTTGCCGATGCCAAGGCCAAACAGCCCGCCGCTGACGGAATAGATTAAAAGCCTTACCTGTTGGTAGCCGCTCGAAGAAGCGTATTCCCAAATGTGGCGGTAAGATTCAAATCGCTTTGCGACATACGGCTTAAAGGTGAGAATACCGATGCCGCCGAGGAATGCCCCCGCGCAGACGAGGAAAATCGTTTTGATGTCGCCCGAGCGCAGGAAAGCCATAATAATAAAGGTAAAGAAGAAAATGAGCGCCGTGCCGAAATCTTTCATCAAGAACAAAAGTCCGATGCACCCGACCGCAAAAAGAATGTATTTAGTAAGACTTCTTGTGGACTGCAAGTGCTCCAGCGTCGCCGCGCCGACAAAGACAAATGCGATTTTCACAATTTCCGACGGCTGAACCGACAACGCCCCGTTCCCGAGCACAATCCAGTTTTTTGCGCCGTTGATTTCCGAACCGAAAATCAGCGTGAATATAAGCGCCGCAATCGCGAGAATCGCAACCGGCATGCGCAGCTTTATCACGCGCTTGGTGTCGCTTAAAATCCAAAGCATCACAATGAATACGATAATACCCATCAATACCGCGGCAAGCTGGGTGAAAGCCTTGTCCGGGTAAACGCTTGTGGTTAAAGTAAGACCGATGCCGGTTAAGAAAAAGGCGATCAGCTCCACTTCAAAGCTCTTGCGGCGCAAAAACAGACCGAACACAATAAAATAAATCCATTCCGCCGCAATGTAAACGCCGTAAACCGTAAACAGCGTGACGTTGCTTGCTTGTGTGCCGTTGATGTAGATTTGCAGCATGCACACAAGCTGGAAAATCGTCATCAAAAACAGCCAAAACGGCCATTTGACAGGCTTTCTTAACGGCTTTCTTTTTTTATTTGTTTTCTTATTTTTATCCATAGCGGCAACCTCTTATTCTCTGAACAGGAAGCTGTATTCCCCGAGCGACACAATGTCGCCGTCATACAGCGGATATGCACCGAACACCATTTCTCCGTTTAAATACGTTCCGTTTTCGGAGTTTAGGTCTGCGACCATCCAGCCGTCGCGGCTGAGATAGATTTCCGCGTGTTCCGGGGAAATGTCGCGCATCGGCAAACAGATGTTACAGTGGCGGTCACGCCCTAAAAGGCAGCTGCCGCGCAGGTAAAACGCGCTGTTGTCGGCAAGGTTGACAAGGCGGGTGGCGTTTGTGAAGTCCGCAACTTCGCCGCCTTCTTCGGCGGTGCTGTCTACGCCGTAGCCGTTCGAGGAAAAGCGCATAACCACATTGCCGAACGAAATCGTGTCGCCGTCCTCAATTTCCGCGGCGCGGCGGATTTGCTTTCCGTTGACGTAAACGCCGGTTTTCGATTCGGTGTCAAATATAAACCAGCCTTCTTTTCGAAGCGCCAAAACCGCGTGAAAGCGCGAAACCGTGCCGTATTTTTTCAAAGCAATGTCACACGACCGGCTGCGGCCTATCGACGTTTCCCAGTTTTCAATTTCAATTTCGCTGTCGTCGGCGAGGTTTGTAAGCGTCGCCATAACCTCCTTGCGCGGGCGCAGGCGGAACAGCGAAAGCACGCACCGCAAAATGAAACAGACCGCAATCGCGGCCAAAAGGTAGCGCGAAAGATATTCAAATTGGGTTAAGAAGAAATCCAAGGCGTTCACTTCCTTTGTTTTTTGCCCGGTAAAAATACGCATAATATATCTATGATAAAGGATACCTTTAAATAGAGGAAAAGTCAACAAAATATCGGCGGATTTTGTAAATCGCCGAAGAGGAGAAAAAGAAAAACCGGGCGTGCGCGGCTTTCGTCGCAAGTCCGGTTTTCTTTCTAAACTTTTTCGTTGCTTTGTGCGGTTACTTCCCGACTGCCCAAAGCGTGCGGTTTCGGTCGGATACCGCGGAAAGGGTCATCACGGTTTTGCCGTTCTTCGTGCCTTTACAGCACGCGCCGTAAAACACCTCGCCGTCCATTTCCAGTGTAAAGGAGTATTTGCCGTTTGTAAGCGAAAGGGGATAGGTCTTGCCGTTTACCGTGAGCTTGCCGTCTTGTATCACCGCCGTCACGGTCTTTTCAATCGTGTCGCCGATTTTTGCCCGGTCGTCGGTGGGTTTTGTGTCGGCGGAGAAAATGACCAATTCATATTCGCCGTTTAAGTCCGCGCTCGTCACGGCGGAAGCCGTTTCACCGTTAAAGGCAAGCGGCAGCATCGTAAGCCACCCGTTTTCGGTGCGGAGCATTTGGTGCACCTGCACGTTGTGGAACGCGCCCTCGCCGTCGTTGTACCGTTGGTGATAAACCTGATAAATTTTGCCGTCATCATCGATAAGACAGGAGGAGTGCCCGGGGGAGAGTACCGCCTGTTCGTCAAAGGAAAACTGATAGTTGCCGATAAGCTTTGTGCCGGTGTTTTTCATGTCTTTCGCGTCATTGCCCGCAAGGTCTAAATAGGGACCGTCGGGGTTTTCGCTGCGGTATTCGCGAATGTTGTATCCGTCCAGCGCGCCGAGCCCGCCGTAGGAAAGGAACATATAATAGTATCCGCTTTGCTTGTCGTAAACAATGAACGGCCCTTCGCCCGTGCCGCGCGTTGCTTCGTTGGTGCAGGAAAGCTGTTTTCCGAAATAAATGTCATAGCCGTCAGCGTTGCGCATCGCGTCATAATCCGGCAAACCGGTTTCTTCTATGAGCGGCATAATATAAATCCCACCGCTGTAAGAGCAGTAAGCCATCCACAAATTGCCCTCTTTGTCGTAAAACCCCGCGGGGTCAATGGCGTTCGGGTACTTCCCGTAAGAACAGTCATAGTTGCCGTCTTTGTCAAACCAGTCTTTCGCCTCGACCTCTTCTTTTGTGAATACGCCGGCTTCAATCAAATCGCCGATGTTGGTGAAAGAATAGTGCAGTTGATTTTTCGGCTTGCCGAAGAGCGTCGTGCGGTTGCTGAACCCGCTGTAAACCAACGTGTCTACAAATTGGAATGTACCCTCCGGGCTGTCCGACACCGCAAGCCAAATGACCGACCCCGTCGTGCCCCAAACCGAGGCGCAGGCGTAATAGCAGTATTTCCCCATCGCTTCGTTGTAAATGACGTCCGACGCCCAGACGTTGGTTTCCCATTTGTCTTCTTCATAGCCCCAAAGCCGCTGCGCGCCGTCACACCAGGCGAACGCTTTTTGAAAGCTTTCGCGAAGCGTCGAGCCTTCTTTTACCAGCGTGCGGTTGCTGTCAAACACGCCGGCACTTATCGTGTGCCAGTGGATTAAATCGGTGCTTTTGGCGCTCGCAATGTGCGAGCCGGTGATGTAATAGGTGCCGTCTTTCGCCTTGTAAATCGACGGGTCATGCACCGAAACGCCGTTGCTGTCATCAAACTGCAAAGCGTCGCCCGCAAGCGGCATCATCACAGCTTCTGTGCTGCCTGCGCCGCAGCTTGTAAAGCAAAGCGCCGTAAACAGAAACGCCAGTAGTAAAGAAAAATATTTTACCGCCTTTTTCATATCCTCACCTCAAGCCTATTGTACCGTGCATAAAACAGCTTTGCAATAGAATTTGGGGATTTTTGGGAGAGAAAGCATGTTGACAATATGAATTATTTGTATTATAATAATTAATACAAAGAAAGCGAAAGCGGTGATTTTTGTGCGTCTGCAAATTGATATGACAAGCGAAGTGCCGATTTATAAGCAAATCCGTGACCAGATTGTCTACGGCGCGGCGACCGGGGCGCTGTCCCCCGGCGAACGTCTCCCGACGGTGCGCCAGCTTGCCGCGGACATCGGCGTCAATCCGATGACGGTCAACAAGGCTTATGCGCTGTTAAAATCCGAGGGCGTGATTGCGGTTGACCGCCGCCACGGCGCGCAGGTGTGCGAAAAAGACGGCGCGAATTTGCTGCCCTCGGCGGATTTTGACCGCCGTGCAAAACTTCTGATTGCCGAAGCGAAAGCGGGCGGCGTGCCGCAGGCACAGCTTGAAAAACGGCTTTTAGAACTGACTTCCGGTGTCTATGAAAACAAGGAGGCGTCAAAATGATTTGGACCTTTTTAATTATCCTGTGGATTTTGTTCCTTACGATGTTTTTTGTGGGCGTTCTCAGCGTGCGGCAGGGCACCCAGGTGCTCGGCGTGCGTTTTTTACCGGAACACCGGTACGCCCCGGAGATAAAAGCGGTCGTGCGCCGCTTTGCAATCGGCATGGCGGCGGTGTTTGTTGTGCTCGCGGCGGTTAGCTTAATTTTGCGGTTACCCGCCGTGCGCGCCTACGGCGAAATTCTGATGTTTCTTTTGGTTGTGGCGGACCTTGCGGGCAGCTGGCTTTGCTTTTCGGCTTCCCAAAAAGCCCTTTTGCGGTTGCGAAAAGAGAAAGGGTGGACGCCGCCCGTTAAAACGGACGTGACGGTTGACCTTTCCGTCAGCCGTGAAAAGGGGAAAAGCGCGGTTCCATCGGTGTTCGTCTGGGTGTTTTTCATTCTGAGCTTTATCCCGGTCGGCGTACTGCTTTGGAAGCCGGAATTTCAAGAATATATGCCGTTCGGGGCTTCGTTTATCGGCCCTTTGTGCCAGCTTTTGTTTACCGGCGTGTATTATCAAATGAAACGCCTGCCCGTGCGGCTGACAAGCGATGACACCGCCCTTGCGCAAATGCTCGCCCGCCGCACCGAGCGCGTGCAGTCCGTTTCCGCAACGGTGATTGCGCTTGCAGGGCTTTTGTTTTGGCTCGGCTTTTTCGTTTCCAACTGTGTGCTGAGAAGCGTTGCCGGAGGCATCGCGAGCGTCGTCGTTCTGCTCGCCATACTTTTAGGCTGTTCTTTTTGGCAGCAAAAGACGCTTCATAAGCTGGAGGATTCCGTGGCGGAGGTTACCGCGGAAGCAGCACCCGAGCGCGATTCAAAATGGAAATGGGGCTGTTATTATGATCCCGCCGACCCGCGTATTTTTGTACCCAAGCGCGTGGCGAGCATGGGCTGGACGATCAACTTAGGCCGCCCGGCGGGCAAAGCGATTTTCGCCGGTATTTGGGTATTGATTGCGGCAATTTTGCTGTTCGCGTTCGGCAGCGGCTTGAAGGGGTACGAGGTAAACGTCACTCCTGACGCGGTCGTGTTTGACGCGGCGATGTATGACAAAACCGTGACGCGCGAAGAAGTACAAAACGTCGAACTGATTTCCGGGGATTTGCCCTCCGGCGTGCGCACCAACGGTTACGGCGGACTCGAGAAAAGCTTCGGCCATTTCCGTTTGGACGGCTACGGCGACTGTATGCTGTATGTTTACAACGATGTGCCTTGTGCGGTGGTGCTGACCGTGTCCGACACGGACGGCGTTTCCTATGTGTTTGTCAACGAAGAATCCACGGAAAAAACCGAGGCGCTTTACAAAACGCTTTTGGCTTGGCAGGACGGGGAATAACGCACTTTTTACAGCAATACCGACAGATTTGAAAACCGGCTGCAATATGCCGGTTTTTCTTTTGCAAATTCCGCTTGGATTTCTTGACAAGCCGCCTTGAAAATACTATACTTATCTAAATATGGAAAACGGTTTTCTAAGAGGTGAAAACGGTGAAAGTGGAACAGTTTTTATACGGAAAAACCAAAGACGGCCGCGAGGTCCCGGCGTTTACCGTTACAAACGCGAAAGGCGCTTATATTGAACTTGTTTCTTACGGCGCAACGCTTAACAAAATCGTCGTGCCCGACCGAAACGGTGCGCTTTATGACGTTCTTGTAGGCTTTGACACAATGGAACAGCAAGAAAAATGCACCGACTCCCAAGGCCGCACGGTCGGCAGAGTTGCCAACCGCATTGCCGGCTGCGGAATTACGATTGACGGCAAAAATTACCCGATTACCAAAAATGTTAACGGGGTAATTACCCTGCATTCAAACCATGAATATGAGGTCGCCGTTTGGCAGCCGGAAATTCTCGGTGATAATGCCGTTCGCTTTACTTATGAAAGTCCCGACGGCGCGGAAGGCTTCCCCGGTAATGTTAAAAATGCCGTGACCTTCTCGTTCGATGACAACAACGCGGTGAAAATCCATTACGAATGTGTGCCCGACCGCAAAACCGCGCTGAATGTAACAAACCATTCCTATTTTAATTTGGAAGGCTTCGACAAAGGCCCGGTGACCGAGCACGTTTTGCAGCTGTTTTGCGACGCTTATACGCCGACCGATGCCATTTGCATTCCCACCGGCGAAATCCGTCCCGTTGAAGGCACACCGTTTGATTTCAGACTTCCGAAAAAAATCGGGCGTGACTTAAACCACGATGACGAACAACTGAAAATCGGCCGCGGCTATGACCATAATTTCTGTATTGAAAATTATGACGGCACATTCAAAGAATTTGCCGCCGTTTGGGAACCGAAGTCCGGGCGCGTGATGCGCGCTTACACAGACCTTCCCGGCGTGCAGTTTTATATCGGCAACTTTTTGGACGGCTCGCAAGTCGGCAAAGCCGGAAAACCGCTGCAATATCGGCAGGGCTTCTGCCTTGAAACGCAGTATTATCCCGATTGTCTCAATCATCCGGAATTTCTGCCGTGCCTGTTCACGCCGGAAAAACCGTTCGTTTCCACCACGATTTATCAATTCTCCGCAGAATAAGAGGTAATTTATATGCAAGAAATTAAGCAAGAAAATTTAGAAAGAATTTTTCTTTCCGCACTCGTCTATAACCGTACCGGCGTTTTGCTGCGTGTGGCAAGTTTGTTTGCGCGCCGCGGCTATAACGTGATAAGCTTAACGGTCGCCGAAACCGAAAATCCGCTGTATTCGCGTATTACGATTGTTTCCGACGTTGAGCCTTATAAATTCATGCAGGTGGAAAAGCAGCTCTCAAAGCTTGAAGACGTCATCAAGGTCGTCAAGCTCAACGAAGGCAAGCTGATTTCGAGCGAACTGCTGCTTATAAAAGTGCACGCGCTCAACAGCCAGCGCACCGCGGTGCTCAAGACCATCAACGGCTTCGGCGGGCGTGTCAAAGACATCGGCCACACCACCATCACGGCGGAGCTCACCGGCCTTCCGTCGCTGATTGACAAATTCATCGACAAAATGACCAAGCACGGCATCATCGAGCTGTCGCGCTCCGGTCTTACGGCGCTCGAAAAGGGCGATACCAATATCAACGGCATTTCCGAGTAAAAGGAGCAAATTTCAATGGGCATGACAATGACACAAAAAATTCTTGCCGCGCACGCAGGTCTTGATTCCGTCACGGCAGGGCAGTTGATTGAGGTCAATTTGGACCTCGTCATGGGCAACGACGTAACTTCGCCCGTGGCGATTCACGAAATGCAGGACAAAGGCTTCTCGAAAGTCTTTGACAAAGACCGCATTGCGCTCGTGATGGACCACTTCACCCCGAACAAAGATATTAAATCCGCCGAAAACTGCAAAAAGGTGCGGACCTTTGCGAAAGAATACGGCATTAAAAACTTCTTCGATGTCGGCAAAATGGGCATCGAGCACGCGCTGCTCCCCGAACAGGGCCTCGTGATTTCCGGCGACACCGTCATCGGCGCCGACTCTCACACCTGCACCTACGGCGCGCTCGGCGCGTTTTCCACCGGCGTCGGTTCCACCGACATGGCGGCGGGCATGATTTCCGGCAGGGCCTGGTTCAAAGTCCCGTCGGCAATCCAGGTGAAAATCACCGGCAATTTCCAAAAATACGTCAGCGGCAAAGATGTCATTTTGCACTTAATCGGCAAAATCGGCGTCGACGGCGCGCGTTACCGTTCTCTGGAATTCACCGGCGACGGGCTGAAAAACCTGTCGATGGACGACCGCTTCTGTATTGCCAATATGGCGATTGAATGCGGCGCGAAAAACGGCATTTTCCCGGTCGATGAAAAAACGCTCGCTTATATGAAAGGCAGAACCAGCCGTAAGCCCGTCATTTTTGAAGCGGACGCAGATGCAGAATATGACGAGGTCGTGGAAATTGATTTGAATACCCTCAAACCCACGGTCGCTTTCCCGCATTTGCCGGAAAACACCCACACCGTTGACGAAATCGAAAAAATCCCGATTGACCAGGTCGTGATCGGTTCCTGCACCAACGGCAGAATCGAAGATATGCGTGCCGCGGCGGAAGTCCTGCGCGGCAGAACCGTTGCGGACGGCGTGCGCGTGATTGTGATTCCCGCTACGCAAACCGTGTATTTGCAGTGCATCAAAGAAGGACTTACCGAAGCCTTCGTCAAGGCGGGCGCGATTGTTTCCACCCCGACCTGCGGCCCGTGCCTCGGCGGGCATATGGGCATTCTCGCGGCGGGCGAACGCGCGGTTTCCACAACCAACCGCAACTTTGTCGGCCGAATGGGTCACCCGGAAAGCGAAGTGTATCTTGCAAGCCCCTATGTGGCGGCGGCAAGCGCGGTAAAAGGCTATATCGCTTCGCCCGCGGATTTAGACTGACTGGAAAGGACGGATTGCAATGAAAATTCAAGGAAAAGTACATAAATACGGTGACCATGTAGACACCGACGTCATCATTCCCGCGCGCTACTTAAATACCGGCGACCCGAAAGAGTTGGCGGCGCACTGCATGGAAGACATTGACAAAACCTTTGTCGAAAAGGTAAAGCCCGGCGATATTATGGTCGCGGGCGTAAACTTCGGCTGCGGTTCTTCGCGTGAGCATGCGCCGATTGCGATTAAGGCGTCCGGCGTTTCCTGCGTTATCGCCAAGAACTTCGCCCGCATTTTCTATCGCAACGCGCTGAATATCGGTTTGCCGATTTTAGAGTGCCCCGAAGCGGGGGACGACATCGACGACGGCGACGAGGTCGCGGTCGATTTTGACAGCGGTGTAATTACGAACCTCACCAAAAACAAGACCTATAAGGCTGAACCGTTCCCGCCGTTCATTCAGAATATTATTCAAAAAGGCGGGCTTTTGGCCTCTTTGAAATAACCGCAACTGAATACCCCGAAAATACCATCCAAAGCGCCTTTGGGTGGTATTTTGTTAAAAGGGAAGCCGACTTTAACAAATGCTTCCATTTTTGTTCATATCTTATTTTTAAATACCCAATATAATAGAAACGATTGTTAATTTGTCCGGAAAGGGTGAAAATTATGCCAAATGAGAAAATTCTTGTGGTAGACGACGACTCCAACATCTGCGAGTTGATTCGACTGTATCTCGAAAAAGAGGGCTACACCGTTAAAATCGTCAACGACGGCGTTTCCGCGGTCAATGCGTTCAAACAGGAAAACCCCGATTTGATGCTGCTTGACATCATGCTGCCCAAACTCGACGGCTGGCAGGTCTGCCGGGAAATCCGCAAATTCTCCGACAAACCGATTATCATGCTGACCGCGAAAGGCGAGACGTTCGACAAAGTCCTCGGGCTGGAGCTCGGTGCCGACGATTATATGACCAAGCCTTTTGACACCAAAGAAATGGTGGCGCGCATTAAGGCGGTTCTGCGCCGCGCCGGCAGCTCGAACAACGCCGACGCGCCGAAAGAAGTCAATTACGAAAACCTTTCCATCAACCTCACCAATTATGAAATGAAGGTCAACGGCACGCCGGTGGACACCCCGCCCAAAGAGCTGGAGCTGATTTATCACCTCGCCTCCAACCCCAACCGCGTGTTTACGCGCGACCAGTTGCTCGATGAAGTGTGGGGTTTTGATTATTACGGCGATTCCCGCACCGTCGACGTCCACGTCAAACGCTTGCGTGAAAAGCTCGAAGGCGTTTCCGACAAATGGGAACTGAAAACCGTTTGGGGCGTCGGCTATAAATTTGAAACAAAGGACGCCTGATTTATGCAGAAAGGGCAAATCAAACAGTTCTCGCAAAAACTGATGCACAAATTCCGCAATCAGTCGATGTTTGTCAAATACTTCACGGTGTTTTTCATCATCGTGTTTATCTGCTTTTTAATCCTCGGGCTGATGCTCGCGCTGTTTGTCACCAACTACTGGTCCAATCAGAAAGCGGCGCTGCTCAAAGAAAATGCCAAAACCGTGGCTTCGTCCACATCCCAGGTGCTTTCTTCCTGGTTACAGGACGAACCGCGCGGCTCGATTGTGTTCATTTGCAACAACTTAACCACGGTTTCCGAAGCGATTGACGCAGACGTGTTTATGTGCGACATGAACGGGCATGTGATTCTTTGTAAGGAGCTGATTTCTTCCTCGCTGGAAGTGAAGGCTAACGGCGGCTGTTCTTTGCACGACACTTACCAAATTCCGCAAAGCGTGTTGGACGAAGCTTCTAAGGGCAACTATTTTGTCAAAAGCACGCTCGACGGAACGCTGAGCACCCAACACCTTGTGGCGGCGCAGCCGGTCGTGGTCAACGGTCAGATTTTGGGGTTTGTTTTTGCCACCGAACCTGTGAGCCTAAGCTTTAAAGAATATATTTTCAACGTGCTGCGTATGTTTGTGTTCGCGTCGCTTTTGGCGCTGGCGGTCGGGTTTGTCGTGATTTATCTGTTCACCGTCAATTTGGTCCGTCCGCTTAACGAAATGTCGCGCGCCGCTAAATCCTACGCGACCGGCGATTTCAGCCCACGCGTGCACGTCAACGGTACCGACGAACTCGCGGAACTGACGACCGCGTTTAATAAAATGGCGGCGTCTTTGGCACTGCAGGAATCCTCGCGGCGAAGTTTCGTCGCCAACGTGTCCCACGAGCTGAAAACACCAATGACAACCATCGGCGGGTTCATCGACGGCATTTTGGACGGCACCATTCCGCCCGAAAAACAAGACCATTATTTAGAAATAGTTTCGACCGAAACCAAGCGCCTGTCCCGACTTGTAACCGCGATGCTCAATATGTCCAAAATTGAAGCGGGCGAGCTGCAGTTGCAGCCCAAGGAGTTTGACCTCTGCCAGGAAATCTTCAATACCATGCTCAATTTTGAGCAGCTCATTGACAAAAAGCATATTGAGGTGCAAGGCTTAGATGCTTTACAGCCGACCACCATTCAGGCGGACAAAGATATGCTTCACCAGGTGATTTATAATCTGATTGACAACGCGGTCAAATTTACGGAAAACGGGATTATCCGCGTCACCGTTTCGCAAAATGCGTTGGATACGACCGTCACGATTCGCAACACCGGCACGGGCATTTCTTCAGAAGAACTTTCCCGCGTGTTTGAACGGTTCTATAAGGTCGATAAATCCAGAAGCTACGACGTAAAAGGCGCGGGCCTGGGGCTTTATATCTGCAAAACCATTATTGAAATGCACGGCGGCACCATTCAGGCACGCAGCGCGGAAAATGAGTTTGCGGAGTTCTCGTTTACAATCCCGAACCGCCAGCCCAAAAACCAATAATTGCCTTTACAGGTTGTTCACAAACTACGAAAAAAACTTTAAAGGCTGTTAATATCCAGTTAATAACCGGAAAGTACCATTAGGGCAGAACAAAACACAAGGAGGCATCTTTATGCAAGATGATTTGAATAAAGAACAACAGCCGGCAGAACCGCTGCAGGATAAATCCGAACCTGTCAAAGAACCGGCGGCATCCGGCGCGGCGGAGACCGATTCGGTGTCTTCCGCGGACGTAAAACAGCCTGAACCGCAGGCTTCACCTGTTGAGCAGCCGAACGTCCAACAAAATTACGGCTATCCTTACGGCTCCGGCAATCCGGCGGGTGCACCGCCACAGCAGCCGCCTTACGCCCAGCAAAACGGCTATTACGGTGCAAATCCCAATTATGTGTATTACGGCGCACCGCAAAAGCCGAAAAAGCAAATTGAAAAGAATTCCAAGCACAAAAAGAACGGACTTCGCATTTTCTTCGGTGCGGTTGCCGCTTGCTTGGTTCTTGCGGTCATCGGGCTTTCCGTGGCGCTTGTCAAAGGGAACAACGTCCAGAAAACGACAACGAGCGACGACTCCGCTTCTGTCAATATCGCAGAGTCTCCGACAGCGTCCAGCACCGGCACAGACGGCGAACTGACCGCCAAGGGTGTTTATGAAAAAGTCAAAGAAAGCTCCGTCGGTGTTTTGGTGTATTCCGGCAACGGCTTCAGCAACACCGCGCTTGCGGGCGAAGGCTCCGGCGTGATTGTCGGGGAAGATACCACCGGCAAATATACCTATATTGTGACCTGCGCGCACGTCATCAGCGACGGCGGCACAATTAAGGTGCAGCTTTACGACGAAACCCAATATGACGCAACCGTGGTCGGGTATGATTCGAGAACCGACATCGGCGTTTTGCGTATCACCGCCACAGGGCTTAAAGCCGCTGAACTCGGCGACTCTGACAGCCTTTCGGTCGGTGAAACGGTTTATGCAATCGGTAATCCCGGCGGCGTCGCGTTTGCCGGTTCCTTTACAAACGGCATTGTTTCGGCGATTTCCCGCCCGGTTGACAGTGAAATCGGTTATGAAATGCTTTGCATTCAGCACACCGCAGCAATTAACCCCGGCAACTCCGGCGGCGCGCTGGTCAACGCTTACGGCCAGGTGATTGGGATTAACTCTTCGAAAATTGCCAGCACCGATTACGAAGGTATGGGCTTTGCCGTGCCGAGCGTCACCGTCAAAGAAGTGTTTGACGAAATTGTTGCCAACGGCTATGTGACCAATCGTCCGAAACTCGGAATTACCTATTTCCCGGTTTCCTCCAATCAAATGTACAGCATGATTGCGGGTGTCAATAAACTGCCCGCCGGTACGATTATCATTCAGTCGATTTCCAGCGACAGCCCGCTTGCCGATACCGATGTGCAGCAGGGCGATATGATTATCAAAGCCAACGGCAAAGAATTGGAATCCGCCGACACGCTGCCGGATTTGATTGAAAATGCCAACGTCGGCGACGAAATGACGCTGACGATTGCGCGGGTGGATATGCAGAACAACTACACTTTAAGCCAGTTTGATGTGAAAGTCACGCTCGTTGAAGATAAGGGCACCACCACCGCGACCGCGGAACCCACAACCTCCAGCAGCTATTACAATCCGTTCGGTGCATACGGCTATGGAAACTAATAAGCTTCCATGCGCCCGGAGATAAGGCCTTTCTCCTTGCATCACGGTTTATTATACAAAAAGTGGAGCACCGACAGTTTTGCCGGTGCTTCGTCAATTTTATATGCAGTTTTTTCTAATCTTACGGGTGCGCCTTGTTTTGCCGGTAGGCTTCCATCACGTCGCGGAACACCTCGCCGTTTGACGGCGGGGTCCAGGTAATCGCGTCTGCGCCCGCCGCAATCGTTTCGCGCATGCTCTCTTCCGTCGGTCCGCCGGTGGCGATAATGGGCACCTGCGGGAAGTCTGCGCGGATTTTGCGCACAAGCTCCGGCGTTTTGGCGGCGGCGGATACGTTCAGAATTTCCGCGCCGGCAGCAAGACGCTTGGCAATGTCGTCGCGTTCGGAAACTACGGTCACAATCACCGGAATGTCTAATTGCGTTTTCAGCGCCGAAATCGTTTCGTCCGCCGTCGGGGCGTTGACCACAACGCCGCTTGCGCCCTGATATTCCGCGTGCTTGCCGAGGCCTATCACCCGTTCGCCTTTTGTAAGACCGCCCCCGATGCCGACAAAAACCGGCGCGTCCGCCGCGAGCATGACGGCTTGCGTAATCACCGGCTGCGGGGTAAACGGATAAACCGCAATAATCGCGTCCGCGTTGGAATTGCGGATAATGCTTACGTCCGTCGAAAACAAAACCGAGCGAATCGTCCGCCCGAAAATGCCGATACCCGGGCATTCGGAAATGACTTTCGGCACGTGCAGACGAAAATCGCGCAAATAACCTTTTAATTCCGTCATTGATTTTAACCTCATTTCGTATTATGATAATAAAGAACAAATCTTTCAAGAAAGCGTGAAAATTATGTTTCAAGAAACCAATATAAAAGCTTTACAGACTTCGCCGATTAAAATGATTTCCGACGATTGGGCACTGCTCACGGCCGGCACGTTGGACAAATTCAACACCATGACCATAAGCTGGGGCGGCGTCGGCGAACTTTGGGGAAAAGACGTTGCATTCGTCTTTGTGCGCCCCCAGCGCTATACCTACGGCTTTATGGAAGAAAACGACTATTTCACCCTGAGCTTTTTCGGTGGGGATTATAAAAAAGAACTCGGCATTTGCGGCTCAAAATCCGGCCGGGACACCGACAAAATCGCGCTCACCGGTTTTAAGCCGATAAAAGCAGGGGAGGGCGTGACCTTCGAACAGGCCAAAACGGTGTTTGTCTGCCACAAAATGGCGTTCCAGGACATTGACCCCAAAGGTTTTTTAGACCCATCGATTATGGACACTTACGCACTTAAAGATTACCACAGAATGTATGTCGGGGCAATCGAAAAAGTGCTTGTCGCCGAATAATTTTCAAAATATTCATATTTCTAAAGCGCGGCGAACGGGTACATTTTTCACGTTAAAAACCGCCCGTCGCCGCGCCGGGTTTTTCATTTTAAAAAGTTTTTAAAAAATTTGAATTTTTTTGAAAAAAAGACTTGCATTTTGAAAACAGCTGTGCTATACTACTCTCGCACTTGAGAGATGTGCGGTAAACGCAACGGTTTCTCAAAGTCGGTGTTTATTACGATGAGGGTCCACCCGTTCCCATTCCGAACACGGTAGTTAAGCTCATTCGTGCCGAAAATACTTGGCTGGAAGCGGCCCGGGAAAATAGGTCGATGCCGACACTTTGAAAGTAGTTCCCCAATAGGGGGGCTATTTTTTTGCCTTTTTCTAAGTTTTGCTTGTAACAATACAAAAACAGCCGTTTGATTTTCTCAAACGGCTGTTTTTATTTTTTTTGTCAAATTGTCAGCGCGGTAATGATGCTCGAATAAAGCTTCACGGGGTCCGCAAGGAAGTTGTTTTTGACCGCTTCTAATTGCATGCTGTCGGCGACAAACACCGTCAGGCGCATCAGTTCGTTGCCCTCGTCGCCGAGAATAAAGGTGACGTTATAGCCGCCGTTTTCTAACTTCTCGGTCAAAATCTTGTTTTCACGCTTGTTCTTGGCGAGCGTCATCAGCTTAATGCCGGAGTTGACTGCCTTTTCGCGCACGGTTTTCGGAAGCGTAGTTTCCAAAAGCTCCGCCGACTCTTTTCCTCGCGGTGTAACGGTCAAAACTTCTTCGTCATCTAAAATATCCCGGTCAATGTTGCCGTTTTTCAGGAGTTCTGCCACCGCTTCGTTGAGTTCAAAATAATTCGCAAGCCCTTCGCCGACGAGCGCGTCTAAAAGCAGGGATTTCGGCACAGGTTTGTCAATCGCTTTGAGTAAATAACACACCAAAAGCCGAATTTCGTTGCGGTTGCGAAGCCCGCCCATTTCAATGCCGGCGTCAAAGGCGTCAAAAGTATCAAATTCCATAAATTTCGCTCCGTATTGCTTGGATTCTAAAATCCATTTTAGAGGAAAATCCCGGCTTTGTCAATCCAACATGTCCACAATTTCGGACACTTCACCGTTACGGATATAAACCCGCGGTACGCGCTTGTTAATGCCGCAGCAGAACTCATAATTGAAGCTGTAAGCGTTGTCGGCAACGTCTTCGACGGTGATGCAGTTGTCGCCGTCGTGCCCGATAATTGTGACCTCGTCGCCTTGGTTAACGTTCGGAATATTCGTGACGTCCACCATAAATTGGTCCATGCAAACGCGCCCGATAATCGGCGCAAACTGCCCGTGAATGAGCACTTTGCCTTTGTTCGAAAGCGCCCGCGGATAGCCGTCGCCGTAGCCCACGGGTATGGTCGCAATCACGGTCTTTCCGGTGGTTGTGTAGGTGGAACCATAGCTTACCGTAAAGCCCGCGTCAACGGTCTTGACGAACGCGACATGGCTTTTTAACTGCAAAGCAGGGTGGAGTTCCAATTTCGATTTATCCACTTCGTTTGACGGATACAGCCCGTAGGTCATAATGCCGCTGCGTGCCATATTTAAAAAGTTGTCGTCAAATTCAATAATGCCGGCGCTGTTGCACATGTGCTTAATCGGAATTTTCACACCGACTTCGTCTAGCCGACGGATGAAGTCCAAATATTTCTTCTTTTGCAGGTTGCAAGAAGTCTTGTCTTTCTCGTCCGCACAGGCAAAGTGCGTGAAAATCCCGTTGATTTCAAGATTCGGCAGCGCCGCGATGCGCTGGATTTCCTGAACGCTTTCTTCGGTCGGCTGCATGCCGATGCGGCCCATGCCGGTGTCGAGTTTAATGTGAATCGTTACTGTTTTCCCGAGAGAAACCGCTTTGTCGGAAAGCGCTTTCGCGGTCTCATATTGGAAAACCGCGTGCATAATGTTGTTTTCAATCAGCGCGTCGTAATCCGCCGGAAAAACATAGCCCAAAATCAAAATCGGGTTTTCGATGCCCGCTTTCCGAAGCTGAACGGCTTCAGGAACAGTCGCCACGCCGAACGCGTAACAGCCGATTTCCGAAAGCGCGCGCGCAATCGGCACGGCACCGTGTCCGTAGGCGTCGGTTTTGATAATTGCCATGATTTTGGTGTCGGGACCGACTTTTTTCATAGCGTTTTGAATGTTGTGACAAATTGCGTCGAGGTTGACCTCGGCATATACCCTTTGCGGCAGCATTTTTTGTTCGTCCCCTTTATACGATTTCGTGAAGCGGTGCAATGGTAATGTTTTCCCGTTCCAGCGCGGCGCGGATTTTCTCGACGAATGCAAGCGCTTTTTCGCCGTCACCGTGCACGCAGACGGAATTTGCTTCTATTTCGATTTCTTTGCCTGTCAAGGCTTTCACCTTGCCATATTTCACCATGCCGATGACGCGCTCAATTGCCTCGTCCTCGTCGGTAATCATGGCGCCCGGTTTTGTGCGGGCGACCAGTGAGCCGTCCTCTTCATAAGCGCGGTCGGCAAATACTTCCTTTGCCGCGCGAAGCCCTATGTCTTTGGCGGCTTTCAGCATTTCACTGCCGGAAAGTCCTAACAAAATCAGGCTGTCGTCCACTTCGGCAATGCCCTCGCAAATGGCGCGGCTTAAGGCGTAATCCTTGCCCGCCATATTATAAAGCGCGCCGTGGGGTTTGACGTGCTGTAAAGTTAATCCGCTTGCCTTGCAAAAGGCTTGCAGGGCGCCGATTTGATATTGCACATAGGCTTTCGCGCCCGCGGGGCTTACGTTCATATTGCGCCGCCCGAAGCCCAAAAGGTCGGGAAAGCCCGGGTGCGCGCCGGCGGCAACACCGTTTTCTTTTAAAATTTTAACCGTTTTCGCCATTGTCACAGGGTCTGAGGCGTGAAAGCCGCAGGCGACGTTGGCGGAAGAAATATAGCGGGCAACCTGTGCGTCAAGTCCGAGCGTATAAACGCCGAAGCTTTCGCCCATGTCGCAGTTTAAGTCCACCTTTGCCATAAAAAACTCTCCCTTAAAATTTCAAATCCGCATTTTTCACGTCGGTAATGAGCATGTGCCCCGGCGCGTGCGTGATACAGAAATCCGGCTTGGAATTCATCACAATCGACTGCGGCGTGACACCGCAAGCCCAAAATACGGGCGTTTCGCCGGGGCGAATCGTGACCGCCTCGCCGAAGTTGGGGTGGCTAAGGTCGTGAATGCCGATCGCTTCCGGGTCGCCGATATGCACCGGCGTGCCGTGCACGCGCGGCATCGATGCGGTAATGTTAATCGCTTTTACGATTTGGTCGTTGGGCAGGGGGCGCATGCTGACCACCATGTTGCCGGAAAACACCCCGGCGGGCTCACAGGGAATGTTGGTCAAATACATCGGCACGTTTTTGCCCTCTTCAATGTGGCGGACTGTAACGCCCGATTCGAGCAGTTCCGCTTCAAACGAGAAAGAGCAGCCAATTAAAAAGGCGACCAAATCGTCGCGCCAAAACTTTGTGACGTCAGTGTATTCCCCGACCATAACGCCTTTTTCATAGACGCGGTATTTCGGAATATCTGTCGCAATGTTGCAGTCTTTTGCAATTTTGTGCAAGCAAGGGTCGCCGACGTCCGAAACCTCCAAAATCGGGCAGGGCTTCGGGTTGCGCTGGGTAAACAGCAAAAAGTCGTAGGCCAGGTCTTTCGGCAAAACTGCAAGATTCGCCTGCGCGTAGCCTAAGCACATGCCGGAAGTCTGGCCGGTGATTTCCCCGGCGCGTATTTTCTGACGCACCGCAAGCGGCGCGGCGTTTTCATAAGGATTCAGCATATTAAGTCCTCCCCGTAATGCAAAAGCAGTTCTTCAAAGTGCTTTTGTTCTTTTTTATAAAGCTTCTCGGCCTCTTTCGCCGAGACTTTGTGAAAGCGCACCGTGTCGCCCGGCTTGCGCTGGACAAGGAGCGGCAAATCGACGCTTGCCACCGTCGCGATTTTAGCGTAGCCGCCGGTTGTTTGTCGGTCGGCGAGCATCACAATCGGCTGCCCCGCCGGGGGCACCTGAATGCTGCCGAACACAATCCCGTCGGAAATAATATCCACACTGTCTTTGTAAGCAATCGGATCGCCTTCGAGCTTATAGCCCATTCGGTCGGCATTTTGCGTGACTTTGTAAGGCGCGTGCAAAAAGGTGTGAATGCCCTCGTGGGTGAAATAATCGTCCTGCGGGCCCATGATTACCCGAAGCGTCACTTCGCTTTGCGAGAAATCCTCGGGCGTAAGCTTGTGAATGTGTAAATCACCCAGGTGGTCTAATGTGTTTCGAAACGGCAAAATGTCGCCGCTTTTCAGTTTCCTGCCCTCAAAGCCGCCGACAGCGCATTTCAAATTGGTCGAACGGCTGCCGAGCACCTGCGGCACGTCAAGCCCGCCGGCGAACGCGACATACGTATACATTCCGCTTTTCGCGGCGGAAAATGAAAGTGTGTCGCCCTCGCGCACGAAAATCGTTTGATACATCGGCGCCGGAACGCCCTCAATGGTTGCGCCCATGTCCGCACCGGTAATGGCAATATAATTGGATTCCAAAAAGACAAAACTGCCGCCCAAAGCGGTCATTTCCAAAACGGCTTCGTCGGTGTAGTTGCCGACCAAGAAGTTCGCAAGCCGATAAGACCGGCGGTCCATCACGCCGGAAACATTAAAGCCGATGGACTGGCTGCCGATGCGGCCCCAGTCCTGCACCGTGGTTAATAAACCCGGTTTTATAACACGGATGCTCATTTTGCACCCCCTGTGGTTTTACAAACATATTCGCCGCGGCGAACCTGCTCTTCAATTTCCAAATATTCGTCCTCTGTGACCGGCACGAACCGAATGTGCTCGCCTGCCGAAAACAGAACGGGCGGGGTGCGTTGCGGGTCGTAGGGGCGCACGGGCGTTGTGCCGATTAACTGCCAGCCGCCGGGCGAGGGAAGCGGGTAAATGCCGGTCTGCTCGCCGCCGATGCCGACCGCGCCGGCGTGAATTTTGGTGCGCGGCGTGGGAAGCCGCGGGCAAAACAGCCGTTTGTCCATCCCGCCTAGGTAAACAAACCCCGGCAAAAAGCCGAGCATATAAATGCGGTAATCCGCCGAACTATGTAACCGAATCACTTCTTCCGGCGAAAGCCCGGTGTATTTTGCAACGTTTTCGAGGTCTTCGCCGTATTTCCCGCCGTAGAGCACCGGGATTTCGGTTGTCTTTTCCACGCCCGTCCCGCCGAGGGTCAAATGCCGGCAGCATTTGCGAATCTTTTTGGTCAGTTTCTCGCCGGAAATCACGGACGGGTCAAAAAACACCGTCAGCGAACGGAACGTCGGAACGGTCTCCGTCACGCCGATGATGTGCTTATCTGAAACGGCGCGGTTTAACGCGTGCACCTGCCGGTTGACGGTTTCGTCGATTTCCCGACCGAATTCCACCACCAGCGCACTGTCGCCGCCGCGTAAAATCAAAGGCTCGCGCATAATACCACCTCAAAAGCAGAAAGGGCGGCTGTGCCCGCCCACTGTCTTATTTGTTTTCTTCGAAGAATTTTAGCTCGAGTGTCTTGTCGAACCAGGTTTTGCACTTGATTTTGAGTTTCGGTGCATAGCGGATACATTCGCGCATCATGGTGACAATCGCCATGTTGGTCTGTAAATCAAACCCGTCAATGGCGGGAATCGTCCAACCGTACATGTCGACCATGCCGCTTTTCGCCGCCGTGCAAAGCGCTTCTTTTTCCAATTCCGCGTCGTGCATAATGTCCATATCGCCCAAAAGATAGGCAATCGCGGCGATCATGCCGTAACAGCCCCAGTCCGACACCGTCGCGGTGATAATATTGTCCGCCGCCACGCGCGTGGCAAGTCCGCCGCCGCAGCCGCACGAACAAGCGCCTTTCGCGGCGTAGGGGATATATTTGTCCAAATGCGCGCCGATAGCGCCCATGCCGATTTCGTTGCCGAGGTCGCCGATGGCGATATTCAAAACGCCGGCAGCCTGGATTTTTTCAAACAAAATGTCGGCTTTGGCTTCGAGCGGCGTCGTGTTTTTGCCGACTGCGTTGTGAAATTCACCGACGCGGTTTTCGCCGGGGAATTCGTTTGCAATCAGCGCTTTGGGCATGCCGTGCGACAACAGCTCATCAGCTTGGCTTTCCGCCTTTTCCTTATCTTTGGTGAACGCAAATGCCGCTATGGAAACGGGGTTTGCGAACAACTCGTCAAACGTAGAATACAGGTGAAGCCCGACAACCCGCGAGAGATTTTTTACGGCTTCCATGTTCGCTTCCTGGCAGATAATCACAGGTTTAACGCCGAACGCCATAACCAGCGCGCGCGCCAAAAGCATGGTGCTGACAATGCCGTCGGTTTCGGCGGATTTGTTGTCGATGAGCACAAAGCCGGTCATCAAATACACCAAATCGCCCTCTTTGAGCGTGTCGCACAACAGCTTTGCCGCGTGCATCGTCATCGGTTCGCCGGTGTATTCGCGCGCTGCCTTATATAAAATCCGGCAAACGCCGTAGCCGCGCGGGTCCAAGTTCGCGAGATTATCCAAATTTTGACCGATGTTAAGGTCCGTCAGTTCTTTTTGTGTCATATGTAGCTCCTTTAGGCCTTCGGGTCGGTTTCCTTGTGGAGACGTTCGAGATAGGCGTCCTGCAAGGTCTTGATGATTTCCGGGGCCTTGCCGCCGATAGGCTGGCCGTCTAATTCACAAGCCGCCATGCACAGCGCGCCGGAGGAGGAGACAATCACTTCGTCCGCCGCACGCAGTTCGTCCATGGTGTAGTCGCGTTCTTCGACGGGAATGCCTTTTTCTTTGCAAATCTGAATCAAGTGCTTTCTCGTGATGCCCGGCAAAACAAGGTTGTCAAGCTGATGCGTGATGAATTTGCCGTCTTTGATAATGGAAACATTGGAGTGCGCGCATTCCGTAACCAAATCGCCGCGGTGGAACACCGTTTCCTGACAATCTTTTTCCGCTGCGCGTTGGCTTGCCATAACGCTCGGAATCAAGTTCAGCGTTTTAATATTGCAGTGGAAGAAACGCGTGTCTTCCATAGAAATCAGTTTGTATTTCTGCGAAAGGTCTTTCATCGGGCAGGGCAGGCAGTAAATCAGCAAATTGGATTTGCCCTCGGGGAACGCGTGGTTGCGAATCCCGGTGCCGCGGGTGCATTGCCAGTAAACGAACTGGTTGGGGTCGTCGACCTGTTTGACACAGCTGTAAAGCGCTTCGGTGAGTTCTTCGCGGCCCATCGGTGCGGGGATTTCCAAAAGCCGGCAGCTGTTATAGAAGCGATCTAAGTGATCCTCTAACGCAAAGATGATGTGGTTGACCGAATAGGTAGCGTCATAGACACCGTCGCCGAAATAGACGCTGCGGTCGCCCATCGGAATCATCATGTTTTCAATCAAATCGGTTTTGCCATTGTAGTAACCAATGTTTTCCATTGCTCTTTCCCCCAAGGATATAATTTTAAAATAAAAGAAGCTAAGCCGTTTCCATTTTTGTCCGCCATTGCACAGAAATCAAAACAACCTAACTCACCAGGCTATTAT
>ERZ1090865.122-NODE-122-length-50334-cov-35.961714_pt1 | contig 50334 bp, 73 predicted proteins | sample MGYA00478478_ERZ1090865 | MGnify/ENA primary metagenome ERZ1090865 (study PRJEB33644, sample SAMEA5815715) | chicken gut metagenome | biome: Chicken; feature: Gastrointestinal Tract; material: Caecum | place: Ireland | collected 2019-01-01 | study: A study of the... | reverse complement strand
GGAAGTTCAGGAAACGGAGCACAAATAGGAAGTTCAGGAGACGGAGCACAAATAGGAAGTTCAGGATACGGAGCACAAATAGGAAGTTCAGGAAACAGAGCACAAATAGGAAGTTCAGGAAACAGAGCACAAATAGGAAGTTCAGGATACTGGGCACAAATAGGAAGTTCAGGAAACGGAGCACAAATAGGAAGTTCAGGAGACGGAGCACAAATAGGAAGTTCAGGATACGGAGCACAAATAGGAAGTTCAGGAAACAGAGCACAAATAGGAAGTTCAGGAAACGGAGCACAAATAGGAAGTTCAGGAGACGGAGCACAAATAGATATTTCAGGCGACAACTCGATAGGATTTGCGTGCGGATACAAAAGTTTTATAAAAGCTAAAAAAGGAACGTGGATTTCATTAGCAGAGTGGGGAAGAGATGAAAATAACAACGATATTCCAATTTTTGCAAAATCAGCCCAAATAGGAAACGAAGAATACAAAGATTTTAACGGAAAAGCCTTAAACGAGGATACATATTATATTTTATGGCAGAAAGAATTTTATCCAGTTATTAATGAAGATGGAATCTGGACTATAAAATTATCAGAAAAGAAAAGAGATAACGTAACAATAATTAAAGCGATAGACATTGATAACATATATTGTAATGAGGTAAAAAACATAAAACCACTATATATAGCAAAAGAAGGAGATTTGTCAGCACATGGATATACAGTAAGAGAAGCGGCTGATGATTTAACATATAAAAAATTAGAAAACGTAAATACTGATGAAATAGTAGCAGAGATTAAGAAAACAGGAAAAGTAACAAGAAGTCAATATAGAGAAATAACAGGAGCATGTTCATTTGGAACTAATAAATTTTGTGAACAACACAATATACAAGACTTAGAAGAAATTAGTTTAGAAGAATTAAGAAAAATCCTAATAGATGATTTTGGAGCAGAAAAGTTTTGGAGTTTAATCGATGGAGAATGATGATGATTTAACAGATTGGCTAATAGCCAGAGAGGAGTGTATAGATGATGAGTGATTTAGATAATGAAGAACTAGAAGCTACTAGAAGATTAAATGGAGTAGCTAAAGAAGAAATTGAAAAAGCAATATTAAGAGACGCAAAGAAAAATCTATTAGATAAAAATGATACAGAAGCGGCAAAAATAATAGTTGAAAAATGTTTATTAGGCAATTGGGTAATTGTTGGAGGAAGAACAAATTACATAAAATTGGCTTTGAAAACTTTATTAGCAGAACGAGAAGCAGATAAAAAGAAAATAAAAGAACTAGAAAAAGAAAGACAAATAGTAGGAATGCCAGTAAGGAATAAAAGAGATGGAAAAATAGGAATAGTATTACATCAATGGGAGAATGGTAGTATAGCAGTATTGGAAAATATAAGTCCACGAGTAATAAATACGCATGATAGTTTTGATACATTAGAAATAATAACAGATGAAGTAAAGCACGTTAAGACAAAAGATGATAGCATACCAGTTCAAAAAGTAAAAGATTTAAAAAAAAGCATTATATTAGAACCAACAATAGTAGGAGGAAGAAGAAATTCTAAAACATTAGAATATGGAATAAAATTAGGCAAGATAAAGGCTTGTGAAGAGTTATTGGAGGATAAATAATATTAAATGAATATAGGAAAATGTAAAAGTAGACCCAAATATATTTGTGATAAATGTGGACAAGCAATTCCATATGTTTATCAGAAGGGATTTGAAGTAAATAAGTATTATAAACAAAAAAAGTATGATTATGCTATTAAAAAAGAATTTGATTTATGTAATAAATGTGAAATTAAACTAAGAGAATGGCTAAAAGAAAAAGAAGTTTTAACAACAAAAGAAATAATAGAAAATTTTCCAAGATGGGAGGATAAATAATATGAAAAAATACATAGTTACAAAAAAAGCATGTGACAAACATAAAAAAACATTGAAAATATTATTTTTAATAACTTATATTCTATTTTTCCCATTTGTAATTTTAGCATATATTTATGATTTTTTAGAAATAGTTTTAAATTTTGCAGAACAATTAAGAAATAAAATTGTATATGGAATTTTTAAAATATTATTTAAAAAAGATTGTAGAGTAGAAACGGAGGATAAATAATATGTATAAAAGTAAAAAGCAATTAATGCAAGAGCTAGAAGAACAGAAAAAAACAACAGCTAAAATAAATCAAGAAAGACTAAGTTTATTAAAAAATAGAGAGATTAATTATAATTTATATAATATGCTTAAAGCAATTTTAATTCAATTAGGTGAAAAAGAAATAGAAATAGATATAGATAAAATAGAAGAAGCTAAAAGGTATGAATTGTATGTAGAAGATAGTTATTTAAAATTTGCTAAAAGAGTTAAATTAATAGATAAAAGAAAGTTAAAAGAAGGTGATTAAATGACAAAGGAACAAGAAGATATAAAACAATATTTTGAAAGGAAGGCAAGAGATGGAAGAGATTAAGGTTGGGGAATGGGTAAGAACAAAAAGAGGAGAAATATGTAAAGTTTTAGGTATCTCTCCAGAAGTAAGAGATGAAACGAGATTATATAGCCATAAACATTATTATTTAGATAATAAAAAGGGCAGTCTTACTAAATTTTACATAGCAAACCACAGCAAAAACATAATAGATTTAATAGAAGTAGGGGACTATGTAAATGGATATAAAGTAATATCAATAGATATAAACGCACCAAATGATTGTAAAGAATGTATAGAATTAGACAGAAATAATACTTATGAATATCAATGGATTTCTCGAAATGAGATAAAAACAATACTAACTAAAGAATTATACCAAGCAAACTGTTATACAGTAGAAAGGAAGGAAGAATGTTAAAAATAAAAGACGATGTAGATTTAAAAGAATTAGAAAAGTTTGAATTTAAACCAAAATATGATGAAGATACAGGGAAAATTAAGGCGTATGAGAAAATAAAGAAGAAAGAAGAGTATAGAGGATTATTAATAACAATAGAGAAAACAAAGAGTAAAATAAGGATTTTTAAAGCATTTAAAAGAAATATTGTAGAATGGAGAATTAATCCATATAATGAATATTTCGATGAAGACACATTATACGACCTAATTCAAGCAGGATTAGTCGAGAAAGTAGAGGAAGAAAGATGAGAAGTATAAAATTTAGATTTTATGATAAAGAAAATAAAACAATGAATTATTGTGATTTAGAAGATTTATGTGAAGATGATTATTGGTTTGATAGTGAAACAGAAGTATGGACTGCTTTACATGATAGTAACAATGAACAGGAAAAATTTGTAGCAATGCAATACACAGGACTAAAAGATAAAAACGGAAAAGAAATATATGAGGGAGATATAGTACAGATACCAGATGACTATGAATTATATGGAACTAATTCAGGGGAAATGTACGAAGTGTATTTTGCATATGGTGGATTTAGATTAAAACCGAAATATAACTCTAAAGCAAGAGGATACTGGCTAGAAGATGATAATGAAGTAGAAATAGTCGGAAATAAATTTGACAACCCAGAATTGTTAGAGGAAGGAGAATAAAGATGAATGATAAAGAAAAATTAAAAATATATACTGACAAACAAATAGAAGAAATGAACAAAGAGGAATTAGAGAAACAATTTAAAAAAATTCAAGATATAGCAAAAGATGGAAATGAAGTTATTATATCGTTAAATAAAATGAAAAATCGTTATAAAACAGCATTATTTATGATAATAAGAAATTCAAGAGTAATGTCACAAGGAATTAAGTTAGGGAAAAGTGAAAAAGAAATAAATAAAATGGCATATGAAACAATGTGTGAAGTTTTAACAATGATAGATTTTAAAAGGGCAGAAGAAATATATAGACAAGGGAAAGAAGCATATGAGGAGGACTAGCTTATGAATAAAGAAAAAGAAGTAAAAGAACTATTAAACAAATGTGATAATTGTAAGTTAAAAGAATGTATTGGTTGTGAGTTTACATGTACAGAGATACAAAAGATAAAAGAATATGTAGAGCAAAAAGAAACTATATTAGATAAAGTAACAGATAAATTAAAAGAAACAATAAAAAAAGAAAGAGAACTTATGCCATATTTACCACATAAATCAGCATCATTTCATTACGCAAATGGTAGAGAAGTTTTAGCTAAAGAAATTTTAGAATTTATAGAAGGAGAAAAGAAATAATGCCAACAGAAGAATGTAAATTAGGAAAAGTTTATTTTAAAGCAATAGATGATGATAAGTATAGAGAATTAAGTTTTACTAATGCAGAAGTAACTCTAGAAAATGATAAAAAACAAGAACCAATGCAAAGACCAATGCAAAGACCAATGCAAAGAACTTATGAAGCTGAGGGAGAGTTTGAAATTGAAGTAGAAACCAAAAAATACAAAAGAAAAAGATTTAAAAAATTATTAATGAGCAGGGGAATACAAAGAAATACAGCAGAAATTTATTCGAGATGGTTTAGAAAAACACAATTAGAATTAGATTTATTTTTTTAAGAAAGAAGGTAGAAAAATGAAAGTAATAGATTTATTGAACAAAATAAATAAAGGAGAAGAAATACCAAAAAAAGTAAAATATGAAGATACAATATTTGCATATGATAAAGATAGAAAAGAGTACATATATGAACTTAATGATTGGAGCAGTGAAACTATATTATTTAAAATAACAAATGAGCATACACACTTTATTCAAGACTTATTAAAAGCGGAAGTAGAAGTAATAGAAGAAAAGAAAGAGTTAGAAGAAAAATTAGACTGGAAAGAAATAATTGATAGTGTTGGAAAACCAATTTGGGATAATAAAAGAAAAAAATGGAGAGTGCTAGATTATTATTCTAAAGAAAAAAATAAACTTTATGTTTCTTTTTCTGATACAAGTTCTACAGAAAATTTTGAAAAAGAAGAATTGTATTTTAAAGAGATAAAAGAAAGTGAGGAAAAGTAAATGTTAAAAGAATACCACAAAATAGAAACTCTATTTGAAAGAGATTTAAATACAAAGAAATTAATAGAAGGGAAATATAGAAATAAAGCAATAGAATATTTAAAAGATTTAAAATGGCAATTTACAGAAAAGATAGATGGAACAAATATAAGAGTATATTGGGATGGACATAAAGTGAGTTTTTATGGAAGAACAGACAAGGCTCAAATACCTATAGAATTAGCAAACAGATTAATGGAGCTATTTGGAGGAGAAACAAACGAAGAAATATTTGAGCAAAAATTTGGAGGAACAGAAGTAATGTTAGTTGGAGAAGGTTATGGAGAGAAAATACAAAAGGGTGGACTATATAGGAAAGGACAAGAATTTATACTATTTGACGTAATGATAGCAGGTAATTGGCAACCTCGTGAAAGTGTAGAAGATATAGCAAAAACTTTCAATATAGATGTAGTACCAATTGTGTTAGAAGGAACTATACAAGAAGCGGTAGATTATGTGAAAACAAAACCAAAATCACAATTTGGAACAGCAGATAGTGAAGGTGTGGTAGGCAGACCATTCATAGAATTACAAGATAGAACAGGAAACAGGCTAATTGTAAAAATAAAAGTTAGAGATTTTAGTTAGTAGACTATTGAAAAAATATTATACAAGGAGTAAGAAGATGAAAATAGACAGAAGAATAGAACAAGTTGTAATTTTGGGGGCGAAAGAAATAAAGATAAAAAAAGAAATATATGACATATTGAAAGCGGAGACGAAGAATACAATTAAGTTTAATAAGGTAAAAATAGTTTTTAGTAATAAAGTAAAAGAATTTGAAGCTAAATTCTAAAGACTCTAAAAATAAGGAGGAAAAAATGACAAAGGAAGAACTAATTAATTTATTAAGAGACTATAAAGAGAACAAGGCTAAGTTAAATATAAGATTAAAAGAATTAAAGTTAGCAAGAATAGTATTAAAATCTTTAAAAGAAGTAGATGTTAGTTTAACATCTATAATAGAAATAAACGGAGATATACATAGCAAAAACAAAATATCAGATAAAGTTGGAAAACAAGTAGAAGAAAATGATGAAAAAAGAAGAGAGAAAGAATCAGAGATAGAACAATTAGAAGAACAGGTAAGAGAATTAAGAGAAAAGGTAGAAGCGGTAGAAGATAGACTAGGAGGATTAAAGTATAAAGAAAGAGAATTATTATATGCTTATTACGTAGAAGGAAGAACGGCAGAAGATATTGGGAATAGATTATATTTTCAATTGTTTAATCAGACTAGAAGTGCTAGACATATACAAAGAATAATAGAAAATGCAACAGAAAAAATGTTAAATTTATAAGGAGGTAAAATAATGAAAGATTTAAAGATATTTACTGATGATATAGAGCAAGAGGCAATAGACCAAATAAATTTATTATTAGAACAAGAACCGTTTAAAGATTGTAAAGTAAGAATAATGCCTGATGTTCATGCAGGAAAAGGTTGTGTAATAGGATTTACTGCAGATTTAGGAGATAAAGTAATACCTAATATTGTAGGAGTAGATATTGGTTGTGGAATGTTATGCGTGGAATTAGGAAAAATAAATTTGGATTTAGAAGATTTAGATAAAGTTATAAATAAAAAGATACCAGCTGGAAGAAATATTAGAGAACAAAAATTAATGGATTTTGAAGAAATAAACGAATTATATTGTTTTAGAGAATTAAAAGATACAAAAAAGTTTAATAGAGCAATTGGAACATTAGGCGGAGGAAATCATTTTATAGAAATAGATGAAGATGAAAGCGATAATAAATATTTAGTAATTCATACAGGTAGTAGAAACTTAGGAAAACAAGTAGCAGATTATTATCAAAAATTAGCAGTTCAACTATGTTCTGGTAAAGAAGAGATGTTTAAAAGAAAAGAAGAAATAATAAAAATATATAAAGAACAAGGTAGAAGGCAAGAAATACAAAAAGCATTAAAATCATTAGAGGCAGAATATAAAAATAATAAGCCTAAATTACCAAACGAATTATGTTACTTAGAAGGTAAATACAGAGAAATGTATTTACATGATATGAGAATTTGTCAGAAATATGCTAGTGTAAATAGAGATATGATAGCAAGAGAAATATTATTATCTTATTTTGATAGGGCAGAGGTTTTTGCTTTTGAAACAATACACAATTATATATCATTTAAAGATAATATCGTAAGAAAAGGAGCTATAAGTGCAAATAAAGGAGAGAGAGTAATTATTCCAATCAATATGAGAGATGGTTCTATTATAGCAGTAGGTAAAGGAAATGAAGACTGGAACAATTCAGCACCTCACGGAGCAGGAAGATTAATGTCTAGGAGAAAAGCAAAAGAAACGTATAATTTAGAAGAATTTAAAGAAAGTATGAAGGACATTTATTCAACAAGTGTAGTAGATGAAACAATAGATGAAGCACCATTTGCATATAAACCAATGCAAGAAATAATAGAAAACATACAAGATACAGTTGAAATAGAAAAAATAATAAAACCTATATATAACTTTAAGGCAAAAAATTAAAATGTCGTAAAAATGTCGTTTAAATGTCGTATTAAATAACAAATATATATAGTATAATAGCAATAGTTAAATTGTCGATGGCGACAAAAGGTCTCTGTTTATGGTTTCATTAGGATTGTACCTCAACAGTCCTTTTCCAACAAATTAACCATGTGCATAACTGCAATATCATGCAGCATGGAATTATCCGACAAGTAGTCAGACATACGGATACGTTTGTAAGGTTGCTTTTTAATTGTAGTAATACAGTTAAAGAAGATGTAAAAGTCAATAATGGATAATGTGCAGATTATTATTGCTTAATAAAATACTAGAATTGTCGTAGCCACAATAGACGGACTAGTAGTCAATAAGCCTACAACTTATACTTTAGCAGGTATAAAGCAATGTAGGTAATGCTAAATAAGGCTATTTCTCGTGATGTTAAGGAGACTTAACTATAAGACATAACTAGGTTAAAGTAGCCCAATTGAGATAATAACAGGAAACATGGAATTGAAATCCAAAAACAATTTCTGAATGATGGGTGAAATTTGCAAGTAGACATTCTTGCACGAGCTAGAAAGGGGCAAGAAGCTATGAGGTCGCAACTTATGGCTCAGACTTGTTCTCTCGGTGATTGAATAATTAAGAAAATAATAATTTGTAAGATGAAGGTCTAATTTGTACTTATATAGCAGAATAGAGCAGTGGCAGCTCACTTGGTTCATACCCAAGAGGTCGATGGTTCGAATCCGTCTTCTGCAACCAAATAGCTAATGTTGTTAAGCTAGATAACAACATGCTAAACCTTATAAAGATAATGTAATAAAAAATCACCACACTTTTAAAAGAGGTATTCTAGCTACCTCTTTTTATTTTGTAAAAACAAAGGAAAATAAATATGGAAAAATGCTTAGATACAAATACAGTATGCAGTAATAGCAATAGACTTTGTAAAGATTGTAAGTTAGATGAATGTAAGAATACTTTTAAAATGATAGATAGATTAGAGAATAAAGAATATAGTTTTAAGATAAAAAAGATAAAAGCACAACTACCTAATATGTGTAAAGAATGTAATTTGCTACAAATAATAGATTTAGACAAGCAAAAAGTATATTGTCCATATAGAGTTGGCAATAGATGTTTAATTAAGGAAGAAGGAAAAAATATTGAAAAGGATAATACTATATCACAATAACTTATTAAAATTTGGTGGTGTAGATACATTTGTTTATAACTTTGTAAAGAAAATGTCAAAATTTTATGACATTCTTTTTTTGTATACAACAGCAAATGCAGAAAATTTAGAAAGAATTAAACAATATGTAGAAACAGAACAATATAATAAAGATAAAAAATATGTATGTGATGTTTGTATATGTGCATCCGCATGGGGAGAGTATCCAGAAACAGTTATTGCAAAAAGTGGAAGATATATACAAATGGTACATGCAGATTACATAAGGGCTAAAGAAGTAAATTTTACTTACAACAAATGGCATAAAACAACAGAACATATTGGAGTAAGTGAACATGTGTGTAAAGTTTTTAAAAGCTTATATCCAAAAGAAAAGATAACAAGAATTTACAACATTTTAGATTATGTACAAGAAACAAAACCAATTCTAAAATTAGTGAGTGCAACAAGAGTATCTAAAGAAAAACGGATATTCCAGAATGCTAAAGTTAGCACAAGAATTAAAGAAAGCAAAAGTAAAGTTTAGATGGACTATTTTTACGGATTTAAACTTGTATAATCAAAAACCTTTTGACATGGAAGAAATAGTTTATATGCAACCATCACACAATTTTGGGGATTACATAGTAGAAGCAGATTATGGAGTACAGCTTTCCGATACAGAAGGATATAGCTATTTTATAAACGAATGTCTAGAATATAGAACACCTGTAATTTGTACAGATTTTCCAAGTGCATATGAAAGTATAGAGGATGGAAAAAACGGATATATATTAGATATGCAATTAAGCAATTTGGATATAGATAAAATAGTTAATAATATTCCAAACAAATTTGAATATAAAGAAAAATGCAAAGAAGAAGATTGGATTAAATTATTAAACAAGAAAAAGGAGAGAAGTAAGAATATGTATAAAGTTATTGCAAAACAAAATTATACAGATAAAAGACCAGAGCTAATAGAAGAATATAACGAAGATAAAGGAACTATTGAATATAACAGTGAAGGTAATGCAAATATAAAAGCAAATGATATTTATTTAATTAATGATGAAGAAAGAGCAAAGGAGATAGAAGCATCTGGATTAGCAGAAGTTATAGAAATAAAACAGGAAGAGACAAAGAAAGAAGTAAAAGAAAAAACAGAAACCAAAAAGAAAACAACAAGAAGAACTAAGAAGAAAGAAGAATAAATATGTTAATGAAGTTATGTGCAAGATGTCAAAAGGTTATACAAGCTCCTAACAGATATTGTAGCAAATGCCAAGCAATAGTTAATAAAGAAATAGAGAATAACAAAAAAGAAAGTATGAGTAGATATAATAAGAGTAGAGACAAGAAGTATAAAGCTTTTTATAATAGCAAAGAATGGAAGCTACTTAAAGAATCATACAGAACGAAACATCCTTACTGTGAAATGTGCCAAGAAGAAGCTAAGCAACAAGGTAAACATACAATACAATTAACAGAAGAGATACATCATAGAGAACCAATACAAACGCCTACTGGATGGCTAAGGAGATTGGAGTGGAGTAACTTAATAGCATTATGTCATAAGCATCATGATTTGATTCATAATAGATTTAAGAAGAGGAAAAGTAAATGTTAAAAAAGATATATTCTAAGTATGAACAAATAGATAAAGATACTAAAGAAATTATTTTAAAGAATAAAAATTATACTTTAAAAGAAATATTACAGTTATTTGCAATACCAGGTTCAAAGCTGCAATGGAAAGGACAAAAGAGTAAGTTTAAAGTTATAGCTAGAAATGATAACTTTATAATTATTACAAGACCATATAATCCTAAAAGAACATATGAATATTCAATATTGGACTTGGAATATATGCAATGTAATCATGATAATTATTATTGCAAATATAATTACAATGACGCAGAAGAATGTAAAGAAGCAATAAAAGAATTACAAGAATCAAGAGATAGAGAAAAAGAAACAGGAATAGTAGATGATTCTGGATTACAATTATCTACAAGAGGAATAGCAAACATAGAAGATTTTATAACTGAAGTATGGATTGAAGTAAAGATAAGAAGAGCATAATAATCGAAAAGAATAAAATTATTAAAAAAATATATATAAAAACAATAAAAAAATGAATAAATCAATATAAGAAGAGGCAAGGGGGTACATAAAAAAGTTTCAAAGGTTCATAGGGAGAACGGTGCGTCCCTCCTCTTTGTACAAAAAAGTCCCTCAAAAACGTTTTAGAGGGTAAAAAAATCGAAAGGTGAGGTAAATGTCAAGAGGTAATCAAAAACAGCCTATAAACCTAATTATAGCAAAAGGAAAGAAGCATTTAACAAAGGCCGAAATAGAAGAAAGACAAAAAACAGAAATACGTACAGACCATATTAATGTTACTGCACCAGATTATTTAACAGAAGAACAAAAAATAGAATTTTACAAGATAACTAAAATTTTATTAGATATTGGAATTATTACAGAGCTAGATGAAGATTGTCTAGCTCATTATTTAATTTCAAACACAAATTACGTTAGTTATACTAAAAAAATAAATGAATTAAATGGAAAATTAGCAAGAGCAAGAAAAACAGAAAAGAAAAAACAATATATGTCCGAAATAGATTTATATTTAACATACCAAGATAGAGCATTAAAACAATGTCGAGCTTGTGCAAATGATTTAGGATTGTCTATATCTTCAAGGGCTAAATTGGTTATGCCAGCAGCAAAAGAACAACCAAAAGAAAACAAATTTAATAAATTTAAGGTATTAGGATGATTGATCAAGTAACAGAATATGCTAAAAAGACCATAGAAGAAAATAAAATGGGAGAATTGCATATTTTAGCTTGCAAAAGACATCTTGAAGATTTAAAAAGACAAGGTACTAAAGATTTTCCATATATTTGGAGGCCAGAATGTGCTGAAAGAATAATAGAATATGCAGAAACATTAACAATTGGAGAAGGTTTTGAAAAAAGACCAGTAAGACTTGTTGGAGGGCAGATATTTGATTTTGGTTGTCCGTTTGGTTGGCTAAAATTAAATGGAAAAAGAAGATTTAGGCGTTCTTACAAGTCTATGGCTAGACAAAACGGAAAATCGTTTGAAAATGGTATTAAAGGAACATATATAGCAGGATTTAGTGGTTATCATTACGGAAAATTATTTACAGTAGCTACTAAAAAAAGACAAGCAAGAATAGCTTGGGAAGAAATGGAAAAATTTATTGAAGCAGATAAAGACTTGCAAGAGCTTTTTGATATTAAAGATTATAAGTCTTTAATAATTTCCAATGATACAAAATGCACAATAGAAGCTTTATCCAGAGAAGGGGGACTAGATGAAGGATTTAGAGCAATATTTGCCTCTATAGATGAATATCACCAGCATCCAGATTCTAAGACATATAAGGCTATATATAATGGTACAAGAGCACTAGATGAAACATTAATAAGTATTATTACAACAAGAGGAGATAAACTAAACAGTACATGCTACGAAATGGATAGATATTGTATAAACATTTTAAAAGGAATAGCAAAAGCAGAAGATTTCTTTGTCGATATCTACGCACTGGATGAAAAAGACAATATATTTGATCCAAAAAATTTAATAAAGGCTAACCCATATCTTGCTTCTACAGAACAGGGACTAGAAAATTTAAAAACAGATATGCAAACAGCAAGAGATATGGGAGGAACAGAACTAAGAGACTTTATGACAAAGTCTCTAAATTTATGGGTGCAAAATACAGAAGATATTTTTATAAGTCCAGAAAAGTGGAAAAAATGTGAATCTGATTTAGAATTAGAGGATTTAGAAGGCAAAAAATGCTATGTTGGATTAGATTTATCTAGTGGTGGAGACTTAACAACGTTAGCAATAGAAATACCTCTAAAAGATGAGGAATTTTTTATTGCAACACATTCTTTTATGCCGCGAGCAAGAATGGAAGAACATATAACAACAGATATAGCACCATACGATTTATGGGAAAGAGAAGGTCTTATAACCGTAACAGGTGGACAAACTACATACAAAAATGATTATAAATTTATTATAAAATATTTAAAAGATATATTAGAAAAATATGACTTAGAGCTACAGGCAATAGGATATGACCCGCACAATGCAGATGGATTTTTAGCAGATTTAGAGGAATTTGGAGTTCCACTTTTGGAAATAAAACAGTCTGCAAGATTTTTACATGATGGAACAGAAGATATGCAGCTAAATATTGAGTCTAGAAAAATAAAATATAACAAAAAAGAAGAATTACTTAGTTATAGTGTTTCTAATGCAAAAATTGTAAGAAATAGCTTTGGAGAAAAGAAAATTGATAAAGAAAAAGATGCTAAAACAAAAAGAATAGACCCTGTCGATGCAATAATAGATGCACACATTACACAAATGAAATTAAGAGAAGAAGAACCTGTAGATTATAACAAAGAAATGGAAAATTATTTAAAAAATATGGGCTGGGACTAGGAGGAAACAGTTTAAATGAAATTAAATTTGAAAAACAGAATAAAAAAAGCAATGAGAAGAGTAAGAAATAAGCAAAATCAAGATATTGCTTTAAGGCAATTACTCAATTTCTTAGGAATAGATGAAAAAAATGAAAAAGCGTTATCTGAAGTAACTTATTTTACTTGCTTAAAGTTACTTTGTGAGTCAATCGGGAAAGTACCTTTGAAAATACTTCAATATAATAGTGATGGAGGAGTGGTAACAGCTAGGGGACATCCTTTATATTTTGCCATTCACGACAGACCAAATCCATACATGACAGCAACAACGTTTTGGGGAACTATGGAAAACAATAGAAACCATTATGGAGATGCTTATGCATGGATTAAAGGAGCTGGCAAGAAATTATCGTTATGGATTTTACCGTCTGATGAAGTTGAAATATGGTATGATGACCAAAAGGTATTGAGTGATGTTCCTGACATTTATTATATTTATTCTCACGGAGGAAAATTATATAAATTTTCTTCTGAAGAAATAATACACGTAAAAAGTTCTATGAGTTTTGATGGAATAAAAGGAATATCAGTAAAAGATCAATTAAAATTAACAATTAACGGAAATGTAAAAGCTCAAAAAATGTTAAATCAGATGTATAAAAGTGGATTTACTGCTAAAGCAGTTGTTCAATATACATCTGATTTATCAGAAGCAAATTTGAAAAAATTTAAAGACAAAATAGAAAAATTTGCGGGTAGTGATTTAGATGATGAAGAAGTTAGAAACATAATTCCAATACCAGTGGGAACAACCCTTACACCCTTAAACGTAAAATTAGCAGACAGCCAATTTGTTGAAGTAAAAAAATATAGTGCAATACAAATTGCATCTGCGTTTGGAATAAAACCAAACCAAATTGGAGATTATGAAAAATCTAGCTATGCAAGTTCTGAATCACAGCAATTAAGCTTTTACAAAGATACATTGCTTTATATATTAAAAGAATATGAAGAAGAACTTAATTATAAGCTATTATCAAGAGATGAAATAGATAATGGATTTCACTTTAAATTTAATATAGCTGTTCTATTAAGAGCAGACCAAAAGACACAGATAGAGACACTAAGTCAAGCTGTGGCTAGTTTTATATATACACCAAATGAGGCAAGAGCTTATTTAGATAAACCTGCAATGCCAGGTGGAAATAAACTTCTTGGAAATGGTGCTAGTATTCCTGTTGAATTAGCAGGAACACAATATACTAATAATTCTGAAGGAAAGGAGGAGGAAAAGCAATGGATGGAAAAGACAATGGAGAAGATACTGAAAAAGTTATTGAAGAAGGAGTAATCTGCAAATCTGTGGGAGTCGAAAACCAAGATGTAACAGAGGAAGAACTTAAGAAAATTAACAAATTTACTCTTGCTCCTCTAAAAGCAGAAGAGGTTTTTACATTTAAGCTAATAATGGGAGACAATGGTCTAGATGATAGGAATTATGAACCATTTAATTTAAATGCTTTAAAAGATTTAAAGAAACTTTACATTGGCAAAACAATGATAAAGGACCATAAAAGAACAGCAGATAATCAAATTGCTAGAGTTTATGATACAGAATTAGTACAAGATTCTAGTAAGGTAACTGGAGCTGGAGAAATTTTTACTAAATTAATTGCAAAATGTTATATGGTAAAAACGGAAAAGAACGCAGACTTAATAGCAGAAATAAAAGCAGGAATAAAGAAAGAAGTTTCTACTAGTTGCAGACCAAAACATGCTTATTGCTCTATTTGTGGAGTAGACAACATGAAAAATTACTGTATACATTACTGGGGCAAAGAATATGAAACCCAAGAAGGTAAAAAAACATGCTATTTTACATTAGATGGAGCAAAAGAAGCATATGAAGTATCTTTTGTAGCTGTTCCAGCACAGCCACGAGCAGGAACAACCAAAAATTATGGTGGCAAAAAAATTGAAAAAGAAGAAAATAAAAATAATGAAGAAGCGGAAATTGATTTAAGAATCAAGAATCTAGATTCTTTTTTATTTACAGAAAAAGAAAATTTGGAGGTATAAAATCATGAATAAAAAAATGAGAGAATTATTAAGAAAAATTGAGGAAAAAAGAGCATTAGCTAAAGGATATACAGAAGGTGAAAATAAAGATTTAGAAAAGGCAAAACAAATTTTAGATGAAATTGACAAATTACAAGAAGAATATGAAGTTGAAAAGAGATTATTTGAAGCTGAAAAAGAAGCTGAAAAATTATCTGATGAAGATGTAGCAAAAGTAGAAAAAGCAATAGAAGATAAAAAAGAAAATAAAGGCAAGAAAGAAGAAAATTCTATTGAAAAATTTGCTAAACAAATTAGAAATATTGCTAAAGGCTTAAACGAAGGAACACCAGCAGATGGTGGATATACAGTCCCTGAAGATATTTCTACTTTAGTAGAGCAAAGAAGAGAAGCAAAAGCTTCTTTAATAGATTTAGTAAGTGTTGAAAATGTAACTACAAACAAAGGTAGTAGAACATTTAAGAAAAGAAGCCAACAAACAGGATTTACTAAAGTTGGTGAAGGTGGAAAAATAACAAAGACTTCTACACCACAATTCGAAAGAATGGATTATGAGATAGCTAAATATGCTGGATATTTACCAATTACAAATGAATTATTAGAAGACACTGATACAAACATAGTTAATACAATTGTTGAATGGCTTGGAGATGAATCTAGAGTTACAAGAAATAACATAATTTTAAGTTTAATAAAAACAAAAGCAGAAACAAAATTAAAAGGCCTAGATGACATTAAGAAAGTGTTAAATGTAACTTTGGGTAGTGCATTTAAATCTACATCTGTAATTGTTACAAATGACGATGGATTGCAATACTTAGACACATTAAAAGATAATGACGGAAAATACTTGTTACAACCAAACCCAGCCAATCCAATGGAAATGAGATTATCTGCAGGAGCAACAACAGTGCCAGTTCGAGTAATACCAAATGCAGATTTAGCAACAACTTCAAACAAAATACCATTCATAATCGGAGATTTAAAAGAAGGTATTAGATTCTTTGATAGAAAACAATTAACTATTAATACTTCTAATGTTGCAGCAATCGGAGAATTAAATGCTTTTGAAGAAGATTTAACATTATTTAGAGGTATTGAAAGAGAAGATTGTAAAATCAGAGATAAAGAAGCTTTTGTAAATGGATATATCAGCACAACACCAAGTGTTTAGAGGTGAATTAAATGACATATGAAGAGTTAAAAAACGTAGAAATAAATCAGTTAATAGCAGAAACAGACTTACTTAAATTAGCAAAAGAGTGTTTAAGCATAGTTGATAGCTCAACTATGAAAGATAAAGAAATAACTATGCTTATCGAATCTGCTATAAGAGACTTAGAAAGAGTTGAAGTAGATGTAAAAGGACATATAGAAGATAATTTAGTAAAGAACACAATTATAATCTATGTTAAAGCTCATTTCGGAGATGGAGATATAAATAAAAGAACAGAATACTTAAAAAGATACAAGACTAATTTAAGAGAATTACAATTTTCTGAAGAATACCAAAAAAAAGAGGAGGTAGACAACAATGCGTGATGTAAGTTGCAAGTTGTTATCTACAACTTATAAAAAAGGTGAAAAAGGCGAAAATATTCCAGGAGAAAAAACAGAAAGAGAAATTCCAATTATAAATGAGGAAAGTGTTTATGCTAATGAATTTTATCAAGGAAATCAACAGGGATACAAACCGAGTTTAAGACTAATAATTAGCGTTTTAAATTATCAGAATGAAGAAGAATTAGAATATATGAACACAGAATACACTATAATCCGCACTCAAAAGAAGAATGAAGACGAATTGATTTTAGTTTGTGAGAGGAAAATAAAAAATGTCAAGTAGTGTTAAAATAGAGAATTTATCAAAAGAAGTAATGAATTACTTAAAAAATTATGTAGAAGACATTGAAGATGGAGTAAAAGAAGAAGCCGATAAAGTATCAAAAGAAGCAGTAAAAGAACTAAAACAAACATCCCCAAGAAGAGTTGGAAAAACACGTAAAAATCCTTATTGGAAAGGTTGGAGCAAGAAAAAAGATACAAAAAGTAAAAGAAAATATGTAATAAAAATTTACAATAAAACAAATTATCAATTAACACATTTACTAGAATATGGACATGCTACAAAAAATGGAGGTAGAACAAAGGCACAGCCACATATAAAAAAAGTTGAAGAAAAGTATAGTGAACTTTACGAAAAAGACTTGAAAGAAATGATAACGAGGAGGTCAAAACGATGACATTAGAAGAATTAAATCAGAGATGTGAACAAGAGAATATACAATATTCTTATGGGCCTTTTCAAAACGAAGTAAAGCCTCCACATGTCATGGCGATGGAAGTAGAAACAGATAATTTTATGGCAGATAATAGGGTCTATAGTCGAATAGGTTCTATACAATTAGATGTTACAATGGATTATTTAGATTTTAATTTATTAAAGAAAATAGAAGAAAACATTTTATATGATGTATGTTGGGAAAAAACTCAAGAGACTTACTTGAAAGATGAAGATATCTGGCAAGTAAGTTATTTTTTTGAAATTTAAAAGAAAGGAAGAAAATAGATATGAAAGATGGAAACAAAGTAAAATTTGGTCTAAGCAATGTACACATTGCAAAAATGATAATTGGAGAAGATGGAGCTATTACATATGGAACACCAATTAAAATTCCAGGTGCAGTAAATTTATCTTTAGATGCGGAAGGAGATAGTGAGCCATTTTACGCAGACAACATGAAATTTTGGGAAAGTTTTGCAAATAATGGCTATAGTGGTGAATTGGAAATTGCAAAATTACCAGAGGAATTTGAAACAGAAATTCTTGGACAAAAGAAAGATGCAAATGGAGCGATAATTGAAAATATAAGTGATACAATATCACCATTTGCTTTTATGTATCAAATTGAAGGAGATAAAACAGGCACAAGGTTTTGTTATTACAATACAACAGTTTCTAGACCATCTACAGAAGCAGGAACAACAGAAGATACTAGAACTCCAAATACAGATACTCTATCTATTACAACATCTGCAAGAACAGATACAGGAGATGTTAGAGTTAAGCTACCATATTCAGAAGAAAACAAAGAAATTTATAATAAATTTTTCGATAAAGTTTATGAAAAAGCTGAAATACCATCAGTCTAAAAAATGTTGAAATATTAAGAAAAAACGGCTTTTAAGAATCAATTTTAAGCCGTTTTATTTTTTTATTAATATAACTTTATTCCTTGAAAATAGTGAATTTGAAAGGATTTTGAAAGGATATGAAAAAATGAAAAAAGTTGATATTTGTGGAAAAGAATTTGAGATAGATTGTAATGCATTTACATATGTAGAATACAAGAAAAAGTTTAAAGAACATGGAATTTTTAAAGATTTCGAAACAATAAATAATTTTACAACTGTACAGGTCTTATTAACTAAAGACTTAAAAGCAAAAAATCCAGACATAACAGAAGCAGAAATAGTAAAAGAAATATCTAGACAAATGATTAGCTACTTGGATGAATATATAGATGCAATAACTAGAGTAGCGTACATTTGTTGTTATACTGCTAATCAAAAAGTTGGAGAATATGAAGATTGGCTAAAATGCTTAACAAGAATAAATACGAATGACATGTGGATTGTTGAGGTAACGGAAATTGCCGTAAACTGCTTTTGTGGACAAGAAGGTATTTGATGAATTAGAAAAAATAAACAAAAACAATAAAAATGATAAGGAAAGCTTATTCCCAGAACATGAATTTTTAGCAAGTTGTTTGCGAATGGGCTTAACAATTTCTGATTTAAAAATTTTAACATACGTAGATGTTTTAAAAATCTTTATTTCTTTTTTACGGAGAAAAAGAAGAAAAAGTACAAAACGGAGTAAGAAAAGCAACGCAAGAGGATATACAAAGTTTAGTTGCAAGAATGTAGGAGGAAGGAAAATGGCAGGAACAATAAAAGGAATAATTGTAGAAATTGGAGGAGATACTTCTGGATTACAAAAAGCTTTAAGTAGTATAAATACTGCCACCTCTAGCCTTACTAAAGAGCTAAGAGGCATTAACTCTTTATTAAAGCTAGATCCAAAAAATACAGAATTAGTAAGTCAAAAACAACAAGTATTAGCAGAAAATATAGAGCAAACTTCACAAAAATTAGAAGAGTTAAGAAAAATACAACAAGAAGCAAATCAAGACATGAGCAAAATTTCTCCTGAAAATTATAGAAATTTACAAAGAGAAATTATAAATACAGAAAATAAATTAAAGCAATTGCAGTTACAAGCTAGTAAGTGGACACAAGCAGGAGATAGTTTAGAGGCTTTTGGAACTAAAGTAACTAATATTTCTAGTAAAATCGATAAATTAGGTAGCACATTAACAACATCTTTAACATTACCTGTTTTAGCAATAGGAACAGCGGCAGTAACTACTGGAAATGATTTTGAAGCACAAATGAGTAGGGTACAGGCTATTGCAGGAGCCACTAAAGATGAATTAAAACAACTTACAGACCAAGCAATTGATTTAGGGGCATCTACGAGTTTTAGTGCTTCTGAAGTTGCAGAAGGTATGGAAAATTTAGCAAGTGCAGGTTTCACAACACAAGAAATTATGGAAGCTATGCCAGGTCTTTTAGACTTAGCAGCATCTAGTGGAGCAGATTTAGCGACATCTTCTGAGATTGCAGCAAGTGCAATAAGAGGTTTTGGATTAGAAGCTAGTACGAGTGCACACGTTGCAGATGTTTTTGCTGAAGCTTCTGCTAGAACTAATGCACAAGTAGAAGATATGGGATATGCTATGAAGTACATAGCGCCAGTCGCAAATACAATGGGACTAAAAATAGAAGAAGTTGCAGCAGCAATAGGTATTATGTCTGATGCAGGCATAAAAGGAGAGCAAGCAGGAACTACTTTAAGGGGAGCTTTAGTAAGATTAACAAAGCCGACCGATAAAATGGTAGATGTAATGGATGAACTAGGTCTTTCTTTTTATGACAATCAAGGGAAGATGAAATCCTTAACAGAGATTATTTCTATGTTACAAAGTGCAACTAAAGGATTAACAGAAGAACAACAACAGTATGCACTAACTACATTATTTGGAACAGAGTCTTTGTCTGGTATGGTAGCTTTAATTAACAGAGGTTCTGGAGAGTTATCTGATATGACAAAGTCTTTTGAAAATTGTGATGGGGCTGCACAAGATATGGCGGACACAATGCTAGACAATACCAAAGGAGCTTTTGAAAGTTTAAGTGGTTCTTTAGAAAGTGCAGGAATAGCAATTCAGCAAGCATTAGCACCATCAATACGAGAATTAGCTGAATGGATACAAGATTTAGTAGATGATTTTAATGATTTAAGTGATGAAGAGAAAGAAAACGTTATAAAAACAGCACTATTAGTTGCAGCGATTGGACCAGCAGTAAAGATTCTAGGAACATTAGGAAGTGGCATAGGAACAGTAACTAAAGGTTTAGGAACTTTTAGTAAAGCTATAGGAGCTTTTAGAACTGGAGCTGAGTCAGCGAATGCAACGGCAAATTCATTAGCAAAAGGAATTGGAGCAATAACAAGTCCTGTAGGTTTAGCCATAACAGGAATAACAGCTTTAGTTGGAGGAATTATTTATTTGAATCAAAAAGCACACGAAATTCCACCAGCATTACAAGAAGCAATGAATGAAATGCAAAAATATAAAGAGGAAAATCAGAGTTTTAGAGAAGAAATAGATAAATCAACAGCAAGTCAAATGTCTGAAATCACAAATGTACAGAAATTAAAAAATGAATTAACAACATTGGTAGATGAAAATGGAAATGTAAAAGAATCTTATAAAGATAGAGTTAGTTTTATTTTAAAGGAACTAAATGAAGCATTAGGAACAGAATATTCAATGACAGGGAACGTTATTAATCAGTATAAGAATTTACAAGATGAAATAGATAATTTGATTTTAAAGAAGCAAGCTCAAATTGTTCTCGAAAATGAAGAAGCAAAGTATTCTAAAGCCATGGATGATAAGGAAGCAGCTTATCAAAGAATGATAGATGCACAAAATGAGTACAATAAAGCTTTAGAAGGTAAAACATATGAACAATATTTTGATGATTTAAAAAATAATTATGAGGAAGCGGGATATACTGCTGAAGCATCTGCTAAATACGCACAAGAGTATATGGCTAAATGGATAGATGGATATAAGCAAAATTATGAAGATGCAAAACAAATTCATAGTAATTATCTAAATGATATTGCTTCTTACGAAAACGATTATGCGATTCTTGAATCTGGAAATAACGAGAAGATTCAAGAGATGATAAGAAATAGAACATATACTTATCAACAATCTTCTACGGATATTGGTGAGGCGGTAAATCATAATATACAACAAGTACAATATGAAATGCAACAATATCAACAATCATATCAACAAGATTTACAAAATCAAAATGCTTATAATGCACAAAAGAATCAAACACAAATAAAAGCAGGTCAAAAACAATTGGAAACATTAGCTCAGCAGTTAGTTGCAATGACTAGTACCACTGAAGAAATGACACCACAACAACTTGAAGCTTGGAAGAGTTTAGCAAGTGGCTCATTTGCAACTTATAGTGAATATATTAGTCAATTGGCTCCAGAAATGCAAGCTAAAATACAAGAGGCGACAGGAGTGGTTGCGGCTAATACTCCAGAATTTGCAGAAGAAGCAGGCAGAATGGGACAAAAAGTTGCAGAAAATTTTGATAAAAATAATACTGCAAAAGAAAGTGCTTTAAATGATTTACAAGGGTTTTATGAAGGTTTAAATGATGATGAGAAGAAACAACTTTTACAAGAAACTGTTGGAGATAGAGCAGATGAAGTAGCAAAAGAGTTTAAAAATGGAGATTACGAAACTAGTGGACAAAATGTATTACAAGGATTGTATAATGGGTTAAATAATAGAACCTTAGGTAAAAATTTAATAGATAAAGCTGCAGGAATTGCTAAAAGTATAGCAAGTCAGTTTAACATACAATGGGATGAACATTCTCCATCAAAATTAATGAAGAAAATGGCAGAGTATTTCTTGCAACCAATATCAACGGTTTTTGACCAGAGAAAAAGAGGGTTAACAAACAAAGCAAAGGGATTAGCTAAAGGAATAACAGGCGGCTTTAATAGTGAATTTAATATAAATAAAGGAATTACAGCTCCAAATATGAAATCAGTAATGGAAAGAATCCAACAGGAGACAAAAACAATATTTACAACACCAACTTTAAATATATACACACAAGGAGAATTAAATATAAGAAAGGTTGCAGATGAAGTAAATAAGATTTTTGGAAGTAAGTATTAAGGAGGTAAAAATGGTAGTAAGAGAATTTAAGCTAGTGAATGAAAAAGGGCAAGAATATTCTTTAATGGATATATACAACCATTGCCTTCTTACAGACCCAGATGGATTAGGATATAGCTATTCTACGGAATATGAACAATTAGGAAATACTTTTATTACTAATTTAAGAAGAATGGAACAAGGACAGATAACAGGAACAGCAAATTTTTTAAATTATGATAATTATAAGTCTTTAATAGATTTTATAGAAAGGTCAGAGAGTTTAAGATTTGCTTATAAAATACCGTTTAAGAGTGGAACTAAAGAGTATTTTAAAGATGTAAATATACAGAATATAACAAAGACACAAATAAAAACAAATAATGTCATATCAGAGACAATCACTTTTGATTGTCTTTCTTTGTGGTATGAAGAAAATACAATAATTTATGATATGGCAAAACAAAGCAATGAAATTAGGTGGGATTTTAGATGGGATCCTAAATTTACTAGTTATAATACAAGAAAGCTTAGTTTTATAAATAATGGTCATGTCGAAGCACCAATTGTATTAGAAATACATGGACCTGTCAAGGATCCATCTATGGAGCTTTATGTAGAAGGCCAACTGTATCAAACTTTAAACTTAACAACGGAGATACAAGCATATGAGAAAATTCTTTATAGTAGTAGAGAAAATGACTTTTATATTAATAAGCAAAATACAGATGGAACATTAGAAAGTTTATTTGATTTAGATGTAATAAATCCAAATCAAAATCCAATCATAACATTTCCAAAAAATAAATCTTGCGAATTAAAAATCAGAGCGGATACAGACATTACAAATGCAAAAATAACAGTATATGTATACTACAAAGCGGTTTAGGAGGAAAAGATGGATAAAAACAGTATGACAATTAATTTTAATAATGAAACTTATATAGCAGTTTATAATCCTCAATCTGGTTATTATGAAGTAGATTTACAAGCTCCTACAACTACTGGAGGAATTTATAAAGCTGATGTAGAATTTACTGATTTATTTGGACAAGAATATGAAGATAGTATAAATATACAAATTTTAGCTAAAGAACAAATAAAAATTGAAACTAATAAAATTCTTATGTGGATTTTTGATTATAGAGATTTAAAATTAAAAGATATAGTTGAAGCAGAAGATAATTATGAAATAAATATAGATGAAGAAACTAATGCAGTTAGTACAATAAATGTTGTTAGAAAAACTACAGCTAGAACAGATGATATAGTTTTTATAAAAAAAGATAATGATTTTTTATATTGGGGAGTAATAGATAATATACAAAATACAGATGGAAATAAGTTGTATCAATACACTTTAAAATATATTACAAATATGTTTAATCAGGATATTATATTAAATCAAGACATAATAAATACGGAAGATGTAGAAGAAGGTTACTATAGAATACATAACAAATTAAATTACAATTCAGTTTTTGATGTGTTGAATGGTTCTTTAGAAGCAGGTGCAAATTTACAGATATATGAAATAAATAATACAAATGCACAAAAATTCAAAATAAGTAAGAGGGAAGATGGAACATATAAAATAACAAATGTTAATTCTGGAATGGTTGTAGATGTACAAGATGCTGCTTTCGAAAATGGAACGAATGTGCAAATGTGGGGAGATACAGATAATGACGCTCAAAAATGGACTTTTACTAAAAGAGATAATAACTCATATTCAATTTTTTTAGCTGGAACAAATTTTGTTATAGATTTAACTGGAGGAAATACTGCAAATGGTGGAAATATAGAGATTTGGGATTATGTAGAAGGCAGTCAGCAAGAGTTATGGATATTAGAAAAATTAGATGAAGAGACTATTAGAAACGAAGGAATAGAAGATTATATAGCGGAACAAATAAAGAAAAATTTTATTAATAATATAGATAAATTTGTAAATAGAGAATATTTACAAATAAATGTAAAAACACATACAAAGATAAATGCATCTGTTTCTACAATTGTAGATGTTCAAGATGGAATTTTTAATTTACACACTTTTATGACAAATTGCACACAGCTTTATAACATAAACTATAATTTTGAAATAATGGATAAAAAATTAATTTTAACAATAGAAAATAAAGAAGCAAAGAAAGAATTAATAGATGTAAATGCACAGCCGATAGCGGAGTATACGGAAGTTTTTGAAACTAATATTGTTTCTAAAGTTGTAGTTGTAACAGCAAATGGAGAAAAATATACTTTATATTTAAAAGCTGATAGAACAACAACGGAAGACATAAATGATAAAGATAGAGCTGCAGGGAATACAGAAACGGTTTATGCAGAAAATCTTGATGATGCAAGACAGAAGGCTTTAGACACTTTAAAAGCAAATGCATATAATCATAGCGTTAGTTTTAAATATTTTAATAGATATATTACAATTGGTACACCAGTTACTTTAAAAACTAAAGATTCTTTGATTTTAGATACTTATATTTCTGCAATTAAATTAACTGCAAATAAATTTATTGAATATACTTGTGGAAACGTTCGTGTAGATTTTATAGATAAATTGTTGAAAGAGAGGAAAAAATAATGTTAAAAGGACATGTTTTTAATGAGCAATTATTTGGAAACAATATATTTGCTCTTTTTATTAATACTTTTTTAGACGGAAAAAATGGAGTTATTAATAATTACAAAAATAAAATGGCTGTAACTTATAGTGGAAATACTGTTACAGTACAAAGTGGAGCTGTTTGTATACAAGGAAGATTCTTAGAAGAAGATACAGATACAGATGTTGTAGCAGGTACAGATAATTCTTATTGTAAATTAGTTATAGAAATTGACTTAAATAAGCAAAATACAGAAGAAGATTTTACTCAGGCTTACTATAAAATTATAAAAAGTAGTAGTGGATATCCTTCCCTAACTCAAACAGATATTATAAATAATAATGGAATTTATCAGTTTGAATTAGCAAGATTTAGAACTTCTAGTAGCGGAATAACAGATTTTACAGATACAAGAGAATTTCTAGATTTTGAAAGCATATATGCAGCTATAAAACAATCTTATGAAGAAGTATTAAGCGAATTAGAAGATGAACTTGGACAAGTTGAAGATGGAAGTGCTTATTTTTTAAATTCTAGATTAAAGATTTTTCACAATGAAACGGATGATACACAAGGAAAAGAAGGAGATATAGGCATAATCTGGTATGATTAGGAGGAAAAAATGGCAAGAATAAATGGATATGTAACACAACATGCAGAGTCTTATGAATATTATATAGAGTGGGAAGAATTTAATGTAAATCAGCAGGCAAATACATCTTCTGTAAGAGCTACATCTTATATAAAATGTAATGCTCACACTTCTTATCAAAATAATAATGCACAAAATTTGTGGATAGCTGGTAGACAGTTTTCTAATACTCTTAATATTAATTTAAGTCCTGGTACAATAGTTGCTCTTGTTAGTGGAACTGTAGATAACATCCCACACAATTGGGATGGAAGTTTAAATATAGAAATTGCAGCAAGTGGAGGTCTACCAAATGGCTCTGGATGGGGTCCTCTTTGGGGAGAAGCAAAAGAGTCTGTTTGGCTTACACAAATTGCAAGGCAAGCAAATTTTACAAGTGTAAATATACCAGCTACGAATTTAAATAAGTTCGATGTTTATTATAATTTAGATAAAACAGTAGATGCAATGCAATATAGAGTAAATGGTGGAGCTTGGCAAAACATATATCCGTGGTGGGGAAACTGGAATAAAGAAGCTACTTTCTCCGTAACAGGATTAACTCCAAATACAAATTACACGGTGCAACTTAAAGCAACAGTAAATGGAATAGATACGTATTCTTCTGTATATAGTGCTTATACATATGATATTGCTAAATTCACATCGTTAAATGACTTTACTTTCGGAGATGTAATAAATATTTCTAAAACAAATCCTTCTGGTAAATCGAACTATTTAACAATAAAAACTAATGGAATTACAATAATAGATAGAAGATATTTAGAAACAGATAATTTAGCTCTTAATTTTACACAAGATGAATTGGATACTTTGTATAAGGCTTTAACGAGTCGCAACCAGGATGTAGAATTTATATTAATAACAAATAACGGAGAACAAGAATGGACAAGTTCTAAAATTGTAAAGTGCAATTTCAAAGGAAATGCAAAGACTATAAATTATTATACTGCAAACGGAGTAAGGAAAAGAGCAAAACTTAATTATTATAATACAGATGGAAATAGTAAAAAAGCAGTTTTAGTAATAAAGAAAAACGGAAAGTGGAGGAAATGTTTATAATGGCAAATAAAATAATAGAAAAAATATTAGAACCTTCTAAGATTTATGTGGGTTCTAATTTTTTATTAAAAATTAAAGCTATAAGGTATGCAACTTATGCAGAGTTAAAAACTAAAACTTATAACGAAGTTAAAAGTTTTACTTATAAAGATTTAGGAGGTAAGTAGAATGGCAACAACAGAAAATGGAATATATTATCCATATGATTATAATGTTACTGCAGATGTCCCAGAAGATATGAAAAAAATGGCAGAAAGTATAGAAAAAAATGTTTATAAAAAGCTAAAAGATGCGGATGAAACTATAAAACAAAATTTAGTAGAAACACAAAAAGATGTACAAAAAAATAAACAAGACATTTCTGATATAAAAGAAGAACAACAAACACAAAACAATAATATAAAAAACTTACAAAAAAACGATGCACAGCAAGATAAATCTATAGAAGCATTACAAAAAGAAAATACAGAGTTAAAAGAAGAATGTAGTAGATTAAGACAAGACCTAAACGCATTCCCAAGCGGACAAGCAGAAGGAGAGTACATAACATTAAAAGACAGTGCAGATAGCAGATTTAATATGTTTAGAGTTGGTGGAAACAGCAAGCAGGAGACGAGAGAAGGATACAATATCTTAAAGGAAAAATATAGACAAATAACAAGAAGTCTTTCATATATATTAGACAAATCTAAACTTACAAAAAAAATGTATTATAGTTTAATTGCAGACTTTAGTTCAAGTTCAACAAACAGAATTTATTTTAATACTATTGGTAATACTATAACAGCTATAAATAAGGGAAGTATGAATATAGTTGCAAATCAAAAATCAACAAAAGAAATAACTTTTACAGCTGAAGAATTAGAAACATTAAAAAATTCTGAAGAGGATATAATTATTCAATTATATGAAAATGACACTAATATTGACTATAGCACTAAAAATTTTAGTGAAGTAATGTTATCAAGTTCTAACAATACAAAATATGAAGAGTACGGTGCAATGCCTTCTCCAGAATATCCTTCTGAGATACAAAATGTAGAAGGAAATATAAATGTAACTGTATGTAATAAAAACTTAAATAATTCTGAAATGGAATTGGGAGGATTTAATTATCTGACAGGTGAATTGGCTTCTTCAACTACTGAAATGAGAAATAAAGAACCAATATATTTAAATAAAGCAAATAAAATTACAATTTCTACTAATATTGATGGAATTTGGGCTTATTTCTTTTATAAAAAAGACAAATCCACAGTAATACCTGGTAGTTATAAAAACAATTCTAATTTTATAACAATAGAGGTACCAGAAGAAGCAGAATATATAATGTATAGATTTAATAGCACTGACTTAAATTTGCCAATTATTTTAGAAATAGGAGAAAATGTTACAGATTATATACAAAACGAACAACAAGTATTTACTTTTCCACTAGCAGAAGGGCAAAAGCTAATGCTAGGCGATTATTTAGCAAAAGATGGAATACATCACGTAAGAAAGCAAAAAAGTTTAGAAAACATAGAAGAACTAAGTATTAATTTAGAAACTTCTACATTAACAAAAGTTAATCGTTTTAGAATTAATACATTGTTTGAAGTAGGAGATAAAGCTAAATTTTGCACACACTTTAGAATAATTGAAAATTATTCATTAGACGAAGAACATGCATATATTGACAATAAAGGAAACTTGTATATTTTTGTTTCTAAAAACATAGCTTCAACTGTACAAGAACTAAAAACTTGGATGGAAGAACAAAAACAAGGAGGAACAACATTAATTGTTGAATATGAACTAGCCGAAGAAGAAATAGAACAATATACAGAAGAACAAAAAATCGCAAATAATAAAAGAATACAAACAGCAAAAAGTTATAAAAATGTAACAAATATATTTAGTACAGATACAGTTAGTCCAATAGCTTCTGTAAATTACAGAAAAGATATAGAGACAATGCTAGAACAAGTACAAGCACAAACAAACGCAATAAACGAGCTTTTAAGTACAACTAAAACAAGTGCTATTTTATTAGATAACTTACAATCAGATTTAGAAAGTGAGGTGATGTAAGATGAGTATTGCAACACTTTTAGAAAATTTAATTACTAAAAAATTTTACGAGAATAAAGAAGACATACAAAGAAAATTAGATGTATTCTATGCAATGTCTAAAATAACAGATGAAGAATACACAGCATTAACTTTAAAAGTAGAAGATACATATAAAGTAGAGACTGTAGAAGAAACAGAAGAAAGTGAGGTGAAAGAATAATGGAACAATTATTACAAACATTAACTTTTAGTAACATTATATGGCAAGTAATAACACCTCTAATCTTTAGTGGATTAGATATTTTAACAGGTTATATACAAGCAGTAATAAATAAAAATGTAGACAGCAAAGTTATGAGAGAAGGATTGTTACATAAATGCTTATTAATAGTAGCAATAATAATAGGTTATGTAGTAGAATATGCATTTGGAATTACAGCAGTAGCACAAGTGATTACAGTTTATATATGCATAATGGAAGTAATGTCTATACTAGAGAATCTAAAGAAAGCAGGCTTAGACTTAGGAAAGCTAGGGGATATTTTAAAGAACAAGGAGGAAAAATAGATGAACTATAATGAATTTATTAATACTTATAACGGGAAATCTTTTGATTATGATGGAGTAAGTGGAGTACAATGTGTAGACTTAATAAAAATGTACTTAAATAAAGTATTTGGACTTACCCCAGAAGCCTGGGGAAATGCTAAAGATTATTATGAAAATTATAATAATAATAGTGTTTTAAAAGCTAATTTTGATAGAATAGCAAATACACCTTCTTTTGTGCCACAAAAAGGAGATATAGCAGTATTTGGAACAGGCTTAGGAAATAAATATGGGCATATCTGTATAGCCACAGGAGAAGGAGATACACATAATTTCTATTCTTATGATTTAAATTGGAATGGAAAAACAGTTCACAAGGTAAATCATACATATAAAGGATTTCTAGGAGTTTTAAGACCAAAAGACCAATCTAAAATTGGTACAGAAACAGTTGTAGAAAATAATTCTAATAAGGAGGAGTTTGATATGGCAAAGAAATGGACAAATGGGAGCACAAACGAAGATGTTTATGCAGATGTTAATTTAACAAAGAAAATAGGAACAATTTATCCACGTGGAGAAGCAGATTGTTACGGTATAGTAGATGGAAAATATTTAGTATGCTATAACGTATATAGTGGTGGAAGTGTAGCAAATAGAAAAACAGGATTTGTTAAATATAATGGTGGCATATAAATAAAAGGTAGGCTATAACAGTCTACCTTTTATATTTATCTAAAATTGGTTTATAATATTTTTCTTCTGCTTCTTTTCTAGCATCTTTAGCTTCCTGTAAATTTTTAAAACAACCTAAAGATATGCTTTTTCCTTTTACATTAATTCTAACTCTATATTTTTTTAATTTTTTATCCCAATAAACACCATTAACACCAGTTTTATTATTCTTTCTTAAATGTTTAGGATTTATTAGAGATAAGGATGTACCTTCTACTAAAAAATTTTCTTTTCTATAATTATTTCTGGATTCTACAAATTTTTTACTTTTTAATCTCTTAGAAGCCTTTTCTTTATTTAGACAACCACAAGATTTAGTATGTCCACTTTTTAAATAAGTAGTAGTGGCAAATATAATATTGCCACAATTACATCTGCATTTCCATTGTATTTGTCCACTAGAGTTTCTTTCTGCTAATTCTAATACAGTAAGTCTATTAAATTTTTTCCCAGTTAAATCTTCAAATTTTCCCATTAATCTAAAGCTCCAACTACTATATTGCTATCTGCCCAGTCGCTTACTTCGTTAAAATTTACGTACATCGTTCCATTTTCTTCTATAACATCTATAGTTGTAAAGCTATTTTCATTATCTTTATCACATAATTCATAAAGTCCATCTTCGTTTTCTAAAATTCCGTATTCTTTAACTTCTCCATTTAATTCTAATTCTTCTCCATCTAAACTTTTAAATTTTCTCATTTTAATCATTTCCTTTCTTCTCTTAACTTAATTATATTATACTACGTGTACACGTAAATGTCAATAGTTTTTTTAAAGTTTTTTTAAATATTTTTTAATATTTTCTTTAACCCAGCTAGAATAGGGCTTTCCTTCTTTTTCTAATTTTTTAGAAAATTCTTCTGCTAAATCTTTTTCTACATCTACCACATATCTTTTATATTTCTTTTTTCGCCATTCACTTTCTTTTTTTAAGTCTCTTGACATTTTAACCACTTCCTTTTATAATATTTGTAGGAAATGGGGAAGGGCATTTCCCCATTTACCTGGTGGCTTACCTATTGTCTTTACGTTCTTGCTCAAGTTTGTAAAGGTACATTTCGGTTTGCCATTTGTCTACTTTTTCCATAAAAGTAGGCTCTTTTTTTGGCTTTAGTAATTCTAGTATCTTTAGTAACATTTTTATCACCTCCTTCTCTTAAGCTAAATATATTATACTACGTGTACACGTAAATGTCAAGTATTTTTCAAAAAAATTATAAAAATTTTTAAAATCTTTTTAAATAACTAAAAATTAAGGCATATAAGTATATTACTAGGAAAATAACGAGGCTTAAAATCGATTCTCAAAAGCCACTTTTCGCTGAAAAATAGGCATTTTTTAAGATACAATTTTTATATTCTTTTCGACACCTTTCGACACACTAAATTAACATAATATGTTATAATTACATTAGAGGTGGTAAATATGGATATGAAAAGTGCATATGAAAAATCTCTACAAAGGATAAAAGAAGTAAAAAACAAAAAAGAATACATAGAGCTAATAGATAAAGAAAATTTACTTAGCATTCCAAGTTTAGAATACATAAGCGGGAAAAATTTTAGGGAATTGAAAGAAGGTGTTTAAGCCTTCTATTTTAATGCAATTTTTAATGCAACGTCAAAGAAAAGTTATAAAAAACGAAGTAAAAATATAAAAAGCATTTTTATGAAAAAGTCTTGAAAAAGGCAAGAAATAAAGATATAATAAATGAAGAAAAAATATAAAAAGTAATTTCTTAACATCTCCACCATAGTACAAAATCCTTGTACATACTTATTTAAAGTAAATACAAGGATTTTTGAATTTTAAAATAATGCAATTTTAATGCAACCAGCTTATTTTTATATCATTTTTCATTAAATAATTTTCTAACTTATCATCTTCTTGTGCTTCAAACTTTTCTAAAACAGAAGCATAAGTATTAAGAGTTGTTTGTATATTTTTATGTCCTAGTTTTTTAGATAGTACTTTTATATTCATTCCTGCTTCAATACATCTTGTTGCATATGTATGTCTTAACATGTGATTATGCAATTGAGAAGAGATATTATATTTGAGATTAAGCCTTCTTAAATATGAATTTATTTCACCAGGTTTTATTATTCCTTTTGTATTTTTATCACAAAATAATAGATTATTTTTATTTTTTATTGCATTAGTAAATGCATCATCTAATATTTCTTTAATTGTTGAATTTATAGTAATAGTTCGTTTAGAATTAATTGTTTTAGTTTTTTTACCTAATACAGATTTATCATTTTTATCTCTAGTAATTGTAGCTGATATATAAATATAATCATCATCAAAATCTGTGACTTTTAAAGCTAAGACTTCTCCAATTCTCATACCAGTAAATAACATTAATAAGATTATATTTTTATATTCTTTGTTTTCAGATATAACTGCATTAATTAGCTTTTTTTCTTCTTCGATAGATAAAGATATTACTTCTTTATCTAACTTGTCTGATTTTGGTTTTTTTACTTCTTCAAATAGCATTGGATTTTTTATTATATAATCTCTTTCAATTGCTCTTCTAAAAGTTTGCCCTAAAAGTTGATATATTTTTTCGATTGTAGAATTAGCATAACAAGTAATTGTTTTTAAATAATCTTTTATATCTTTAGCTTTTATTTTTTGAATAGGCATATTAGCAATATCTCCATTTTCAAGATATTTCAAAGTATAAGTAGCTCTTTTATAAGTATTTTCTGAAATAGAGTTAGAATCTTTTTTATCTTCTACAATTTCTTTTGCTAATTGATAAACTGTTATATCTGTTTTTTCAATAAATGTTTTGTTTTGCACATCTGCTAATGCTTTAGTTATCTTTTCTTTTACTTCTTTACGTGTTTTTCCATATACAGATTTACGATTTAATTTACCATCTGCTTTTCTTCCTGCTGTAAATTGTCCAACCCATCTATTTAGCTTTTCAGAAAAGAATATTGTTCCTTCTCCATTTCCTCTTTTAGACATAATAAAAACTCCTTTCAAATGTTTGTTCTCTTGAAAAGAGTTAAAAATAAATGTATAATGAATAAAACTCTTTCAAGAGTGTTCTTAATAGATAATGTAAAACTTTGGCGAGGGATACATTATCTATTTATTTATCTAGTTTTTTATTATCTTTTTGTTGTAATGTTAAACGATTCTTTTTTTCTTTTTCTAATTCTTTTATGCTTTTATCAGGTGTTGGTAAATTTTCTGGCATTGTACCACCAACTTCTTTAATAGCTCTTCTAACAGCTTTACCAACATAATTGTGTGTTGCACAAGCTAAATCTTCGTTATTAATATCCGATTTTTTTAGTTTAGCTTCTGTTTGGGTTATACGGAAAATGTTTGCACCAAGTTCTTCGCTTCCCATATAATCTAAAATATCTTGTCCTTTTTTTAATCCTTTTCTTAGCTTTATTTGCCTTGCAGTTTCTTGATATAATCCTAAATATCCAGCATTATTAAATCTTCCAAAATTTTCTACACCAGATTTTTGAGCAACATCAAATAATGCAGTATTTTTTTGTTTAGTTAAATTTCTATTATATATTCTTCTTTCATCTTCTGAAAGCTGTTTATACTGTTCTTCAGTTATTTCTTGTTTCCTAGTTTGTACTGCAAAATAAGTTTGTGCTAATGCTATTGCTTTTTTTCTACTGTCTCCATTTTGTGCAATTAAATAACATGCATATCTAGTTAGTTTGAAATCGTCAATTTTCTTATCTGCAACTCCCGCTTTTACCATTTTGCCGACGTCGGCAAAATGGTCTGTTATATTGACATTACTGTTTTTGCAAGATGCTTTTGCTTTATCAATTACTTTAACAAAGTTTCCCCATTTGCTATATTCCAACATTGCCATTAGTTCTCTAGCATACCAAAATTCAATTCCATTTTCATCAATATGTTTTATTTCTTCAAATGTTTTTTCTGTTGATTTTATGATTTCATTTTTTCCCATATCTTTTTCTCCTTTATTCTATATTTTACCTTGATAAGATATAACTTTACCAATAATTTTTATTGAAATATTCTTAGGATTATATATTTGCACAGTATTTTCTGGATTTGTTGACATTGGTTCTAATATAACTAATCCGTTTTCAGCCTTATATTTTTTTACTGTTGCATCGTTACCGTCTACAAGTATAACTCCTATTTCATCGTTTTCTAAAGTATCTTGTTTTTGCACAAGTACAATATCTCCTTCATTAAATTTTAAATTCATGCTATCTCCTTGTACTCTTAAATAAAAGTAAGTATATCCATCTTTTATTTGGGAAGAAGGAGCAAATTCATAACCTTCAATATTTTCTGTAGCAAGAATAGGTAAACCAGCGCTTATTCTTCCAACAACAGGTACTTTTTTGGGAATATCTGTAGTAGGAAAGACATTACTTTCTTCTCTTTTTCTTTTCATAGGTACATCATATCCCATAAGCCATACTTCACTTACATTAAGTGCGTGTGCTAAAAGGTAAACACCATCTTGTTTAGCTTTATATCTACCAGACATATAAGAACTTATTTTAGATTTGTCTATACCAGTCTTTTCAGATAATTCAATAGGTTTTATATTTCTTAAAGATATAGCTTTATTTAATCTATTTGTAAAAGTATCGACTAGTTTATCCATTTTCCACCTCCAATTTAATTACTATTATAAAGCAAAAGTTTAGAAAAGTCAAACATTTTTGATATATTTTAAAATAAAAAGTTTAGAAAAATAAATTTTTTTTAAAAAAAGTATTGACATATAAAAAATAATTTGATAATATAACCATAGTTTAGAAAACTAAACAAAGAACGAAAGAAGGTGATTAAATTGAAATTTGATTTTTCAAAGTTAAAAGGGCTAATAAGAGAAAAAAAATTAACTCAAGAAGATATGGCAAAAGAAATAGATGTTGCATATTCTACCTTTAACTTAAAAATAAATGGAAATGCATATTTTTCTCAAGATGAAATTTATAGAATTTCAAATTTTCTGAAAATACCAAAAGAAAAAATATATGATTATTTTTTTACATTAAATGTTTAGAAAACTAAACAAAGATAAAACTATCAACAAAAGAGGTGAGAAGATGAAAATAGAAGGTAGCGTACAAGAATTAGAATTGTTTTTTAAAAAATTTAATTTAACAAAAGAAGCAGAAATAAAAATAGATGGCACAAAAGTTGGGGAACAAATTGTACCATCAGCTAAAAAAGCATTAAAAAATTATGGATTTAATTCTCAGGAAAATCACGATTGATTGACTGTATAGCTAGATTATAAATTCTTTTGTATTCACTATAGATGTCATTAGGTTCTATTTCTTTAGATTTTAGAATGCAAGCTATTGTTAAATCGTGAGCACGTTGTTCATTAGACATAATAATTCACCTCACTTTCGAGGTAGATTATATCAAAAAATAAAAAAGAAAGGAAGTGATATGAAATGCAAATTAAGAAACCTGTATTGACTTATGATGATTTGCCAGAAACAATAACTCCACTTGACTATGCAAATTGGCGTGGAATTGGAGAAAGTAAAGCAAGAGAAATATTCAACAGAAAAGATTTTCCAAGATTAAAAGGAACAGGAGTAAAACAGTTGGCAGATAAAGTAGCAGTAAGACTTTATGATTTAGGACTAAAAGAAGAAGATAAGCAAGAAGTGCTAAAAGAAATAGCAAGGCAAATAATTTAGAAAGGAAGGTGAAACAAATGAAGAAAATAGACAAAAACAAAGTTTATTCATTTATAGGACGAGCAGTAGTATATAGCAGTTTATACATAGCAGCAGTAGCAGGAACAGTATGGGCATTTTTACAAAATAGTATCTATTAAAAGAAAGGAGGAGTAAAAATGCCAGACAGATTAGACAAATGTTATTATTGGCACGTTATAACTTTAGCAAAATTAAGATTATTAAAAAGGGAGTTGAAAAGAAATGTTTTTAGGATTTGAAACTAAAAAAGATTTAAAAGAGCAACTAGAAGAAGCAGAAACAAGAGCAGTAACACATTTTACTAAAGTAAATAAGATAGAAAACATTTTAAAGCATTCTGATGCAACGAAAGAGAATTATTTTATTACTTTAGACAAAATAAAAAAAGTTATCTTTTCCAACGCCAATCAAAAAAGATAACTCTAACAAACGCATAAATATACGATTTTCTACTTAATTATAGCAAATTTAAAGTAGAAAATCAAGAGAGGAGAACAAAATGGAACAATTAGAAAATATAACAGTACAACCAGAGATAAAACATAGAGCAGATTATGAAGAATACGACAATTATATAGAACATTTAGCAGAAGAAGATGACAGAAGATATGAAGATGAAATTTTTGAAAGGATGAGTGGAAATTAATGAAAGATTTAATAATAATAAAACAATTACCTCAAATAGAGGAACATTTGAAAGAATTATCAACAGAGATAGATAAAAAAGTAAAAAATGCAAAATCTTTGATTTGCACAGAAGAGAGTGTAAAAACAATAAAACAAGTAAGAGCAGATTTAAATAAAGAGTTTAAAGAATTAGAGACACAAAGAAAAAATGTAAAAGAACAGATATTAGCACCATATATGCAATTTGAAGAAGTATATAAAACATATATATCTGAAAAATACAAAAGTGCTGATGTAGATTTAAAAACAAAAATAGACAATACAGAAAACGAATTAAAAGCTCAAAAAGAGCAAGAAATAAAAGACTATTTTGAAGAATATAAAACAGCAAACAATATTGATTTTGTTGATTTTAAACAAGCAAATATAAATGTAACATTAACAGCTAGCAAAAAGAGTTTAAAAGAACAGGCAAAGAAATTTATAGATGAAATAGTAGACGATTTAAAACTAATAGAAACACAAGATTGCAAAGAAGAAATATTAGTTGAATACAAACAAACTTTAAATATTAGTAGAGCAATACAAGATGTTGCAAACAGACACAAGTTGTTAGAAGAAGAGAAAAGAAAACAAGAAGAATTAAAAAGTAAACAATTAGAAGAAACACAAAGACAAGCTGAAATTTCTATAAAAGAGCAAGAAATAGTAACTAAAGAAGCTTTAAATAATTTTGTAATAGAAGCACCAAAAGTAGAAGAGCAAGAAGAAGTATTAACCCTTAAATTTACAGTAAAAGGAACAAGAAGTAAGTTAAAAGAATTAAAAGATTTTTTAATACAAGGAGGATATGATTATGAGTAATTTAGTAAAGACAACAAACAAACCTAAATTTAGTGTAGCAATACAAAGTGATATGTATAAAAATTTAATAAACCAAACATTAGGAGATAAAGATAGAGCAACAAGATTTATAGCAAGTATATCAAGTGCAGTAGCAACAAATCAAGCTCTTCAAGAGTGTGATGCAGGAACAATATTAAGCGGAGCTTTATTAGGAGAAAGTCTTAATTTAAGTCCTAGTCCACAATTAGGTCAGTATTATTTAGTACCATTTAATGATAGTAAAAAAGGTTATAAAGTGGCACAATTCCAATTAGGTTATAAAGGTTATATTCAATTAGCAATTAGAAGTGGGCAATATAAAAAATTAAATGTATTAGCGATAAAAAAAGGAGAATTAATCAAATACGACCCATTAAATGAAGAAATAGAAGTAAACCTTATAAAAGATGAAGAAGAAAGAGAAAATGCAGAAACAATAGGATATTATGCAATGTTTGAATATACAAATGGATTTAGAAAATCATTATATTGGTCAAAATCTAAAATGGAAAAACACGCATTAAAATATTCAAAAGGTTACGCAGCACACAAAGGTTATACTTTCTGGGAAAAAGATTTTGACGGTATGGCATATAAAACGATGCTAAGACAATTAATTTCAAAATGGGGAATTATGAGCATTGATATGCAACAAGCTGTAGAGAAAGATATGGCAACAATAAATACAGATGGAACATACGAATATGTGGATAATGAAGAAAGTGAAATTATTGAACAGGAAGAACCACAAGAAGAGACATCAGTACAAGATGAAACTACTGAAAAAGAGGTATCAATGGATGAATTATAAAATTATTAGTAGTTGCAGTTCTGGAAATGCAGTGATAATAAAAGACATAATATTAATTGATTGTGGAGTTACTTTTAAAAGATTACAAAAGTATTATAAAAATTTAAAAATTGTGTTATTAACACATATTCACACAGACCACTTTAAGAAAGAGACAATTAAAAGATTAGCACAAGAAAGACCAACATTAAGATTTGCTTGTTGTGAGTGGCTATTAGAACCTTTATTAAAATGTGGTATTGATAGAAGAAATATAGATGTGCTTCAAATTGGCACGAGGTACGATTATAAGCTATTTAAAATTGTACCCATTAAATTATATCACGACGTACCTCAATGTGGATATAGAGTACTATTTGATGATTACAAGGTTATATATGCAACAGATACTAAAACACTTGAAGGAATAACAGCTAAAAATTACGATTTGTATTTAATTGAGGGAAATTATACAGATGAAGAACTTGAACAAAGAATAAAAGAAAAACAACAAGTACAGCAATATTGTTATGAATATAGAGTAAAAGACACGCATTTGAGCAAAGGACAAGCAGTAGATTTTTTATTACAAAATATGGGAGATAATTCAGAATACGTGTTTATGCACGAACACGTAGAAAGAGGTAAAAATGAAAAGTCAATTTGAGGAATATGTAAAAGAAGATTGCAAACAGTTTAATGAAATATGCAAGTATTATGAAAATAAAACACCAGAAGATATTGACACATTATATGCGTTAACAAGTAAATGTTTAATGCTTTCACAAAGGTGGTCTGACATAGCAAGTAATGCAAAACTATATGCAAAAGAATATAGCATATCTAAAACGGATTTTCAACAGTGGGCATATCAAAGGTACAGAACACTTCAAGAAATGCACATTGATTGCAGAGTATTTTATGGAGATGCCAGAGAAGATTTAAAAAACTTTGGGAGAGTGGACTAAATGAGCAAAAGAAGTAAAGCTTGTGAGATATCTAAAAAAGTAAAAGAAAAAGTATGGCTTAGAGATAATAAAAGGTGCATTTGCTGTAAAAAATATGTTCCTATAGCATGTGCAAATGCACACTTTATAAAAAGAAGTCAAGGAGGCTTAGGTATTGAACAGAACATAGTTACATTGTGCCCAGAATGTCATTATAAAGAAGATTTTGGACAAGATACTAAATTATATGAGGATTACATAGAAAACTATTTAAAAGGCATTTATGGAGCAAATTGGAATAAAGAAAATTTAATTTATAACAAATGGAGGTAAAGAGAATGAAGAAAGTTATAGGAATAATTATTGCGATTTTAGGAATTGCATTAGGAATATATGTAGGAATCTGGTTAATGTTTGTAGGAGGAATAGTTCAAATAATAAATTCAATAAATCCAGTAAACGGAGTAGGTATTGCAATGGGAATAGCAAGGACAGTTTTTTGTGAAGTAGGAGGATTTATTGCTTGGCTAGGAATAGCATTGGGTTCATATATAGGATTAAAAGATTAAGCAACAGGGCAGGACATAAGTAACTGCCCTTAAATTTTACGAAAGGAGAAAGCAATGGCAAGGAAAAGAATGATAGACCCTAATATATGGCAAAGTGAAGATTTTAGTAAATTGTCTACTTTAGGAAAATTAGTTTTTATCGGTTTATTCTCGCTTGCTGATGATGAAGGCAGAGGAAGAAGTAATCCAGTATATTTAAAGTCTACATTATTCCCTTACGAGGAAGGTATAAGAAGTGCCGACATAGATAAAACCTTATCAGAGATAAGCTCTAATATGTCCGTAATCTTTTACTCTTGTAACGGAAGTAGTTATTATAGCCTTTATAACTGGAATACTTGGCAAAAGATAGATAGACCAACAGAAAGCAAGATACCAGAATATGATGAAACAACAATGCAACGATTATTCGACGAACATTCGACGAGTCTTCGACGAGTAATCGCTCCCAATAAAAAAGAAGATAATAGAAAAGAAAAAGAAGATAAAAGAATAAGAATAAAAGATATATACAACGAATATTGTCCCAACTTGCCTCAGGTTCAAAAACTTACAGACAAGAGAAAGAAAGCTATTGATAAATTTCTTAAAGAATTTACAGAGGAACAATTTATTGAAATATGTCAGATAACTAATTCTACAGATTTTCTTATAGGAAACAATGATAATGGTTGGAAGGCTGATTTTGATTTCCTTATGAGAGTAGATAAGGCAACAAATATATTAGAGGGTAAATATAGTAATAAAAAAGGCGGAATAAACGATTTTAAAGAATTATGGGAGGAGGCAAAAAATGACGAAACAGGAAACGATACAAGTAATAACACTTTTAGCTGGTAATTATAATAGCATATCTGAAAAATCAAAAGAGCAAAAGCAGATGATGATAAATACATGGTTTGAATGCTTAGGAGATTTAGATTATAAGTTAGTTTTACAAGCAGTAAAGAAAACTATTATAGAAAGTCCATATCCTCCAACAATACACGATATTAGAAAAAATGCAGTTGAGATGGTAAATCCAGATACTACAAGAACAGCTATAGAAGCATGGAATGAAGCTTATGGAATGATTAGTAACGGATTATATATGACAGAAGAACAATTTAATGAACATAGTCCAGAGGTTAAGAAATTCTTTGGAAGCACAACACAATTAAGAGCCTATGCAAAAAATGTTGATTTTAATATGGATGTAGTAAGAAGTAACTTTTTAAAACAATATGAAGTTATAACTAAAAGAGAAAAAGAGCAAAAATTATTGCCAGAACAAATGCAAAATATGATAGGGCAACTTGCAGAGAAAATGGATATTAAACAAATAGGAGGAATAAAACAATGATAATAGTAAGTCAAGATGAAACAGAAATAGTTAATTTTAATAAAGTTGATAATATATATGTTTCAGGTAAATTTATTAGCATTGATTTCGGACTAAACAACAACGAAGTTATAGGACAATATGCAACAGAAGAAAGAGCAAAAGAAATACTATCAGATATATGTGCAAAAATTTTTGAAGGAAAAACAACTTATAAAATGCCAAAGGAGTGATAACAAATGAAAATAACAACAGAAACAAGACAATTAAGTTTTAATGACATACAAGAAAAGACTAAAAAGAGATATGAGCAGATTTTAGATAGATTAGATAAACCTAAGACAGCAAAAGAAATAGCGGTAGAATTATTCGAACTAGGTTTAATACCAAGTACAGAAAGAAACTATACAGCACCAAGACTAACAGAACTAGAAAAGATGGGATTTGTAAAAGCAATAGATAAAAAGAAATGTGAGTATACAGGTAAAACTGTAGCAATTTATGAAAAAGTAGGAGGAATGAAAGATGTTTAAAGTTAGAGATATTGTTAAAGGTACAAACAATAGTGATTATGGAGTAACAAATGAATATATGTACAAAGGTAAAATTGTTAGAATAAGAGACAATGGAAATATAGATATAGAGATATTAGAACATAAACTTAAAAGTGAAATAGGTGAAAGATACGACGACTTAGACCCAAAATATTTTGAGTTAGTAGAAGAATACAAATACACCTACGAAGATTTAAAGAAAAGCCCAATTGGAACAAAAGTAATGTTTGAAAATGGAAAAATTTTAATAAAACTTTCTGATAAAAGATATGATAATGAAGGCTGTTGGAGAGAAGAGAGTGGCCTAGAAAAAATGAAAGATATAGTAGGGAATTTTGGCAAGATAGTAAAAATAGAAGAACCTACGTACACAACAGTTTATGAATATAAACCAGAAATCTTAGACGAAGCAGAAAAGAGATATTTAAGAGGAGTTATTAGACCTTTTAGAGATAAAGTAAAAACAATAAAAAAAGGCACCCTTAATATTAATGATGAACAATATATATCTATAAATTTTGAAAATACTGCAAACAATTTTGCTTTACCAAACTTTAAAAAAGGAACAATGTACAAAGGAATGGGAGTAGATAAAAAATACACTTTAGAAGAGTTGGGATTATAAGCCTATGAAATATCCAAAATTAACAGGAATATGTGAAAGAGCAATAAAGAATAGCTTATGTAATGGCTGTTCTAAATTAGAAAATCCAGAATTTCGAGGACAAGAGCAATGTAATTTAGTTAGAGGGCCAATAAAACAAATTAAAGAAATATTAGGTATACAGGAGAAGATACAACTATGAATGTTGAGGATTTAATGCAATATATGCTTAATTTATTCAACAATACTGATAAGGAATTGCATGAGGAATATGAAAAATTAAGTCAAAAAGATATGGAACTAAGTGATTTAGAGCATTACATAGAAATACATAGTTTAAAATCTTATGAATTAGCAAAAATAGGTAAGCTAAGAAAAACATTAAGAGAAGAACGCAGGCAAATAAAAAACAATATAGACATGATAGAAGTTGTTAAAAAATTTACAGATAAATATAACAACAAATTGATAACAGGAGATATTATACAGAACTTAAAGGAACAAGGAGTTTTAAGAAAGAAACAAGAAAATCCAAGTTATAAATATAGAACGAATATACTAGATAGATTGGAGGCAAAAGACAATGGAGAATGAGTTAAAAGAAATAGTAAGCAGAATGAATAGTTTTTGCGAAAAATATGAATGTAAGTTAGAAATAGAAACGTATGAATGTACATATATAGATACTAAAAAAACAGGAATTATTCATAAAATAACGGCTATAAAACCAGAACAAATAATTGCACAAGCATGAAAGGAGAAACGAATGAAAATATTAGCAATAGATCCACGGAAACATAGAAAGTGCATATTGCCTGATAGATAGTGAAACATACCAAGTTTTAGAAAAGGGAAAAGTAGAAAACGATAATTTAAGATTTGGTATGTACAATGCAAAATATGATTTAGTAGTAATTGAAATGATAGCGAGTTATGGAATGGCAGTAGGAAAAACAGTATTTGATACTTGTGTATGGATAGGAAGATTTAAAGAAATAGCAAGTTTTAATAGCATAAATGTAGAGTATGTGTATAGAAAAGATGAAAAGATGAATATATGCCATAGTATGAAGGCTAAAGACAGCAATATAAGACAAGCATTAATAGACAGATTTGGTAAAGTAGGAACAAAGAAGAATCCACGGTTGGTTTTATGGATTTAAGGCAGATATATGGCAAGCATATGCCGTAGGAATTACATATTTAGATATGCAAAAGAGAGGAGAAGTAGATGAAGAAAACAAAGTATTATGATAAGAGAATTTATGAAAAAGACAAGAAAATAAAGACAGTATTTATAATTTTTATAATATTTCTAATAGGAATGTATGCAGGACTAGCAATACATTATTTAGAATTACAAGAAAAAGATAAACAGATAAGAGAACAGTACGTAGAGATAGATGACTTAAAGGAAATAATACATAGACAAGAATTTAATATAAGTGATTAGGAGTGATAAAAATGGCATTTGATTTAGATGATGAAGAATTAGAAGCTACTAGAAGATTAAATGGAGTAGCTAAAGAAGAAATTGACAAAGCAATATTAAGAGATGCAAAGAAAAATCTATTAGATAAAAATGATACAGAATCAGCAAAAATAATAGTTGAAAAATGTTTATTAGGCAATTGGGTAATTGTCGGGGGAAGAATAAATTACATAAAATTAGCTTTAAGAACTTTATTAGCAGAACGAGAACAAAAAGATAAGAGAATAAAAGAATTAGAAGAAGAAAGACAAATAGTAGGAATGCCAGTAAGGAATAAAAGAGATGGAAAAATAGGAATAGTATTACATCAATGGGAGAATGGTAGTATAGCAGTATTGGAAAATATAAGTCCACGAGTAATAAATACGCATGATAGTTTTGATACATTAGAAATAATAACAGATGAAGTAAAGCACGTTAAGACAAAAGATGATAGCATACCAGTTCAAAAAGTAAAAGATTTAAAAAAAAGCATTATATTAGAACCAACAATAGTAGGAGGAAGAAGAAATTCTAAAACATTAGAATATGGAATAAAATTAGGCAAGATAAAGGCTTGTGAAGAGTTATTGGAGGATAAATAATATTAAATGAATATAGGAAAATGTAAAAGTAGACCCAAATATATTTGTGATAAATGTGGACAAGCAATTCCATATGTTTATCAGAAGGGATTTGAAGTAAATAAGTATTATAAACAAAAAAAGTATGATTATGCTATTAAAAAAGAATTTGATTTATGTAATAAATGTGAAATTAAACTAAGAGAATGGCTAAAAGAAAAAGAAGTTTTAACAACAAAAGAAATAATAGAAAATTTTCCAAGATGGGAGGATAAATAATATGAAAAAATACATAGTTACAAAAAAAGCATGTGACAAACATAAAAAAACATTGAAAATATTATTTTTAATAACTTATATTCTATTTTTCCCATTTGTAATTTTAGCATATATTTATGATTTTTTAGAAATAGTTTTAAATTTTGCAGAACAATTAAGAAATAAAATTGTATATGGAATTTTTAAAATATTATTTAAAAAAGATTGTAGAGTAGAAACGGAGGATAAATAATATGTATAAAAGTAAAAAGCAATTAATGCAAGAGCTAGAAGAACAGAAAAAAACAACAGCTAAAATAAATCAAGAAAGACTAAGTTTATTAAAAAATAGAGAGATTAATTATAATTTATATAATATGCTTAAAGCAATTTTAATTCAATTAGGTGAAAAAGAAATAGAAATAGATATAGATAAAATAGAAGAAGCTAAAAGGTATGAATTGTATGTAGAAGATAGTTATTTAAAATTTGCTAAAAGAGTTAAATTAATAGATAAAAGAAAGTTAAAAGAAGGTGATTAAATGACAAAGGAACAAGAAGATATAAAACAATATTTTGAAAGGAAGGCAAGAGATGGAAGAGATTAAGGTTGGGGAATGGGTAAGAACAAAAAGAGGAGAAATATGTAAAGTTTTAGGTATCTCTCCAGAAGTAAGAGATGAAACGAGATTATATAGCCATAAACATTATTATTTAGATAATAAAAAGGGCAGTCTTACTAAATTTTACATAGCAAACCACAGCAAAAACATAATAGATTTAATAGAAGTAGGGGACTATGTAAATGGATATAAAGTAATATCAATAGATATAAACGCACCAAATGATTGTAAAGAATGTATAGAATTAGACAGAAATAATACTTATGAATATCAATGGATTTCTCGAAATGAGATAAAAACAATACTAACTAAAGAATTATACCAAGCAAACTGTTATACAGTAGAAAGGAAGGAAGAATGTTAAAAATAAAAGACGATGTAGATTTAAAAGAATTAGAAAAGTTTGAATTTAAACCAAAATATGATGAAGATACAGGGAAAATTAAGGCGTATGAGAAAATAAAGAAGAAAGAAGAGTATAGAGGATTATTAATAACAATAGAGAAAACAAAGAGTAAAATAAGGATTTTTAAAGCATTTAAAAGAAATATTGTAGAATGGAGAATTAATCCATATAATGAATATTTCGATGAAGACACATTATACGACCTAATTCAAGCAGGATTAGTCGAGAAAGTAGAGGAAGAAAGATGAGAAGTATAAAATTTAGATTTTATGATAAAGAAAATAAAACAATGAATTATTGTGATTTAGAAGATTTATGTGAAGATGATTATTGGTTTGATAGTGAAACAGAAGTATGGACTGCTTTACATGATAGTAACAATGAACAGGAAAAATTTGTAGCAATGCAATACACAGGACTAAAAGATAAAAACGGAAAAGAAATATATGAGGGAGATATAGTACAGATACCAGATGACTATGAATTATATGGAACTAATTCAGGGGAAATGTACGAAGTGTATTTTGCATATGGTGGATTTAGATTAAAACCGAAATATAACTCTAAAGCAAGAGGATACTGGCTAGAAGATGATAATGAAGTAGAAATAGTCGGAAATAAATTTGACAACCCAGAATTGTTAGAGGAAGGAGAATAAAGATGAATGATAAAGAAAAATTAAAAATATATACTGACAAACAAATAGAAGAAATGAACAAAGAGGAATTAGAGAAACAATTTAAAAAAATTCAAGATATAGCAAAAGATGGAAATGAAGTTATTATATCGTTAAATAAAATGAAAAATCGTTATAAAACAGCATTATTTATGATAATAAGAAATTCAAGAGTAATGTCACAAGGAATTAAGTTAGGGAAAAGTGAAAAAGAAATAAATAAAATGGCATATGAAACAATGTGTGAAGTTTTAACAATGATAGATTTTAAAAGGGCAGAAGAAATATATAGACAAGGGAAAGAAGCATATGAGGAGGACTAGCTTATGAATAAAGAAAAAGAAGTAAAAGAACTATTAAACAAATGTGATAATTGTAAGTTAAAAGAATGTATTGGTTGTGAGTTTACATGTACAGAGATACAAAAGATAAAAGAATATGTAGAGCAAAAAGAAACTATATTAGATAAAGTAACAGATAAATTAAAAGAAACAATAAAAAAAGAAAGAGAACTTATGCCATATTTACCACATAAATCAGCATCATTTCATTACGCAAATGGTAGAGAAGTTTTAGCTAAAGAAATTTTAGAATTTATAGAAGGAGAAAAGAAATAATGCCAACAGAAGAATGTAAATTAGGAAAAGTTTATTTTAAAGCAATAGATGATGATAAGTATAGAGAATTAAGTTTTACTAATGCAGAAGTAACTCTAGAAAATGATAAAAAACAAGAACCAATGCAAAGACCAATGCAAAGACCAATGCAAAGAACTTATGAAGCTGAGGGAGAGTTTGAAATTGAAGTAGAAACCAAAAAATACAAAAGAAAAAGATTTAAAAAATTATTAATGAGCAGGGGAATACAAAGAAATACAGCAGAAATTTATTCGAGATGGTTTAGAAAAACACAATTAGAATTAGATTTATTTTTTTAAGAAAGAAGGTAGAAAAATGAAAGTAATAGATTTATTGAACAAAATAAATAAAGGAGAAGAAATACCAAAAAAAGTAAAATATGAAGATACAATATTTGCATATGATAAAGATAGAAAAGAGTACATATATGAACTTAATGATTGGAGCAGTGAAACTATATTATTTAAAATAACAAATGAGCATACACACTTTATTCAAGACTTATTAAAAGCGGAAGTAGAAGTAATAGAAGAAAAGAAAGAGTTAGAAGAAAAATTAGACTGGAAAGAAATAATTGATAGTGTTGGAAAACCAATTTGGGATAATAAAAGAAAAAAATGGAGAGTGCTAGATTATTATTCTAAAGAAAAAAATAAACTTTATGTTTCTTTTTCTGATACAAGTTCTACAGAAAATTTTGAAAAAGAAGAATTGTATTTTAAAGAGATAAAAGAAAGTGAGGAAAAGTAAATGTTAAAAGAATACCACAAAATAGAAACTCTATTTGAAAGAGATTTAAATACAAAGAAATTAATAGAAGGGAAATATAGAAATAAAGCAATAGAATATTTAAAAGATTTAAAATGGCAATTTACAGAAAAGATAGATGGAACAAATATAAGAGTATATTGGGATGGACATAAAGTGAGTTTTTATGGAAGAACAGACAAGGCTCAAATACCTATAGAATTAGCAAACAGATTAATGGAGCTATTTGGAGGAGAAACAAACGAAGAAATATTTGAGCAAAAATTTGGAGGAACAGAAGTAATGTTAGTTGGAGAAGGTTATGGAGAGAAAATACAAAAGGGTGGACTATATAGGAAAGGACAAGAATTTATACTATTTGACGTAATGATAGCAGGTAATTGGCAACCTCGTGAAAGTGTAGAAGATATAGCAAAAACTTTCAATATAGATGTAGTACCAATTGTGTTAGAAGGAACTATACAAGAAGCGGTAGATTATGTGAAAACAAAACCAAAATCACAATTTGGAACAGCAGATAGTGAAGGTGTGGTAGGCAGACCATTCATAGAATTACAAGATAGAACAGGAAACAGGCTAATTGTAAAAATAAAAGTTAGAGATTTTAGTTAGTAGACTATTGAAAAAATATTATACAAGGAGTAAGAAGATGAAAATAGACAGAAGAATAGAACAAGTTGTAATTTTGGGGGCGAAAGAAATAAAGATAAAAAAAGAAATATATGACATATTGAAAGCGGAGACGAAGAATACAATTAAGTTTAATAAGGTAAAAATAGTTTTTAGTAATAAAGTAAAAGAATTTGAAGCTAAATTCTAAAGACTCTAAAAATAAGGAGGAAAAAATGACAAAGGAAGAACTAATTAATTTATTAAGAGACTATAAAGAGAACAAGGCTAAGTTAAATATAAGATTAAAAGAATTAAAGTTAGCAAGAATAGTATTAAAATCTTTAAAAGAAGTAGATGTTAGTTTAACATCTATAATAGAAATAAACGGAGATATACATAGCAAAAACAAAATATCAGATAAAGTTGGAAAACAAGTAGAAGAAAATGATGAAAAAAGAAGAGAGAAAGAATCAGAGATAGAACAATTAGAAGAACAGGTAAGAGAATTAAGAGAAAAGGTAGAAGCGGTAGAAGATAGACTAGGAGGATTAAAGTATAAAGAAAGAGAATTATTATATGCTTATTACGTAGAAGGAAGAACGGCAGAAGATATTGGGAATAGATTATATTTTCAATTGTTTAATCAGACTAGAAGTGCTAGACATATACAAAGAATAATAGAAAATGCAACAGAAAAAATGTTAAATTTATAAGGAGGTAAAATAATGAAAGATTTAAAGATATTTACTGATGATATAGAGCAAGAGGCAATAGACCAAATAAATTTATTATTAGAACAAGAACCGTTTAAAGATTGTAAAGTAAGAATAATGCCTGATGTTCATGCAGGAAAAGGTTGTGTAATAGGATTTACTGCAGATTTAGGAGATAAAGTAATACCTAATATTGTAGGAGTAGATATTGGTTGTGGAATGTTATGCGTGGAATTAGGAAAAATAAATTTGGATTTAGAAGATTTAGATAAAGTTATAAATAAAAAGATACCAGCTGGAAGAAATATTAGAGAACAAAAATTAATGGATTTTGAAGAAATAAACGAATTATATTGTTTTAGAGAATTAAAAGATACAAAAAAGTTTAATAGAGCAATTGGAACATTAGGCGGAGGAAATCATTTTATAGAAATAGATGAAGATGAAAGCGATAATAAATATTTAGTAATTCATACAGGTAGTAGAAACTTAGGAAAACAAGTAGCAGATTATTATCAAAAATTAGCAGTTCAACTATGTTCTGGTAAAGAAGAGATGTTTAAAAGAAAAGAAGAAATAATAAAAATATATAAAGAACAAGGTAGAAGGCAAGAAATACAAAAAGCATTAAAATCATTAGAGGCAGAATATAAAAATAATAAGCCTAAATTACCAAACGAATTATGTTACTTAGAAGGTAAATACAGAGAAATGTATTTACATGATATGAGAATTTGTCAGAAATATGCTAGTGTAAATAGAGATATGATAGCAAGAGAAATATTATTATCTTATTTTGATAGGGCAGAGGTTTTTGCTTTTGAAACAATACACAATTATATATCATTTAAAGATAATATCGTAAGAAAAGGAGCTATAAGTGCAAATAAAGGAGAGAGAGTAATTATTCCAATCAATATGAGAGATGGTTCTATTATAGCAGTAGGTAAAGGAAATGAAGACTGGAACAATTCAGCACCTCACGGAGCAGGAAGATTAATGTCTAGGAGAAAAGCAAAAGAAACGTATAATTTAGAAGAATTTAAAGAAAGTATGAAGGACATTTATTCAACAAGTGTAGTAGATGAAACAATAGATGAAGCACCATTTGCATATAAACCAATGCAAGAAATAATAGAAAACATACAAGATACAGTTGAAATAGAAAAAATAATAAAACCTATATATAACTTTAAGGCAAAAAATTAAAATGTCGTAAAAATGTCGTTTAAATGTCGTATTAAATAACAAATATATATAGTATAATAGCAATAGTTAAATTGTCGATGGCGACAAAAGGTCTCTGTTTATGGTT
>ERZ1090865.119-NODE-119-length-51457-cov-38.709933_pt1 | contig 51457 bp, 44 predicted proteins | sample MGYA00478478_ERZ1090865 | MGnify/ENA primary metagenome ERZ1090865 (study PRJEB33644, sample SAMEA5815715) | chicken gut metagenome | biome: Chicken; feature: Gastrointestinal Tract; material: Caecum | place: Ireland | collected 2019-01-01 | study: A study of the... | reverse complement strand
CTCATAATGGCCCCCAAACGCAATAACCCCGGACCCCAACAAGTCAAATATTCATTCAAGCTCCTTTTTCTTGGTAAGTCTTGCAAGTCCATTTAAATCAGCCAATTCAATCTCCAGTTTTGTCCGTTCACGCTCTGCTTCAAAGATAAGGTTATTGTGTTTATCAAGAGTAACCTTAATCTTTTGAAGTCTTGAGAAAGTGGCAGCTTCCGGTGGCATAACCGGTCTTGGAGGTATTTGTGGCTTGGGTGGTTCTTGAACCTCTGCCTTTGGAGCAGTTGCAGTAATAGTGTTTTCTGGTGCTTTGGGTTCTGTTATTACTTCCTTAGCCGGAGTTGTAATAACCTCTGCGGTGTCCTCTGCTTTAATAACAGACATGCTTCCGTATTCTTTTTCAAGAGCTTCATGGAACAGCTTGTTTTTTAGTTCCCTTGCGGCGGTCAGTACCTTGGAAATCAGAAGTGCAAGTTTCGCTGTGGCTATTGTGATAATGCCTGTCAGTTTCTCAGGACACTTGCCGAATACATCAATGGATAACCGGATACGCTCCGTAATCCATTTCTGCTTTATCTGCCGTATCTCATCCTCCGGCACTTGGCTGACTAAGGCTCGGTCTACTTCGTGATTCCACTGCATACGCACCTCATTATCTTCTTTTATCTGTTCCGCTTTGGGATTATTCTTACCGATTTTCTTGGTAGCAAGATACAATCCGTTTCTATCGAATACATGGAGCTTGTCTTTATCATCTTCTATCAGAAGATTGATAAGGTCGGTATAGAAGCGTTTTGCCTCGTCCAGATAATGCTCCTGCTTGAACAGCTTGTTCTTGGCGGTAAATAAGGTTCGCTCATAAACTTCGCCCTTCTTGACAATCTTACAGCCTTTGCGGACATTCCCGCTATCATCCAGTATCTCTTTCTTGGTGCGTACATGCTTACCTTGTTCGTTGTAGAACATATTGCGTGTGGCAATCTTTTCTATGGGTTCCGGTAACAGTTCCCTTTCGGAAAAGATGAGATGGATATGATAGTTGGTCTTGCGTTTGTTATGGTGCAGGGCTGATACACATTCCACACCATATTTTTCCTTAAAGCGGTTGGTAAACATCTGTAACAGCTTGTCGGGGTTATATAGGTCGGGGAAGGATTCCGGCAGGGCTATAATCAGTTCCCTTGCCTCGATACATTTCCCTTCCGTACCGCTTTTTTGAATTTTACAGCGAGGTGAAAAGGTTGAACTATGTTGAATATGGGAAAGGAAATAGTAATGTAATTATCCTCTTACATGGAGGTGGTTTGTCATGGTGGAATTACAAAGAAATTGCTGAAATGCTACAAACGAATTATCATATAATTATACCTATATTAGACGGTCATGCAGGAAGTGATAAACGATTTACAACGGTAGAAAATAACGCTTTAGAGATTATAGAATTTATAAATGATAAACTGGATGGTTCCGTTTTATTGATTGGAGGACTATCACTTGGAGGACAGATTTTACTTGAAATTTTATCTCAACGTAAGGATATATGTAAGTATGCAATAGTGGAAAGCGCACTTGTAATACCTTCAAAATTCACATATTTTATGATTAAGCCTGCGTTTGGGAGTTGTTATGGTTTGATAAAGTATAAATGGTTTTCAAAATTACAATTCAAATCATTACGAATAAAGCAGCATTTGTTTGATAATTATTACAAAGATACTTGTGCAATAACAAAGGGTGATATGATTGCTTTTTTACAGGAAAACTCATTATATTCCTTAAAAGATGGGATTGAAGAGAGTGAAGCAATAGTTCATATTTTTGTCGGAGAAAAAGAAAATCACTCAATGAAAAAGTCAGCAGAACTAATTCATAAAAAACTACAGAATAGTTCCATACAAGTTCTTCCTAATATGTACCATGGAGAGTTTTCAATAAACCATGCAGGTGATTATGTAAGAAGACTATTAGAAATAATAGAACAAAGAAAAATTCCAATTTGTGTAAGTAAAGAGGGGGCTTAAAATGCGTATTTTGGAATATGGCAATACAAATAATCCAACAATAATGCTTGTTCATGGTTTTGAAAGTCCATATCAAATATGGATTGATTATATAGAGCATTATAAAGAGAGCTATCATATTCTTGTGCCAATTTTGCCGGGACATGATGTGCAGGAGAAGTCCGAGTTCAATTCCTTTGATGATACTGCAAAAGAGATAGAAAATTATTGTATATCAAAATCTATTAACCATATATACGCAATTTATGGAATGAGCATGGGTGGAGTTTTAGCATCGTATTTATGGAAAAACAAAAGGCTTACCTTTGAAAAGGTTATTTTAGAAAGCTCACCACTTTTACCATTTGGAAAATATATGACTCAAATGCTTATAAAACAGTACTTGTCTATAACAAAAAAGCAAGAGAACGAAATCAAAAAGTGGTACGAAACGCAATAAATACAATGGTAACAGAAGATATGTTGGATGTGTTTTTAGAGCTGTTAGATAATATATCAGATGAAACCATAAAAAAATATTTATATGCAGTTGGACAATTTAAACTTCCTTCAGATATTGATACGCCCAATACACAGATTATTTATTTTTATGGTGGAAAGATAAATGAATTTGTTTTTAGAAACGTAGCTAAATATATCAAGAAAAATTATAAAAATTCCATAACTATTTGTTCAAAAGGAAAGGGACATTGTGAGGACGCATTATTACATTCAAATGAGTGGATTGATCGACTGGATAAATATATTATCTAGTATTGCAAATCCTAATTTGCTAAAATCTCTAAACGTTAAAAACGGGAATCCGATAGCCTACCGGCTGCCGGGTTCCTTTTCTTTTCGCCCTCGACTTATTCTGTCGAGATTTGACGATTATTCTGACCGTGTTCCTATCGCAGACAAACTTCCCCATGATTTGACAACGATATAATTTTCTTAGATTCCATAAGGAGGAATCCGTTCTGATTGAACGGCAGCTTTGCAGTCCATTTGAACGAATGATAAATTTAGCCGCCGTTTCTTTTCAAGGATAAACTTAAAAGAAAATGACGACTATTCCCCGACAAAGTACACGGCGGCACTAGGAGGTGTTGACCGTGTTTTCTATTTCTCAATGTCGAATTTCGACAGATTTTGTGTGTGGCAAAATTCCCATCCAAAACCACAGATACCGTTCATTCCCTTATGCTCTGGCAACGGTTTTCTGCGGCCTTTTTCCTAAGAAATCCCCGGCAGGTTTTTGGTTTCCCAGCCTGTCGAGGTTTTTGCAAATTTTTTTAAAAAAGTTTTCTCTGTTTTCCAAATTTCCTTCTGTCGTCAAAGGGATATTGCGCGAAAGGAAGATAAGCCATTATGAAAAAGCAAGTATCTAATCCAGTAACAATCCAACATCAATTTGATTCCTTTGTCAAAAAAGTTCTTGCCGGAGAAGTCAAGTCCTATCGCGCAGAAATGGCAAGACAGTCCGCCAAAGAAGCTCTGTTGCCGCCGTCTTTTCAACCGTTGACTTGTGTGCGCAGAAGGCCCGTTCCCCGCCCGCATCTTCAACTGTTGATAATCTGGCGTTATGCGCCGCCGTCAGCCAACGAAGAAGACCGCCATGCCCGACACCGTTGTTCCGGACTCCCCGCCCAGCCCCGCCGACCTCCACACGGCGGCGGACTGCCCGGTGGCTGTTCGCCAGGTGGCCGCGCAGGTCCTCAACGGAACCCGATATTACGGCGGCGCCGCAGGCCATGCCGTACCCCTGCCGGACAGTGTGGTCCAAATCGCCGCCGACCCCGGCACGGACTGCCCGACGTGGCGCATCGACGCGAACGCCGCGGTTCCGCAGCCGGACGGCCATGGCAAACGCTTCCAGGAACAGGACACATTCGACCCCGACTGCGCGCTTGAGGTGGCACTCGACGTCCGGCCTGCGCCGCATGGCCCGATGCTGTGCCTGTACCAGCACAAGGAATGGTGGATGCGCCCGGCATGGTGCAGCAACCCCGCCGATATCCCGTCCCGCACGCAGCTGGTGCTATGGCGCAGCGACGAACGCGGCGACCTTCCCGCAGCGGCTAAGACCGACGCGCCGACGGGTGTCGTCTTGGCGGGCGGCAAACCGCAGCAGGACACCGATGAGCCTGCTCCCGCCGCAACATGGACCGCCGTCATGGCATTCAGCGGCGATGATGTCCGCGCCGACCTGCATGGCGATATAGGACCGGAATCCGACGGACAGAAGTCCGTCGACGGTGGTACCTCCGGCGGCAACTTGCCATCCGGCGGCAACGTCGTCGGCTCGTCCGTTGCCGGCATCATCGACCCATCCACTATTAGCGGCCGTTTCCGGCTCAACGTCGCCTCCAACCGCGCGGGACGCACCGCGCTCGCCGACACCGTCGCCTACGTGGCGCAGGGCGCCGATCCGTACGCCGTCATCCGCGTCTGTGTCGCGGCCGGCGCGCGTCGCAACGGCATCGCCACGGTTGACCGACGGCCGCTGCCGGAAGCCCTGTCCGGGTTCGGCTGGTGTACGTGGGACTCGCTCGGCCGTGACGTCAGCGAGGCCGCCATCGTGGAGAAGATGGAGGAGTTCCATGCCAAGGGCGTCCCCGTGTCCTGGGTCATGATCGATGACGGCTGGTCGCGCACCGACCGCGAGGCCGAAACATTGATCGGGCTTGACGCGGACCCCGAACGGTTCCCGCACGGTCTGGCGCACACCGTCGATCTGCTGCGGGAACGGTACGGCGTGCGCCACGTCGGCGTCTGGGCCGCGTTCCAGGGCTACTGGAGCGGCCTGGAGCCGAGCGGGCAGGCGGTGGCGCTGATTGGCGCCGAGCATCTGACTGCGACGTCGAACGGCTGCCTGATCCCCGGCCCCGGCCGCCGGCGGGCGACGATGTTCTGGGCGACATGGCTGTCACTGCTGAGGGACATGGGCATCGACTGCGTCAAGATCGATTCGCAGAGTTCCATGTCCACGATGACCCGCGGCGTGGAAAGCTACGGCGAAGCGACCATCGAACGCCATGCCGCGCTCGATCGACTGGTCGAAACTGAAATGGGCGGCGCGATAATCAACTGCATGGGCATGGCGCCGGAGAGCTATTGGCATAGGCCGGTCTCCGCGGTGACCCGCACCAGCGACGACTTCCTGCCGCACGACCCGGCGTCCTTGGCCGAGCATCTGTTGCAGAACGCGTACTGCTCGCTGTTGATGGGGGAGTTGTACCGCTGCGATTGGGACATGTTCTGGACCAGTCATCCGCATGCGCGGACCCATGCGCTGATGCGTGCGCTGAGTGCGGGTCCGGTCTACTGTTCGGATGCCGCCGGGCGGACCGATCCGGCTGTGCTCGGCCCGTTGCTGTTGAACGATGGTCGTGTGCCCAGACCGGATACGGCCTCGGTGCCGGTGCCGTCGGCGTTGCTGGCCGATCCGACGTGTGCGGAGTCGGCCTGGTGCGTGACCGCAACGTGCGGCGACTGGCGGCTGCTGGCATTCGTCGGGATGAACCCCGACCAGCCGCAGCGGATCCGGTTGCGTGAGGCGTTGCGGGGGCTGCCGGCATGCGCGGACGGCGGCGAACGCTGGGTTGCGGACCGGGAGGCGATGACCGCGGAACGGCTCCGCCCGGGCGTCGATGAGGGGAACGCCGGGCCGCTGTTGGCGTATGGCGAGTCTCGGCTGTACTACGTGTGGAGTGGGCCGCGGGATGCGGCGGTGATGCCGCTCGGGTTGATCGACAAGATCGTGGCCCCCGCCACGGTTGCCAGTGGCGCCGGCGACGACCAGGTGTCCGGTTCGGCGGCGGTGACGGTGACGTTGGCGGAACCGGGGCGATTCGCGTTCCTGGATCCCGATGCGCGGTGCGTGGACGTGCGTTGCAACGGGGAGACGGTGCCCGTACATCGGAACGGGGCGTTGTGCATGGCGGATTGCGACGATACCAGGGTGGATATCCGCTGGAAGGCATGACCGGGATGCCGACTGTGGGCCGACGATGCCGGTCAGCAGCCGTGGCACCGGTTGTCGGGTTGTCGGTAGGCGTTGCGCTGGCCGGAGGGCGTTGCGCTGGTCGGTGGGCGTGATGCCGGCCGGCGCGGCACTGAACTGTCGCTGGTGCAGGCCTGCTGGCCGGTGCCGGCCGGGAGGGAGTGTATGCGTATTCAAAATGGCTGTGCGATGACCAGAGATTACATGATTCCAATGCGTGCCGAAACGGCGTTGTTCTGCGGAAAATGGTATGGAAACGCGGGATTGACGGCCTGTTGAAGATGGTGGATACTGGGAGAGCGATACCGGACGTCTGGAATGTAAGCGTATGCAACACGATGGTCGTCCGGGGCAATGCAGCAGGAATCAAATCGATGACGTAACGGTTCGTCGCCATCCACGGCGGCGGCCGCAAGATTGGCAGGCACAGCGGGCTCGTGGCGGAACCGCTGGCAGGAAAGGAAGGACCCTATGACCACTCCGCAGCGTACCGCACTGCCCGATTCGGTGCGTACGAACGGCGCGACCCCGAACCCCTGGTGGGCGAACGCGGTTGTCTACCAGATCTATCCGCGCAGCTTCCAGGACTCGAACAACGACGGCATGGGCGACATCAAGGGCATCACCTCGCGCCTGGACTATCTGGCCGGCCTGGGCGTGGACGTGCTGTGGCTGTCGCCGGTGTTCAAATCCCCGCAGGACGACAACGGCTACGACATCGCCGACTATCAGGACATCGACCCCATGTTCGGTACGCTCGCCGACATGGACGAGCTGCTGGCCGAAGCCCACAAGCGCGGACTGAAGATCATCATGGACCTGGTGGTCAACCACACCTCCGACGAGCACGCCTGGTTCCAGGCTTCGCGCGATAAGAACGACCCGCACGCCGACTGGTACATCTGGCGTCCCGCCCGCGAGGGCCACGAGCCGGGCACCCCCGGCGCCGAGCCGAACCATTGGGGCTCCTACTTCGGCGGCTCCGCCTGGCAGTATGACGAGCAGCGCGGCGAATACTTCCTGCACCAGTACTCCAAGAAGCAGCCGGACCTGAACTGGGAGAACCCGGACGTGCGCCATGCGGTGTACGCCATGATGAACTGGTGGATGGATCGCGGCATCGACGGCTTCCGCATGGACGTGATCACCCAGATCTCCAAGACCTACGACGCCAACGGCAAGCTGCCGGGCGAATCCGGTTCCCTGATCGAGGATTACCCGGTGGGCGAGGAGGGCTACTCGTCGCCGTTCCCGTGGTGCTCCGACGGGCCGCGCGTGGACGAATACCTGCAGGAGATGCGCCGCGAGGTGTTCGCCGGCCGCGACGGGTTCATCACCGTGGGCGAGGCCCCGGGCGTGGACGCGGTCCGCAACGGCGTGATCACCGACCCGAAGAACGGCGAGCTCGACATGCTCTTCGTGTTCACCCACATGGACATGGACTGCGACGGCACCAAGTGGAACCCCGTGCCGCTCAAGCTCACCGCGCTCAAGCAGACGCTCGGCGACCAGCAGCGCGCGGTGTGCAAGGCCGGCTGGACGAGCCTGTTCTTCTGCAACCACGATCAGCCGCGCGTGGCCTCCCGCTGGGGCGACGAGTCGCCGCGCTCCGCCAAGGCCATCGGCCTGCTGCTGCACATGCACCGCGGTACCCCGTACATCTATCAGGGCGAGGAGCTGGGCATGACCAACGCCCACTTCACCCGCCTCGACCAGTACCGCGACCTGGAGACCCTGAACGCCTACCGCCAGCGTGTGGAGGAGGCCCAGGTGCAGACCGCCGAATCGATTATGGACGCGTTCGCCAAGCGCAGCCGCGACAATGCGCGCACGCCGATGCAATGGGACGATTCCGCCTATGCCGGCTTCATGGATGCGGACGCCGCCGTCGGGCCGTGGATTTCGGTCAACCCGAACCACGACGCCATCAACGCGGCCGCCGAGGTCAACGACCCCGACTCCGTGTACGCGTTCTACCGGCGACTCATCGCACTGCGGCATGAGGACCCGGTGGTGGCCGCCGGCGATTGGGAACTGATCGACGCCGACAGCGAGCAGGTCTACGCGTTCACCCGCACGCTCGGCGGCGAACGACTGCTGGTCATGGTGAACATGACCGCCGCCGAAACCGCCGTGCCCGCCGAGTCCGCCGCCCTGCTGCCGGCCGATCCCACGGCCGACGCGGTGGTGATCGACACCTACGACGCGCCCGCCGGCGACGGCTATGACGTCGCCCACGCGGTCGCCTCCCTCAAGGCCGGTACGTTGGCCCCGTGGGAGGGCATCGTCGTCCGTATCTGACCGGTGCGGCCCCGCCGACTTCGAACTCGTCGGTAATCGCCTGTCGCGGCACATACCCCCACCCGCGGGGGTATGTGCCGCTTGGCGTATATGCGGGGCGCAAGTTCCCCGGCTGAACGGAGGATGCGCCCGACGGCGAAAATGGACGCCGGCGGACGCGGTTCGCCGCACCCGCCTACAATGCCGTGTATGGAACAGAAAGACGTCCTCAAAGCATTGCAGCGCGACCACGCCGCCGAACTGAAGCTCGCCGCCGAGCGCCTGAGCGGCACGGCCAAGCACACGGAGATCATCCCCTCGCCGGTCCTGTCGGAGATGACCGGCCACACGATACTGCTCAAGCCCGAGAACCTGCAGGTCACCGGATCGTTCAAGATCCGCGGCGCCTACAACAAGATCGCCTCCCTGAGCGAAGAGGAGCTGGCCCGCGGCATCGTCACCGCCTCCGCCGGCAACCACGCCCAGGGTGTGGCCTACGCCGCCCGCGAACGCGGCGCGAAGGCCACGATCCTGATGCCCACGATCACCCCGCCGCTCAAGGTCGACGCCACCAAGGCCTACGGTGCCGACGTGGTGCTGCACGGCGACGTGTTCGACGAGGCCGCCGCCTACGCCGCCGAGCTGAGCGAGAAGCAGGGCATGGTGTACGTGCCGCCGTTCGATGACTATGAGGTGCTGTGCGGCCAGGGCACGATTGCGATGGAGATCCTGGACGACGTGCCGGACGTCACCGACATCGTCGTGCCGCTGGGTGGCGGTGGGTTGGGTGCCGGCGTGGCGCTCGCCGTCAAGACGTTCCGCCCCGAGGTGCGGGTGATCGGTGCGATCCCGGAGGGTTCGCCCGCGTTCAAGAACTCGCTGGCCGCCGGCCGCGTGGTGGCCTCCGATCAGGTGGTCACCTCGGCCGAGGGTGTGGCCGTCAAGCGTCCGGGCGACCTGACCTTCGCCCTGCTCAACGAGTTCCTGGACGATCTGGTCACCGTCAGTGAACGTGACATCAACGAGATGATCCTGCTCATGCTGGAGAAGCACAAGCTGGTGGTGGAGGCCGCGGGCGCGGTGTCCCTGGCGGCGCTGGAGCATCTGAACCTGCGCTCGCGCAAGTTCGCCTCCGCGCCCGGGCCGCATGTGGTCGTGCCGATCATCTCCGGCGGCAACATCGATACCGTCACCATCGGCGCGGTGATTCAGAAGGGCATGATCGCCCGCGGGCGCATCATGAACTTCGAGGTCGAGCTGCCGGACACCCCGGGCCAGCTCGTCAAGGTGGCCACCATCCTGGCGCAGGAGCGTGCGAACGTCATCGCCCTGGACCACGACCAGTTCAAGGCCAGCGGCGTCTACGCGAACGCCGTCGCGCTTGGCGTCACCGTGGAGACCAACGGCCCCGACCACATCGACCGCATCCTCGCCGCCCTGCGCGATGCCGGCTATCAGCCCCGGCGGATTTACTGATTGTTGTGTTGCGATGTTGAATGGAATGCAGCGATTTGAAGGAAATCGTTGCATTCCATTCTTTTATTGCATGATTGCATGCATAGATTTCACTCTTTTGTGCATAGATTTCATTCTTTATTGCATCATTGGTCAATGATTCTACAATCATTGATGAAATCGGTTGATTCTTTATATAAAGAACGCCGCATCGGTGGGCAGGGAGATTATCTTCGCAGGCTGACGGCGAGCGTGCGCTTCCGTGCTGGCACGGGAGGATGAGTGTGCGTTGCAGTATGTGTTTGGTTGCGAATCAGCAACCCAATGCATACTGCAGCACACAGCAGTGCGTCTCGTGCCCGTTCATCGATCAATCACCGAATCCGCAGCATTGGGGATTCGGATACGGATGATCCACTGTGAATCGGTGTGCTGTACCTCGATATCCCCTTGGGCATCGGAAATTTGTTGTCTGATGCGTTTGAGGCCGGTGTGGAGCGAGGCATCTTGCGGATGTGTGGATGCGCCGTCGATGCCGTTCACCGCGGTGACGGCGATGTGATCATCAATGGTGATGTGCAGGAAGTATCCGCGCTGCGGGTCCCCGTATTTCATGATATTGCCATATAACTCCGGTATGAGTTCGTTGAGCAGGTCGGCTTGCTGCTCGCTGAGGATGGCATCAGGTCCGTAGTGGATGCTGCTGGTTCCTTGGAATCCGAGTTCGTGTAACTGTCGGTCGTATTGACGACAGCGGGCTTCCACCCGTGCCAGACATGCCGCAACATTGCCGGCGTTGGGCGCAGCGGAACGTGGAGGCCGCATTGTGTCTGTGGCGGGCTGGGAATTGGCGGGCATTGCGCTGTCAAGGAGCTGGATGGCGGTACGGGTCTTCTCCAATGCGTCTTGGGCGACTCGGGCAATCTCCCCATTGGATGATGAAGCTTGGCTCTGTACGACGTATGAGATATAGACCAGATCGTTGCATACCGAGTTATGCAGTTGGGATGCGATTCTGGCGTTGCGGGCATGCTGCTGCTGCAGTTCCTTCTGATGCTCCCGCTGACTGTTATCGAGTTGGCGGTGCCAGACCTCCTCGATGAGCAGTGCGATGCAGATGGCAGCGAGGACCGATTGGGCTCGGGCGTAATCGATGCGACCGGTGTTGATCCAGTCCGCGAGACAATTCAACGTGAGTAATGCGATGCCCGCGGCGATTCCCTTCCGGAAGGAAGCCGCCGCCAGATAGGCGATACCGGCGATAATCGGAATCGAGGCGTAGTCCGGTAGGGGAATCCTGGCGATCATTGCGATGCCGGCGATTGCAATGAGGATCCAGGTCATGTGAGGGCCATAGATACCCAGCAGTACAGCGAACACGCAGATCAGGATGGAAACGACGATGGCTGCGCCACTCATCTCGGTATGACGAATGGCGACAGATAGCAGCAGGGGTAACGTCATGAGCAGGAACAGCGACGTTCGCGCGGATACGCGCTGTTTGAGGAAAGCGAGACGTTCACGCATCGGCGATCACCCGAACAGGTGAAGCCGTTCGCAGATGGCCACGGCCTCGGTTCGATTCCGGGCATGAAGCTTGGCAAGGGCGCGTTCTTCGTACGACCGGAGCGTTCCCTTGGATGTTTGCATGATGTCGGTGATATCGTTGGTGCTCAGACCTTGTGCGTAATACCGTAGGGTCTCCAATTCCCTCCTGGATAATCGCGGCGTGGCCGGGACTGTGACGCGAGTATGCGTCTCGGCGTTGACGTCGCCTCTGGTATTGTCGCCACTGTCGCCACTGTCGTCATTGCTGCCGGCTTGGTCGGGGACCGGACGCATCGCGTTCACGATGGCTGCCGGTATCGCCCGGAAATTATCCTTGGCTACGATGTCGAATGGACGCTGAGCGTCGGAAGATGACGTCGGCGTTTGAGGGAACGCTGTGACACCGACGAACCGTACCGAGGGGGCCATCTGGTGTACGAGGTTGCACAGTTCCGCACCGCTCATGCCGTCAAGCGCCATATCGGTCAGAAGCACATCGGGTCGGCTCGCCGTGTCCAGGCAGGACTGAATCGCCACGGCTGAGTCCGACACGGCCCACTTGAGGGTGAAAATCGGCTGCTGCAGGACAATACGTTTCAGCATCTCCAGTGAAAGTCGATCGTTGTCCACAACCCCCACGGCAATAGTCGTTCTCGTCATGAGAACAGCCTTATCCGGTATGTAAGACAAATGCCTGCCGTGGGCGGGCAAGGGCTGGTCTGCGTGCGCGAAAGCCTCAAAACTTATGAGCGGCAATGGCCACAAGACGCAGCAGCAGGAGGCAATGTGCTAAGAAAGACATGCATAGTATCGTTCGTTTTCCTTCGCTCGCAAATGAGACACTTGGTGCCTTGGACGCTGACACTGGCAGTGCCGATTGTGTTGTTCGCGGTGACGTACGGGTTACGGGCCCCAGTCAGCCCTGAGTCAGGTGCCGAGGTAGCGATGCTCTTTGAAAGCTATGTTGTGGTAACGGGCATATTGAACAATCTGATTCTTCGATGGGCACAGATACGGGAATCCGGTATATTGGCGCAGATGTCCTATCTGTGCGGGGCGCGGTATGAGCCGTTGTTCGCCGCCGTACTTGCCGGCGCTGCTCAAACCTCGGCAAGTGGCGCTATCTTCGCGATATTTTGCAGCGCTACCGGTTATTGCTCCGGGCTTGATGCGGTGCTGTTGATCGGGGCGACGATGTGGCTTGTCGCGTTACTGTCATGTGTTGCCGTACTGTTCCTGATTCCCAGGTTTTCCATTACGACCATTTCAGTGTGGGGTTCCATGCTGCTGCTGGCGATGTGGTGCACCGCAGGAGGGTTTGGCGGCGGTTCGGGCATGAATGCAATACTGATCGTTTGCAATCCCATGCGCTATGCATTGCAGACCTATGCAATGGCATACATGGGAACACGTGACATGACCATTCCAATTGCATCGATTGCCGCTCTAGTGCTGGGAGCGCTGTTGTACCTCGTAATCGGCGGAATCGCTGCCAGATTCGTGAATTCTAGGATGCTGCCGACACAGTGAACAGAAGAGTCATGGTATTCAGGGAGGGACTATGAAGCTGGAACATTGTACCTTGGCTTTCCGCGACCACATTGTTTTTGATGATGACACGTTTGCCTTTGCGGATCATCGGCTGAATATTCTTGTGGGCGACAATGGAGCGGGCAAGACCTCGCTGCTTAACATATTGGCAGGCACCGAGACGGACGCGGCAGATGTACATGCTGCAGGTCTGCCCCCGGCCGAGTGCGTTTCCTACCAGATGCAGCATCCAGCCTTCTTGGATGGTATCCATGTTGAGGAGATGCTGGCACTATACCGGCTGCACGCCGGTTCGGCTGCTCGGGAGTACGATGTGCTAGCGCAACGATTGTATGGGTTACGTCACAGCATCGTCGATACATTGTCGGGCGGGGAACGTCGGCTGCTGGCCGTGTACGGCGCGATGATCCTCGACCGGAGTCTGTATCTGTTTGATGAGCCGACGAGTGAGTTGGACGAGCATAACGCCGATCTGGTTTTCTCATTGCTGACCCGGCTGGCGGGGAGCGGGAAGACCGTCATCGTGGCCACCCATGATCTCGATCGTATTCGCGGCTTGGATGCGTGGAAGGTTGCTATCTGACATCAATGGCAATGATTGTAGCCTGATGTCGATTGCATCGGCTTCACGATGGTATCTACACAGGTTATTGGTTGCGGATTAGCAACTAATAACAGAGCAGAACACTAGTAGCTTGTCTCTCTCACCTGGGGTGTAAACAATGTCGCCGCAACCGAATACGTTGCGGCGACCAGTCACGTTGCGTTTCTGTTCGGCTGCACGGCGCGGCAGCCGAACAGAAACGGAAATCAGTACTTCATGCCCATGGCGGCGCGCACCTCGTCGAGGGTCTCCTCGGCGATTGCGTTCGCGCGCTTGTTGCCGTCATGCAGGATGTCGCGGATCACGTCCATGTCCTTGGCCAGCTCGGCGCGGCGCTCGCGGTGCGGGGCCAGAAACTCGTTCACCGACTCCGTGACGTACTTCTTCAACGCACCGGCGCCGGCATCGCCGATCTCCTCGGCGATCTCCTGCGGGTCGCGGCCGGTCACCAGACCGGCGGTGGTCAGCAGTGCGGAGACCTGCGGACGGTTGATCGGATCGAAGGTGATGCGGCGCTCGGAATCGGTCGGGCTCTTCTTGATCAGCTTGGCCGTCTCCTCGGCGGTGGCGCCCAGCATGATCGAGTTGCCGTACGACTTGCTCATCTTGCGGCCGTCCAGACCCGGGATCTCCGGTGCCTCGGACAGGATGGCGGCCGGCTCCGGGAACACCGGATGCTTCTTGGCGTAACGCTCGTTGAACCGGCGGGCGATGGTGCGGGTGATCTCCACATGCGGCAGGTTGTCCTTGCCGATCGGCACCACGTTGGCCTTACAGAACAGGATGTCGCACGCCTGGTGCACCGGGTAGGTCAGCAGCAGGCCGGTCAGCGCGTGGCCCGAGGCCTCCATCTCCGACTTGACGGTCGGGTTGCGGTGCAGTTCCGCCTCGGTGACCAGCGAGAGGAACGGCAGCATGAGCTGGTTCTCGGCAGGCACCGCGGAATGCGTGAAGATCATGGTCTTGTTCGGGTCGATGCCGGCGGCCATGTAGTCAAGCACCAGGTTGAGCACGTTGTCGTCGATGTGCTCGGTGGTGTCGCGGTCGGTGATGACCTGATAGTCCGCGATGATGATGTTCGTGTTCACGCCGCGCTCCTGCATGGCCACGCGCTCGCGGATCGAACCGAAGTAGTGGCCCAGGTGCAGGCGTCCGGTCGGGCGGTCGCCGGTCAGCATCGTGAACTTGCCCGGGTTGGCCTCCAGCGCGGCCATCGTCTCATCCGAACGCTTCTTGGCGGCGAGGAAGCTGGCGCTCACCTCATTGCCGGCCGCGGTGATCTCGGGTTCCACTGTCTCGTTCGTCATCTTCGCATCCCTTGCAATAGTCCGGTTTTCGGCTGTTTTTCATCGTAAAAGGCTGAGCCGACAACGAAAGGGGAAAACTAGTGGTACGCTCTAATGTGATGAATTGAACACACAGTAATCCTCAGGGGGTCAGATGGGCCGCGGACGACAGAAGGCAAAACAGCAGAAGATAGCCCGAAAGCTCAAGTATCTGACCACTGACACCGATTACGACGAGCTCGCCAAGGAGCTCAGTGCGCAGGAGCCGGGCACCGGTTCGGTCGACCCGTTCTCCCATGAGGAAGTCCAGTACGTCCATGATGTGGACGATGATGCCGATGATGCGTACGATGGGGAACCCCCCGCACCGGTTGACGACGATCTGGACGAGTACGCCAAGTGGGCCGCCGAAGCCGCCGCCAAGGCGACGAGCGGAGAGATGCCCGCGGTGAAGGCCGTGCCGAAGCCGCGTCCCATCCCGATGCCGATGCCGAGCGCGCTCAAGCCGAAGCCCGCCGCCGGCAAGTAATCGGTATCTCGTCCCTTACGTCAGCGGCAGCAGGTCGCTCAGGTCGTCGCGCTCGCCGACGGCGCTGATGCGTCCGGCCGTCTTCTCCTCATCCCATGCGGTGACGCCTGTGGCCAGGCGCAGCCATACCTCCGGGTCGAGTTCGATGACGTCTGGCGGGGTCAGGTTATGCGGGTCGGAGGCCGGGCCGTCGAGGATCTTGATCGCGCCCCACGGGGCCACGCGCACCTCCACGCCGGGGCCGGGCGCCTTGCGTTCCAGCAGGTGCAGCGAATAGCGCACCGCCATCGCCCATACCGGGCGCGGCAGGTTCGGTTTCAATGCGAGCCGGAACGCCGTCGCTGATGCCTGCGTCCCCGCATCGTCGAGCATGCTCTCCGCTGCGTCGCGCCACTGGGCGAACGCCGCCCGTCCCTTGTCCAGATCCTGTTCCCGTATCACTGCCATGGCAAGTATTGTCTCTCGGGCTGATGACCAGGGAGGCTGACCATTTGTGGTACACCGTGTGATGGTGAACCGACATGAAAAGCGCGATAGTGTAAATGGGATGTAAAGGCATCTCTGGAAGCCGGACAATGAAGTCCCATGTCGGAAGGATAGCCATGCGCGCGAATATTGTGGGCAAAGTGCTGACAATGACGGCGGTGTCGTTATTAGTATTGTCGTTTGGGTCATGTCGACAGCGGAATTCCGACGCGGAAATCGTTCCTGCACCATCATTTACTACCGAAGCGTTAGACACCTACATGCGCGATGAATACTTCGGTACCCCCGATGGCCCCGTCTTAGTTCGGCATCTTGCCTCGGAAACGTTGTCCGGATCCGGCACCGTAGCCTTTTCCGGTGAAGCCGGCAACAGTCATACTTATTACATCGGGTACATGTGCAAACAGTCCGCGGAGCAATCTGTCTCGATTTCGTTGAGCAGAGGTGACGAGGACAGACGACTGATTATGTTGGAAGCATGCGTATCGGATGAGAGTGCGGTAGTTTCATTGCCGGTTGGGCAGTTTCCTGAAGCAGATTCCGTATTGGTTGAAACAGGTAAACAAACGTCACTGATTGTGACAGTCTACGAGGGAAAGGAATCGCAATGAGAAATTGGAAACGACTAGTGATTGCCGCTATAGCGGTGGTCGGGATATCGGTGCCGTTGCCTGCATACGCGCAGGATGTTGAGACTCGAGCATGTCCGGAAGTGGGACGGCATCAGTATTCAACTAATGTGACCAGGGTGTTCATGCCAGGTTCCCTACCGAAAAGTTGGCTTGATCCAGGCGTCACCTATACGGTGACCAGAGCGAAAACCAGCAATGTAACAGCATCCGTGACTGGTGGTCTTTCCGCTGAAGTTGTGGGTTTTGCTCAGATTAATATCAGTGCGAATATCGCTGAGTCTGTTACCGTCTCTGAAACACAGGGATGGTCATGGACCAATACCACCAATACAACTCAATGGGTGCAACTCGGGTCTCGTGGCTATGAGTTTGAGTATACGCGATATGATGTTGTGGCCCCCTGCGACATCGTCAACCGTGTGTCTGCACATGCTAAACTGCCGACCAATGAGCCTTGGCTGGTGCACAGCTGATGAGGCCTGTGAACATAGTGGTATACGGCATCGTATGTATTTCACTGGCATTGACGGGTACTGTGTCTCCGACGGTGACTGATTGCACTCCCGATTCGGGAATAACTAGCAGAGGTATGCCATGCCCAGTGCCTTTACAGTGGCTATGCGGTGATCGGTGACATATCATCCGGCACGGGGATCGAGACCACCACGGTCCATTCGTCATCTTCATCGTTGACGGCAACCGTGCCGGATAATGTCTCCACAGTTTGCTTAATGAGAGAATAGCCATATCGCATGTTTTCCGTTGCACGATCGATGCTGTGTGGTTTCATGCCATCATTTCCGGCGATATTGGATGAAATGATACGCAACATGGTGTTGTTGAATGATAAGCGAATCAAGAATGGGCCTGGCTTGCCATGCTTCAGGATATTGTTCGCCATTTCTTGGACAATGTCGCATGTGGGGGGAATATACTTTGCCGGCAGTAGGTACACGTCATCGACGGTAATCGAACCGGTGAATCCTAATGATTCCAGCCGTTGTTGAGCTTCATCAACGATTCTGAACAAACGGTGCCTTTGACTGTCATGCAGTGCGGAAATGGAATCACCGGCGTATTGCACACCTGTCTGCGAGGAAGCGTCCATCAAAGAACGGATAGCCCCCGTACGTATTTCGCGCAGTGTACGCAACAAGGTTTGATCAAGTTGTTGCAATAACTTGGCCGATTTTTCGACATTGTGCGTTTCCAAGCATCGCTGTTCTTGCCGGCATAGTAACAACGCGTAGGTCATGGATGAAGCCACCGAATCGTGCAGCAGCCTCACCAACGCACTGTTGCGCTGCTGTTGTTTTGCTTTCTCCTGTGCCACGGCGATAGAAACCTTAAGGAGATCTATTTCATGTTGTTTGCGTACGAGTAGTCCTATCAGTAAGGCGAATGGGTATGTTGCGGACATGCAGACCACACCCACCGTGATGGGCTCGTGTTGCAGGATTTGATATACGAACGTGGCAATGGTCAGCGAACTCGTCAAAACGATGGAAACTATCGGCGATGTTCGCATCGAGAGAAAGACGATTGCAACCCAGGTGCCCCATAGGACAGAAGGACCATATACCATCTGGGGCGTCAACGTAATGAATAACGCTAGTATCATCATCGCGCAGGGTGCCGCAATGCGGGATATGGCCATCCCTACCAACAATACCGCGTACAGTATGGCGCATGCGAGTTCCAACCGAGTGAATTCTTCGGTGGCCAGTACCTCTGCGGTAAAGATCAGGAGACAGCATACTGATGCGATGATCTGTGGTTTTGACGGTACGGAGAACCTCGTCATGGTCAGATCCATCCCTGATCTTTGCAGACAGCGACAGCTTCAGTCCGACTATGTACCTTTAGCTTGGCGAATGCTCGTTTCATGTGCGTTTTGATGGTGGTCTCGCTGTTATTTAACAGATGCGCGATGCTGCTGGTGGTTCGTCCCTGGGCATACTGCTGCAGAATCACTATTTCGGTGCGGGATAGTAGGCACGTGACCGGAGCTGACTGTGAATTCTCGATTGCTGCATCTTTTCCGGTTGTGATGCCAATGTACCGAAGTAGAACGGGGATTGGAATATCTTTCGGCAGAATGTGCATGGGCGCTGCCTGCTCGATATCGGGATCGATTGTGAACGCGGTGAGGCCGATGACAGTAATTTGCGGGAATCGTCGGGCTAGCTGCTGTGCCAGCTCGATGCCGGATATGGCGGGCATCTGAATGTCTGTTAATACAACTTGCGGACGAGACCGCGGTTGTACGCAGAATTCAATCGCCTGTTTCGTTGTCGTCGCCGTCCAAATGACCTGGATGCTGGATCGGTATTGCCTGATGAGATGCGATAGCGCTTCAAGTACCAACACGTCATTGTCGACGATGCCCACAGTGATGATTTCGCTCATCTCTTCCCCTATGTTTCTCATCGTTCGGCAAATAGTTATGGCTCGTAGTGGACATTATAGGCGGGAGGCTGTCCGGGGCATCCAGTTTCAGTAGGGGTCGTGATAGGCTCAAGAATGAAAACGTATGCAAGATGTCATGCGCCGTTCATGTTGCGGAAGGACGGAGCGGGCTGACTCAAGGCATAATGTTTCTCGGAGTATTATCCGTCAGAGGGAGTCAGATAATGACTGAAATTACCGCACCGAAGTCCCCCATCACGACTGCGGAGTTCGCGGATGAGATCCGCGAGCAGCTCAAGTACACGCAGGGCGTGACCGTTGAGCAGGCCACGCCGGCCGACGTGTACGTCGCCGCCTCCACCGCCGTGCGCCGTCATCTCATGGATTCCTGGATGAAGACGCAGCAGGACATGGTCAACGGCAACACCAAGGCCGTCGGCTACCTGAGCGCCGAGTTCCTGATGGGCAAGCAGCTACGCAACGCGCTGCTCAACGCAGGCCTGACCGAGCAGTTCGACGAGGCCGTCGAGCAGCTCGGCTTCGATTACCAGGACGTCGTCGACGCCGAGTACGAGCCCGCGCTCGGCAACGGTGGCCTGGGCCGTCTGGCCGCCTGCTTCATCGACTCGCTGGCCTCGCTGGGCGTGCCGGCATTCGGCTACGGCATCCAGTACCAGTACGGCATCTTCAAGCAGTCCTTCAACGAGCAGGGCCAGCAGATCGAGAACCCGGAGTACTGGCTGGCCAACGAGGAGCCGTGGGGCCATGTGGACTACAACCGTTCGCAGCGCGTGGACTTCGGCGGCTACGTGGCCGACGAGGACGGCAAGCACGTGTGGCACCCGGCCACCTGCGTGCGCGCCGTGCCGGTTGACTACATGGTGCCGGGCTACGCCTCGGGCCGTGTGAACACGCTGCGCCTGTGGACCGCCAAGAGCTACGACGAGTTCGACCTGCTCACCTTCAACCGTTCCGACTATCTCAACGCCGTCCGCCCGCAGGTCGACGCCGAGAACATCTCCAAGATCCTGTACCCGGAGGATTCCACGCCGCAGGGCAAGCGCCTGCGCCTGCAGCAGCAGTACTTCTTCGTGTCCGCGTCCATCCACGACGCGATCCGCGTGTTCTACCCGGGCCAGGACAAGCCGGACCTGACCACCTTCCCGGACAAGATCACCTTCCAGCTCAACGACACGCACCCGGTCATCGGCATCCCCGAGCTCATGCGCGTGCTGATCGACGAGTACGGCTACGACTGGGATACCGCGTGGGACATCACCACCCGCACGTTCAACTACACCTGCCACACGCTGCTGCCGGAGGCGCTTGAGGTGTGGCCGGCCAACCTGATCGGCGAGCTGCTGCCGCGTCATCTGGAGATCATCTACCAGATCAACGACCACTTCCTGAACGAGATCGCCGGCAAGACCCGCGACAAGGCCAAGATCGAGCGCATGCGCATCGTCACCGAGGGTGACGACCCGCAGGTGCGCATGGCCTACCTGGCTGTGGCCGGCGGCTCGCACGTCAACGGCGTGGCCGAGCTGCACTCGCAGCTGCTCAAGGACATCACGCTCAAGGACTTCTCCGACCTGTACGGCGAGAAGTTCACGAACGTGACCAACGGCGTGACCCCCCGCCGCTTCATCAAGCTGGCCAACCCGCGTCTGTCCGACCTGATCACCGAAGGCCTGGGCACCGACAAGTGGCTGAGCGACCTGGAGCTGCTCAAGGGCCTCGAACCGCTGGCGCAGGATGACGAGTTCGTCAAGAAGTTCGCCGAGGTCAAGCATGCCAACAAGGTGAGCTTCGCCAACTACGCCAAGCGTCAGTACGGCTTCGACATGAACCCGGACACCATGTTCAACTCCATGATCAAGCGTCTGCACGAGTACAAGCGTCAGAGCCTGAAGATCCTGGCCCTGATCGCCCGCTACGCGGACATCAAGAACGGCAACATGTCCGCCGACGACGTCATGCCGCGCACCGTGATCTTCGGCGCCAAGTCCGCCCCGGGCTACTACATGGCCAAGCTGACGATCCAGCTGATCAACAACGTGGCCCGCGTGGTCAACAACGATCCGGACGTCAAGGGCAAGCTCAACGTGTTCTTCCCGTGGAACTACAACGTGCGTCTGGCCCAGCACCTGATCCCGGCCACCGACCTGGACGAGCAGATCTCGCAGGCCGGCAAGGAGGCCTCCGGCACCGGCAACATGAAGTTCGCCCTCAACGGCGCGCTGACCGTCGGCACGCTCGACGGCGCGAACGTGGAGATCCGCGAACGCGTCGGCGCCGAGAACTTCTTCCTCTTCGGCATGACCGTGGACGAGGTGGAGGAGCTCTACGCCAAGGGCTACGGTCCGGCCGCCTACTACGAGGCCAACCCGCGCCTGAAGCAGGCCATCGACATGATCTCCAACGGCACCTTCTCCAACGGCGACCGCAACGCCTTCGCGCCGCTCGTTGCCGACTGGCTGACCAAGGACTACTTCATGACCCTGGCCGACTTCGACTCCTACACCGCCATCCAGTCCGACATCGAGGCCCTGTACCGCACCCCGCTCGAATGGCACCGCAAGGCCCTCATCAACGTGGCGAACTCCGGCTACTTCAGCTCGGACCGCTCGATTGAGGATTACCTCGAGCGCATCTGGCACACCGGCCCGCTCGCCGACTGACGAAGTGTCCGCTCACTGAGCGTTGAACTGCAACGGGGCCCGCACCAGCAGGTGCGGGTCCCAACTTATATCGTGCCGTATTGCCGCTGGGCGGTTCCGGACACAACGATAAGGTCCGCCCCTGTGAAGGGACGGACCTTATCAAGTCCATATTGCGGGTGGAACCCCGATCAGGCCTCTTCCGGAGTCTCCTCGGCTTCGGCTTCCTCGGCCTCGACAGCCGGCGTCTCAGTGGCGGCTTCCTTAGCCAGGCCCAGATCAACGGGCGAGGAGCTGTTCTCCCACGGTTCCTCCCACGGATCATAATCCGGATTCTGCTGCTTGTAGATGTACAGGCCGACGACTGCGGCAAGCAATGCACCGAACAGCAACGCGAAGAACTTCCAACCGCTGGACGACTTACGCTCCATAGCGGCCTCCTTTCCGTACATGTGGCCTGCTCATCCAAGCCAACTCTGCTATCCATCATACGGCGAGGTTTGTAACGATTGGGTGGATTTCCGCAATGCGGCACCGGCGGTGTGGCGGCGGCGGAACGGTAATCCGACCGCCCGCTAGAGTGGATGCCATGGCATACCGTCGTTTCAGTCTGTTCCCCGAGTCGCCGACCCTGCGCGACATGTTCTCCAAACGAGCGATCCGCTACCACTGGCGTGACAACGGACCAGTGTTCTGTGCGGCGATCGCGATCATCTGCATCGCCATCTGGCTGATTGAACTGCTGTTGTCGATCGTGGCGCCGTCCGCGTTGAACGCGCTGGTGAACTTCGGTGCGATCCAGCCGATGCTGGCCGTGAGCCGCCCGTGGACGTTCATCACCTCGATGTTCCTGCACCAGCCGACCTCGATCCTGCACATCCTGTTCAACATGCTGACGCTGTGGTCGGTGGGCCCGATGCTGGAACGTCTGATGGGGCATTGGCCGTTCCTGGCGCTGTACATGCTCTCCGGCATCGGCGGCGGCATGGGCATGATGCTGTGGGGCGCGCTGGCCCCGGGCCAGGCCGGATGGTTCACGGCCGCCTACGGCGCTTCCGGCGCGCTGTTCGGCCTGTTCGCGGCGGTGCTGATCGTCTACCGCCGTGTGGGGGCGGACATCACCTCCATGCTGGTGTGGATGGTCATCAACTTCCTGATGCCGGTGGTGGTCAGCAACGTGGCCTGGCAGGCGCATGTGGGCGGCTTCCTGGTCGGAGCGCTGTTCACCTGGCTGCTAGTCTCCGGCCTGCATGCGCTGCGCGGCAAGAGCCTGGCCTACCGTTCGGCGGTGTATGGCGCGGCCGTGTTCGTGCTGATGGTGGTGGTGATTCTGCTGTGTGATCTGGGCAACCCCATCGGCTGGATGCTCCGGCTGTTCTGATGAACCCTGGCGTCCCGCATCATACTGGTGCGGGACGCCGGCTTGCGGGTGCGGGATTCGCCGCATGCAGGTTGAGGGCCGGGAATCGGTTGACGGCGCGGCGGTCACGGTTGGCTGCGTACGTTATGCAGCCGACGAAGTAGCCGGCGGCTCGGCGGACGCGGCTGATCACAGGTGTGTGGCGCGGATGATGATGCGTCTGTCGTCGCGGTCGGTGGTGGCGAACAGGTAGGCGTCTCCGCCGTCTTGAAGTTTGAGTCTGCCGCGCAGCTGGCTGACCGACATCGGGAAGTTGCGCGTGGCGATGTTGGCGTGCGTCAGCCCGGACAGCCCGCGCTTGAGGTCCTTCTTGCCCATCGTCATGATTGCGTCCACCCGGAACGCTCGCCCCGGGAACCCCTCCACCGGCGTATCCGAAACGAATAGGTGACTGTTCGGCGCCAGCTGCGGCACCCCGAACGCCGACGACAGGGCGGCGAAGCATCCGGCCTTCATAATCGCCGCGTTCGGCTCGTACAGATAGCGGAACGGCAATCCGTCATCCGCATGGTTCCCCGGATTACCAACCGCGTTGCCGGTCGGCCCGCCTTCCGCGACAGGTTCGCCATCTGTGGAATCGGTGCAGACCGCATTGGCGTTGATCGATTCGGCATTTGCTGCGCAGGTCGCAGCATCATCCGGGTGCCGGGCGGTGCCGACGGCATGGACTCCCGCGGCATCGGCCATAACCGTGAACCGCTCCGTGCCCCGCGCGGTGATGTTGACGCAGTGGACCGTCACCGTCACATCCTCGACGGGCACCGCATCGGGCCGCCCACGCAGCACCAGCAGCAGCTCCTTGCACTCGTTCGCCACCGCAACGATGTGAACCTCCCGCACCGTGCCGCGGCAATCTTCCACGGCCTTGTGCCAGTCCAGCATCGGGGATAGCTTGACCAGCACATGCCCGGCCTTGGCGGTCAGCAGGTCCAGCATGCCCAGAATGTCGGGCGTGCAGTCGGCGATGGCGAACGTGCGGCCGCCGTGCTCGTCCCTCCGTGCGGGATCGATGACGATGATGTCCGCGTCCTCCGCCGTCGCCAGGAACGAGGCGGCGTCGGCATTGACGACCTGTGCGTCGCCCAGTCCCAGCAGATCGAGGTTATGGCGGGCGATGGCGCACAGATCCGGTTGCCGCTCCACGTACACGGCTTGGGCGAAGTTCCGCGCCATGGTGGAGAAGTCGACGCCGAACCCGCCGGTCAGGTCAATCAGTCGGCCACGACGTGGGGCGGCGGAGGCGACGTCGGGGGCGGCAGTGTCGGCGGTCGTCGTGGATACCGTGGTGTCGTGGGGTTCGTCGGATTGTTCGGACTGGGCATGTGCTGCGATGTCGGACTGCGCGGGGGCTCCGTCCGACGCCATGAGCCGCGTCGCCAGTTCGGCTTTGTACCGGGCGGTCGGCTCCGATGAACATTGCTCCATCGACAGGTGGGGAGGGTAGATGATGCCGTCGGTATCCGCCCATTGGGGCAGTTTGGTGCGGGCCGTCTGCCAACCCGCGATCTGATCCAGCGCCCACGGCAGATCGAGATCCGGTGTGCGCTTGGCATGCAACGCGAGATCCCGCACATCGTCCGTGCGATGGCTGCGGATGAATTCACGGGTTTGTTGGCTGATTTCCACGACAAGTATTGTATCGGCGTCATGTGGGCGGCATGCGCGGCATCCACATGTACATGACGGAACGCTGATAGACGCGCGACTGTAGACGTGAGCGTGAGCGGCGCTCACATGTACATGATGAAATGGCTGACGCACCGCCACGGGTTATTGGTGGCCATACTGCACCCACATGCACACAACGGAACATGGTGGATTGTGGATAACTCTGTCCACACTTCTCCACACGGTGAGACCGTTGGTATTGGTGGATTTGTGTATAACTTTGTGGATAACTTGGGGCATTATCCACCGGTTATACCCACACTATCCCCAACTTATCCACACGGATATCCACAGATTGTGGAAAACTACGCCGGTGTCGTTTGTCGCAGTCCGTCTATTGGCGGCAAGGTGAGTATTTTTGCTCAGTCGTTGAGTAAAATACTCAATGATTGAGCAAAAATACTCAATCGAGTGAAAACACTACATATATCGGTTCTTCTGGTTTCTGTGTGGCTCGCCTCAGGATGGGTGGTGCCTCACTGCGTATGCACATGAAATCAGAGGCACCGCCCGGACCGCAACGGTAGCGGCGCCTCCAATCAGGCCCAGCCGGCTTATAACGAGATCTTGTCTTGCCTTGATTCGGATGTCTTAACGAAGTTGGATTCACATAGCGGACATTTTGCGACCTGGATGCGGTGTGGCCCGTGCTCGGGGCTGTTTCGGTAGTAGCGTGGAAGCTGCAGCGTGTATCGGGCTGTGTGTATGCAATGTTCTTCGGGAGGGGGCGCGATGGAGATTGTAATCGTCGTTGTTGTGGTGGTGCTATGCGTCGCCGTATCGTGGGGTTCAGCTTGCGTCGGCGGATGGATAAACACGCACAAGAGGAAAGCGACCCGGAGCTGCGTCAGGCGTACATCGACGCGCAACGGCAGATGGACCGTGGTCGCGCCTCCGGCCATGGATTCTTCAGCTGAGACGGGAATAGCCGGTTGAGACACTCCGGCAATACGCGTAAGGGCCGGCGTCCGAAGACACCGGCCCCAGCAATACCGCCCCGGCTAACAGGGGCGGACAGCGGCGCCTAGCGCCACCACATTGTCATCAGGAACCCGATGAGGATGATGCCCAGCGCAATGGCCAGATTCCCCGCGTCGATGCCCGGAATCGGGTAGTTGCCGGTCAGGTAGTAGACCACGGCCCAGATCAGGCCGATGATCATGAACGCGCAGAACAGCGGCACGAACCAGCGCGGGTTGGACTTGGTGCCCTTGATGGACTCCTCCACGCGGCGGGTGTTCTCCGCCTGACGCTGCATCATCCGCTGCATCTGCGGGGTCAGCGAAGCCTTGTCGGCGGTGGCGTTGAGCACGGCCTCCACCTTGTCCATCGGAATGCCGTAGTCCTCGTCCTCGTCAGCGGTTTCGTCCGCCGGCGCGTCTTCGGCCGCGGCGGTCCTGTCCGCTGCCGGAGCCTCGGTGGTCTCGGCGGCTTCGTCGGTGGTCTGGGCCTGGTTCTGCCAGTCTTCCTGGTCTTGCGCGTTGGTTTCGTGCAACTCTTCGTCAGCCATCAGCATAGTCTCCATTCAATAGGCTAAAAGTCATAATAGTGGGTAGACTCGAAAGCGGCCAACAGGCGTACGAAAACCTTGGGCTGGAGGACATATGACACGGCATGGGGGCAGGCACGGTGCCCGGCGGTCTTGGGCCGGGGGAGTGGCCGTATTCCTTGTTGTGGCGCTGACCGGCTACTTGCTGATGACCAACCTGCGGGTGAACCGGACCACGCTGGTGACGGCGGATACCGCCGATCTGGTCGAACAGCGCGTGGAGCAGGCCGATAAGTTGCGCACCGAGGTCGATGATCTGAGCTCGCGCCTGGCCGCATTGAACGATCTGGTGGGAACCCCGTCCTCCGATTCCGAGGAGGCCGGTTCCGGCACCACGTTGCCCGCCGTACACGGTCCGGGGGTCACGGTGACGCTCGATGATTCGCCGTTATGGGAAACGGCTGTGGACAGTTCCGGCTCGGCCACCAATATCAACGATTATGTGGTGCATCAGCAGGATATCGAAGCCGTGGTCAACGCCTTGTGGGCGGGCGGTGCTGAGTCGATGATGATTCAGGACCAGCGTGTGCTGTTCAGCTCGGCGGTGATCTGCTCCGGCAACGTGCTGCTGTTGCAGGGCAAGCAGTACTCCCCGCCGTACACGGTGTCGGCGATCGGCCCGGTGGATAAGATGCTGGCGGCGCTGGACGAGTCGGAGGCGGTGCGGACCTACCGCGAATACGTCGGCGCGTTCGGGTTGGGCTGGAAGGTGGAGACGAAGGACGACCTGCAATTTGACGAGGCGGCCGCCCTGCTGCAGCCGCTGCAGTATGCGACAGCGACGGAAACCGAAGGAGTTGAGCAATGAGACACGCATCACATCGGGGGGCGGCGGCCGTCGCCGGCAAGCGCCGTCACGGAGTGGTTTGGAATGTGCTCGGCGTACTGATGGAGATCCTGTTCACGCTGGCGGCGGTGTGCGCGTTGTACATCGTCTGGCAGATGTGGTGGACGGGTGTACAGGCCGAGCACGAGCAGGTGGAGGCACGGCAGTCCGTGGCGTGGGAGAGCCCCGCCACCGACGGCGAACAGACCAAGGTGGCCCCGAAGCAGGAAGGCGATCCGCCGGTGCAGCCGGAGCAGGCCGCGGAGGGCGATCTGATCGCGCAGATCTACATCCCCCGCTTCGGCGACCAGTGGGAGCGCAACATCGTGGAGGGCACCACGCTGGAACAGCTGAACAAGCATGGCATGGGGCACTACACCACCAGCCAGATGCCCGGGGAACTCGGCAACTTCGCCGTGGCGGGCCATCGCAACGGCTACGGCCAGCCGTTGGGCGACGTCGACAAGCTGCAGCCGGGCGACGCGATCGTGATCCGCACCCAGAATTACTGGTACGTGTACCACTACACCGAGTATGAGATCGTGACCCCGGATCACACCGAGGTCGTTGCGGCGAACCCGGAGAGTCCCGGCGCCGCCCCCACCAAGCGGATGATCACGCTGACCACCTGCGAGCCGAAGTACACCACCGCCACGCATCGGTGGATCAGCTACGGCGAATTCGATTACTGGGCCAAGGTCTCCGACGGCGTGCCCGCCGAACTGACGACCACCGACGAGTCGGGTGCCGTGCGTTTCGTCAACACGGAGCAGCCGACACCCATCGAACGGCTGGGGTCGATGCGGCCGGTGGTGATCGCGGCGCTGATTGCCTACGTGGTGCTGTTCATCGCGGCGGCCGTGGCCTGGCGCTGGCCGGTGCTGCGCGAGATCCGCGAAGGGGTCCGCCCGCGTCCCGACGTCAGCTTCTACGGCTGGCTGCTGCGGCACCAGCCCGGTGTGATGCCGATCCGGTGGCTGTTGGTGCTGCTGCTGGCGGTTGCGGCGGCCGGTGCGCTGCTGGAATGGGGATACCCGTGGCTGGCTGCGAACATCCCGTTCCTGCGCGACATGTCGAACTACGTGGCCGTATAGCCGGATGAACGGACGTGTCCGGCTACACGGCCACGTAACGAAGAAGGGCCTCCTCGTATACGTGATGCGGGTGAAGCCGGGCCTGTCACTCAAAACCAAGGGCCTCCCGCACGCGTGACGCGGGAGGCCCTACGCATATCCGCAACGACGTATCGCCGCTACTGCGCCGCCGTTACGGCTGTCCCTGTCCCTGTCCCTGTCCCTGACCCTGACCGTGGCCGGGGTCGTCGTCATCGTCGCCGGTGGACGATGACGCCTTGGTGGTGACGGTGATCGTGGACCCCTTGTCGATCTGCTGCCCCATCGAGGACACCTCGGTCACAATGGCGGTGTCGTCGTCCGGGCCGTTCACACTCACCGTGAACCCGAGCCCTTCGAGCTGTTGGCGCACCGAGGCCAGCGTATCCGAGTCGGTGGCGAAGGTCGGCACAGTGACCTGCTCCTTGCCCAGCGAGACCCAGACGTTGATGTTGGCGCGCTGCTCCACGGTCGAGCCGGAGCCGGGATCGACGCGGGTCACCGAGCCGGCGGCGATGGTGTCGGAATACTCGGACTGCAACGTGATGCTGAAGTTGTAGTCGCCGGTCAGGATCGACCTCACCTGGTCCTCGGTCTGGCCCACCAGGCCGTCCGGAACGGTGGTGTTGCCCGAGGAGATGTACAGCGTGACCAATGTGCCCTCGTCAGCGCTGGTGCCCGCGGCCGGGTCGGTGCGCGTGACGCGGTCCTGCTCGACCTTGGGGCTGTCCTCGGTGCGCGTGGCGGACGCCACCTTGAACCCGGCGTCCTCCAACATCTGCCGAGCCTCGTCCTGCGAGCGGTTGGACACGTCCGGCACGTCGGCGGAGTCGGGGCCGTCGGAGAAGTAGACGGTCACGGTCGACCCCTTGGGCACCGAGGTGCCGCTGTCCGGATCGGCGTGGGTGAACGTGCCCTCCTTCTCCGTGGATTTGGTGTCCTTGGCCTTCTTGCAGACCAGCCCGGCGTCCTCGATGGCTTGGCAGATGCCGGTCTCGTTCAGCGAGGCGCTCAGCTCGGGCACCGTGACCATCTCGACCGGCGGCGTGCGCAGCGCGAACCACCAGACGCAGAATATCGCGATTACGGCCACCGCCGCCGCAGTCACGCCGCCGATGATCATCTGGCGCTTGCGCCGGGCCTTGGCCGCCTCGGCGCGCTGCTCGGCCCGGGTCTTGCCGGTCTGCGGCGTCACCTGCTCGAACTGGCCGGTGACCGGGTTGAACGCCTGCGTGGCCTGCCCCTCGGCGGTCGGGTTGAGCGCCACCGTGGCCGCATCCTGCTCGGCCTGCCGGCGCGCCTTCATATTGGTCAGATCGGTCAGCGGGTTGAACGCGGCCGCCACCGGCACGCCGCCGTTCATGAAGGTCAGCAGGTCGTTCTTGAACTCGGCCGCTGTGGCATACCGGTTCTGGCGGTCCTTGGCCATCGCCTTGGCGCAGATCGAATCCCACATCTTCGGCAGGCCCGGCACCACGGCGCTCGGCGGAGTCGCCACCTCGGAGACGTGCTGGTAGGCGATCGCCACCGCGGAGTCGCCGGTGAACGGCGGCCGGCCGGTCAGCATCTCATAGAGCACGCAACCGGCGGAATACAGGTCGGAGCGCATATCCACGGTCTCGCCGCGCGCCTGCTCCGGGGAGAGGTACTGCGCGGTGCCGACCACGCCCTGCGACTTGGTCATCGTGGCGGCGGAATCGTCCAGGGCGCGGGCGATGCCGAAGTCCATGACCTTGACCACGCCCTGCTCGGAGATCATGATGTTGCCGGGCTTGATATCGCGGTGGATCACGCCCATGCGGTGCGAATACTCCAGCGCGTTCAGCACGCCGAGCATCACCTGTTCGGCGTCGCGCTGGCTTAGCGCCCCGTTGACCTTGATGATGTCGCGCAGCGTCTGGCCCTTGACGTACTCCATCACCAGGTAGGGCACGCGCTCGGTGCCGCCGTTGGCGGTGGGGATGTCCTCCTCGCCCGAATCGTAGATGCTCACGATGTTCGGGTTGTTCATCTGCGCCACGGCATGCGCCTCACGGCGGAACCGGGAGAGGAAGATTTGGTCGTTGGCGAAATCGGCACGCATGACCTTGACCGCCACGGTACGACCGAGGCGGGTGTCAAGCGCCACATAGACTTCGGCCATACCCCCATGGCCGATGGACTGACCAAGCTGGTAACGCCCCTGTGCCAGCGAGTCGGGCATCATGCTGCTCATGCGTGTTCCCTCCGGTGTGCGGGCTCGTCGGCGTCACGGCCGCCGGCCCAGTTGTTGATGATGGATGCCACGGGCGAGGCGCCTGTGGTCGATGACATGCGAAAGATGGTTTCCGCCGCATGCGGGGCGCTGAACACCCGTCGCGGGATGCGGCTGTTCGGCGGCAACGTCATGGTTTCCGCCGCCTCGGTCTGCTGGTCGAGCAGCCGCCGCTCGATGCGGGTCATCGTGCGTGCGACCACCAGTGCGTCCGCGGGGCGGTCCCGCGGGTCCTTCTCCAGCATCGACATGACGAACTGCCGCAGTTGCAGGTCCACGGAGTCGGGCAGCGGCGGCACCGGGTTGTTCACATGCGCGGCCGCGATGTCGACCGGCGTAGCCCCGGTGAACGGACGGTGCCCGCACAGCCCCTCGTAGGCCACCACGCCCAGCGAGTAGATGTCCGACTGCGGGGTGGCCTGCTGCCCCTGCGCCTGCTCGGGGGAGATGTACTGCGCGGTGCCGACCACCATGCCGTCCTGGGTGATCTGCTCCTGATTGGTGGAGTAGGAGACGCCGAAATCGGTGATCTTGACCTCGCCGGTATCCGACACCATGATGTTCGCCGGCTTGACGTCGCGGTGGATCACGCCGTGCGAATGGGCCACGAACAGGCCGCGCGCCGTCTGCGCGAGGATCGGCAGCAGCTCGATCGGGTCCATCGCGCCCCTCTCGTGGTACAGGTCGGCGAGCGAGGCGCTCGGCACGTATTCCATGATCAGGAACCCGATGCCGTCATGCTCGTAGTATTCGAACAACGCCGCGATGTTCGGGTGTGCCAGATTGGCGGAGTTGTGGGCCTCCGCGCGCAGACGGCGCAGTTTGGCCTCAGTGTCGGAGGTGTCGCGCCGCAGCGCCTTGATGGCCACCGGGCGGCCGAGCTGGATGTCGTAGCCCTTCCACACTTCGCCCATGCCGCCCTGGGCCAGTCGGCTGTCCAGGCGGTATCGGCGATGGATGAGCTGTCCTTCGATCAGTTTCATTGCTTCAATGCCTCCTGCATCATCGCGCGCATCAGCGGCCCCGCGGCGTGCGCACCGTAATCGTTGACGTTGTGCACCACCACGGAGACGGCGATCTGCGGGTCGTCCGCAGGGGCGAACCCGATGATCCACGCGTCGTTGGCCTCGTTGCTCTCCCCGATCTGCGCCGTGCCGGTTTTGGCCGCGATGCTGACGCCGTCGATGGCCAGTGACGGGTTCTCCGCCGGGATGACCTGCTCCATCATCTGGGTGAGCTTGTTGGCGGTGTCGGCGCTGAACGCCTCGGACATCTTGTGCGGGTAGGTTTCCGAGATCACCGACAGGTCGCTGGCGCGTACGCGGTCCACGATGGTGGGTTCCATCAGCGTGCCGTCGTTCGCCACGGCCATGGCGACCATCAGGTTCTGCAGCGGCGTGGACAGCGTGTCTCCCTGACCGATCGAGGCGAGGGCCAGCCGGTCGTCGGTCGGGTCCTCGGGGAAGCTGGAGGCCGCCGCGTAGGTGGGGGAGCCGGTGGCAGTGGAGCCGTCGATGAGGATCTGGTCGTCGTAGCCAAGATTCTCCGCCATGTCCCGGATGGAATCCGCGCCGAGGCTGACGCCGAGCTGGGCGAAGGCGGTGTTCGACGATTGCGCCAGGGCGTCCTGCAGCGTGATCTTGCCATCGGTGCCGTTCCCGGCGGCCGTGTCGTTGGTCAGGTCGGTGCTGGTGCCGGGCAGCGTGTAGCTGGCGCCTGCGGGGATCTCCGTGTCGGGCTGGTAGTCACCGGTTTCGAGCGCCGCCGCGGCCACGATGACCTTGAACGTGGAACCCGGCGGGAACAGCTGGGAGGTGGCCCGGTTGAGCATGGGGTTGGTCGGCTGGGAAACCAGGTCGGTGTAGGCCTGGTTGGCTTGGTTGCCGTCGTGCACGGCCAGCTGGTTCGGATCGTAGCTGGGGGTGCTGGCCATGGCCAGGATGCGCCCGGTTTTGGGATCGCTGGCTATGATGGCGCCCTCCTTGCCGTCCAGGAGCTGGTAGGCGAGCTGCTGCAGCGTGGGGTCGATGGAGGTCTCCACCGACGCGCCCTGCGATTGGTTGCCGGTGAAGGTGTCCTTGAGCTGCTGCCAGAACAGGGAATCGGCCTGGCCGTTGAGCTGTTCGTTGCGCGACGCTTCGATGCCGCGGTCCACGCCGTGCGTGATGGAGAAGTATCCGGTGACGGGCGCGTAGACCGGTCCGTTGCTGTAGGTCCGCTGGTAGGAGAATGGGTCGTTGACCGGGTCGGATTGGGCCAGTACGGTGCCGTCGGAGGCCAGGATCGCGCCACGGGGCGCGCCGATGGTGTGGTACAGCATGCGCGTGTTGCGCGAATCCGCGTTCAGATCATCGGCCTTGATGGCCGTGATGATGGTTGTGGACAGTCCGAGGACCACGAACAGCGCGACGACCGCGGTGAACAACTGACGTAGGGCCTTGTTCATGCCGCACCTCCCGTCGCCGAACGCGGCCGGGCGATGGGCTGCGTGGCGGCCTCGCGCTCCTTGAGCTCATGTTCGCGCAGCACGGCCAGCGCCTCGTACTGGAAGGTGTCGGTGCTCACCTCGGGCTCCGGCTTGTTCGCCGCATTGGAAATGACGATCAGCAGCGCGGCCAGCAGGTAGTTGGCGATCAGGGAGGAGCCGCCCGCGGCCATATAGGGCATGGTCAGGCCGGTCAGCGGGATGACGAGCGTGATGCCGCCGACCACGGTGAACACCTGGAATGCCATCGTGAACACCAGCCCGGAGGCCAGCAGCTTGCCGAACCCGTCCTTGATGCGCATGGCGGTGATCAGCCCGGAGGCGATGACCAGCAGGTACAGCATCAGCACCGCCAGCAGGCCGCTCAGACCCAGCTCCTCGCCGAGCGAGGCGTAGATGAAGTCGGAGTTGGCCAGCGGGGTCAGCGAGGGGTGCCCCTGGCCCAGCCCGGTGCCGAGCAGTCCGCCCGAGGCCAGTCCGAACAGGCCGCTGACGATCTGCGCCGAACCGCCGGGGTACCGGTCGTAGATCTCCTGATCGAAGGGTCGCAGCCAGGCATCGACGCGGTAGCCCACATGGGCGAAGATCTGGGCGGCCAGCACGGCACCCGCCGCAAAGGCGATCACGCCGATGATGATCCAGCTCTTGCGGCCCGTGGCCACGTACAGCATCGAGACGAACATGGCGAAGAACATCAGCGAGGTGCCCAGATCATGCTGCAGCACCAGCACGCCCATCGACGCGAGCCACACGATGATGATCGGCCCCATGTCCTTGATGCGGGGCAGCTGCAGCCCGAGGAACTTCCTGCCGCCGACCGCCAGCTGGTCGCGGTGGTCGAACAGGTACGCCGCGAAGAAGAACGCCAGGAACAGCTTGGCGAACTCGCCCGGCTGTATCGTGCCCAGGCCGAAGATGTTGATCCAGATGCGGGCGCCCTGGATCTCCATGCCCAGGCCGGGGATCATCGGAGACAGCAGCAGCACCAGGCCGACCACCATGCTCACGTAGGAGAACCGTCGCAGCACGCGGTAGTCGCGCATGAACACCACCAGCAGACCGCACAGCACCAGCGCCAGGCACATCCAGATCAGCTGACGGAACGCCACCGCGGTATCGGCCGCCTGGTCGATGCGCGCGATCATTGCGGTACCGATGGCGGTGAGCAGCAGTACGCAGGGCATGATGGTCTGGCTGGCGTAGGGCTGGAAGCGGAGCATCAGCCCCCACAGCACCAGGTACAGGACCATGCCCGCGCCCAGCATCAGCGCGTACTGCATGGGGAACGAGCCGGTGGTGCGTTCGAACATCTGGAAGAACGCGAGCAGGCTGATGGCCATGGCCAACAGCAGCAGGGCGATCTGACGGAAGCGGATGGCGATCATCGCTCGCCTCCGTCCTGTTGCTCGGAAGTCTTAGTGCCGTTGGACTTAGAATCGGCGGACTTGGCGTCGTCGGTCGTGTCGCCCTTGGTGTCGGTGTCCTTGGTCTTGGCATCCTCGGACGACTCGCCATCGTCCTGCGACTGCTGCGCCAGCGCACGGCTCTCCTGCTCGATCTGTTCGGCGTGGGCGCGGGCGTCGTCAAGATCGTCGAACACAATGCCGCGGTCCAGCTGCGACCGCCAGTTCTCGGGCAGATCGTCAACGTCCAGCCCGGTGCGTTCCACCGGATGGGAGAGCTCCAGCCCGAACAGGTTGGTGGGCACGCCCTGGTAGATGGCCATCTGGCCATCCGCGACGCCGAGATAATACTGGGTCTGCGACCACAGATACCCGCCCACGGCGGCGCCGGCCAGCGCGATCAGCATCGCCACGATACCCAATGCGATGAGTATGCGCGCGCGGACCACCTTGGCACGGGAGATGCGCTCCCGCTTGTCATGCTCACGGTGGATCGCCTTGGCCACGTCGGGATCGTTCGGGTCGGCGGTCAGGCGTCCGTCGCGCTTCTGCACCACGGGGATTTCGCCGGTATCGGGCTCCTGCAGGTCCCCGGTCTCCTCACGGACCGTGGACGGCTGCACGGTATGCTGCACGGCGGCCTCATGCGCCTCCTGCGTCAGCGCGGCCGCACGCTGGGCCGGCGAATCTTTGCCGCTGCGCAGCGCGGGGGCGGTGGACACCGGTTCGTTGATGATGTCGGCGATCGGCTCCAGACTGGCGCTGGCGGCCCCGCCCACCAGCGGCGTCTGATGCGGCAGGTCGAAGGCGTCGGCGTCCAACGCCAGCGTGGCGTCGGCGATCACCGCGGTCACATTGTCGGTGCTGCCGGCCCGCAGCGCCATAGCCACGAGCTGTTGCGCGCATTCGCCCTGATCGGCGACCGTGGACAGGATCTCCTGGATGGTGGAATCCTCCAGCACGCCGCTCAGACCGTCCGAACACAGCAGCCAGCGGTCGGCCGCATGGGCCTTGCGGATGGCGATGTCGGGCCTCGGGTCGATATCAAAGTCGCCGAGCACGCGCATGACCACGTTGCGTTGCGGATGGTTGCGCGCCTCGGCCTCGGTGATGCGGCCGGTGTTGATGAGATGCTGCACGTAGCTGTGGTCCTGGGTCATACGCACCAGGTGGCCGTCGCGCAGCAGATAGGCGCGGGAGTCGCCGATATGCGCGAGCACCCAGTACCCCTCCACCAGCGCGACCGCCGTGACGGTCGTGCCCATGCCGGCCAGTTTGCGTTCGCGCTTGGCCTTGCCGACGATGGCGTCGTGCGCGGCCAGCACCGAGGTCTCCATCATCGTGGCGCAGGCGTGGACGTCCAGCTTGGTGTCGTCGCGTTCGATATGCGCCAGCGAACGGATCGCAATCGTGGAGGCCGTGTCGCCGCCGGCGTGGCCTCCCATGCCGTCGCAGATGGCCACGAGATGCTCACCGGCGAACGACGAGTCCTGATTGTTGCTGCGGACCGTGCCCACATCCGAAACGGTCGTGGAATACAGGAACAACGATTGCGAAGTATCGGAAGGCAAGATCGTCACCTCAATTCGAAGGTGGTGGCGCCGATGCGTACCGGAACGCGGGGAGCGAGAACGGTCGGGGCCGAGATGCGCTGCTGGTTGACCACGGTGCCGTTCGTGCTGCCGAGATCCTCGATGGCCCACTGGCCGGACGCGGCATCGGGGTAGACCCGGGCATGATGGGACGAGACGAACTCGTCATCCAGCACCACGGAGTTCGACGCCGCCCGTCCGAGCGTGATGGCGCCGGCGTTCAGCTGCACGGAGGTGCCGGCCAGCGGTCCGTCGATGATGACCAGCAGGGTCGGCGAGGCGTGGGAGACGGGCATCTCATGCGTGGCGGGTGTCGGCACCGGGGTCGGCGAGGCCGCCGCCTTCTGGGCCTGACGGGTCTTGCGGCGGTGTGCGCGCGACTTGCGCGGGCTCAGCGTTTCAATGTCCTTGTACAGCGAACGCACCGTCAGCCAGACGAACACCCACAGCAGGATCAGAAACCCGTACTTGAGAATCGCGAATGTCAGTTCGGTGAACATACCAGATTACGGCTCCTGCGCGGATGGGCTACGCCTGCTCCTGCGAGGCCCAGTACAGGATGCGGGTGCGGCCGATGGTGATGGTGTTGCCGTCCAGCAGCGTGGCGGCCGGCACCTGATGGCCCTCCACATACGTGCCGTTGGTCGACCCCAGGTCGCGCGCGATCACGCCGTTGTCGGTGATGTCGATCTCCAGATGCTTGCGGGAGATGCCCGGGTCGTCGATGACGATGTCGCAGCCCGAACCGCGGCCGATGACGGTCTGCGGCTTGGTGAGCAGGTATTGGTTACCGTTGACCTCCAGCACCGGGCTGTCCTCGGACTGGTCGTCGGTGGTCACGGGCACGGCGTTGCCCTGCACGGATTCCGAACTCAGGTTGAAGCTGCCCTTGCTCAGTTCGAGATCCTCCTCGAAGATCACCACCACAGGACCCACGAAGGCGTAATGCTGGCTCTTGGCGTACTGGGTCAGGTTGTCCGCAAGCTCGTTGGCCAGGGCTTCGGAGCCCCACTGCTCGATGCGGTCGAAGTCCGGGGTGCTCAGCTTGAACCGGTACTCGTTCGGCGCTACGGTGCGGTCACGCCCGACCGGCATGGCCTCGGCGTCGATCTCGCGCTCAAGGGCGCTGGAGAGGTCGACGGGCTGCAGGTCCTTGGACCCGAACTTGGAGAATACTCCGTTGACCGCGCTTTCCACGCTTTTCTCAAAACGGTCGAGAACGCTCATAGTCACACCTTTCTATTCCTCACCTATCCTACGCAAAGGCGCGAACCTCCCTAAATATCGGCCGCAATACTTGCAAAATTCGCCCATGCGCACGGGTTCGGTGGGGAAAGACGGCGAGATGCAACGTTATTCCCGCGGCGTTCGTCCGCTGGGCGGGGCGGCGGGTAGGTTGGGGCATATGACTGAACTGACTGCATCACAGGCGATAGCCGCATTCCCCCGCCGCAAGGCCCGCACCCTGCGGTTCACCTCCGGCGCCCCGCGCTCCGCGCAGACGATCGGCGACGGCACCCGCGCATTGTTCCTACGCTCCGACGGCCCCGAGGACCTGGTCACGGCGCTGTGGCTGAGCGTCTGGTCCGCCGACGGCACCGACCACCGCGAGGTGCTGCTCGCCGATCCGCGCCGGCTGCTGGCCGACGCCGACAACGAGGAGGTCTCCGAGGAGGAGAAGGCCCGCCGCGAACGCGCCCGCGAAGGCGGCCAAGGCATCGTCTCCTACTCGGTGGACGTCGCTGGACGCCGCGTGGTGTTCACCATCAACGGCCAGCTGTTCCTGACCGAAATCAACGAGGATGGCACCGGCGGCGAGACCCGCGAGGTCGCGCTCGCCGACCCGCAGCTGTCCGTCATCATGCCGCGCATCTCCCCGGACGGCCAGTTGATCGCCTACACCACCGGCAGCGAGGTCCGCGTGATCGCGCTGGGCGCCGACGCCTCCCAGGACGAGGATTGGGCCGTTATCGGCATCGACGAGGACGAGTGCACCTATCCGGACCAGTCCGTGGGCCTGGCCGAGTTCGTGGCCGGCGAGGAGATGGACCGCTACGAAGGTTTCTGGTGGTCCCCGGACTCGCGTGCGCTGCTCGTGCAGTCCACTGACGAGGAGCCGGAGCCGCTGTGGTACATCAGCGACCCCGCCGACCCGTCCAAGCCGGCCGCGGCCCGCCGCTACGCCCGCGCCCTGACCCGGAACGCCATCGTCTCCCTGGCCTACGTCGACTTCACCGTCCTGCCGGCCGCCGAGACCCGGCCCACCCCCGTCCCCTCCGACGAGGAGGACCCCCTCGCTTTCTCGGACTTCACCGAACCGCGCGTGCAGGTCTGCAACGTGGCCGACATCGACTGGGATCACGAGACCTACGAGTACCTGGCCGCCGTTAACTGGAGCAAGGGACACGAACCGCTCCTGCTGGTCCAGGACCGGTTGCAGCACCACGACCAGGTGCTTGAGGTGCAGCTCAAGGCCGCCGGCTTCCATGCGGGCGTTGACACCGAGGCCGCCATCGGTGAGCCGGTCGCCACCCGCGTGCTGGAGGAGCACGAGAACCCGCAGTGGCTGGACCTGATCCACGGCACCCCGGCGTTCACGCCGGACGGCCGTCTGATCTGCGCGGTCAACGACATGGAGCACGACACGAACCGGCTCAGCGTGGACGGCGTGCCGTTCACACCGGTCGGCTGGCAGGTGCGGCAGGTCCTGGACGTCACCGATACCGACGTGCTCGCCGTCGTCTCCCGCACCCCGGAAACCGCCGGCGATGCCGGGCTCGGCACACGGAATGATGACGCGGATCTGCACGATGCCCGCAGCTGCGACGTGGTGAGCTTCGACTACCACGGGGCCGTCACCCGGTGGACCTCACGCCCCGGCGTGTGGACGGCCTCGCGTGCGGGCAAGGGCATGGTCATCTCCGGGCGCGATATGTGCTCGCCGTATGCCGGCATGCACCATAGCCTGCGTCTGCCCGAAACCGTGGATCCCATCGCCACGGCCGAGGAAGGACAGACGATTATGACCGGCGGGTCAGCCGTCGCCGGGATCGCCAACCACGCCGCGGACCCTGGCATCACGCCGAACACTCGATTCGTCACGTTGCCGTCCGAACACCGGCTGCTCGCAGCCGTCACCGCTCCGAGCGAATCCAGCCCCTATGCGCAGGCCGAGAGCCTGCCGGTGCTGCTCAAGCCGTATGGCGGTCCGGGCGCCCAGCAGGTGCTGTTCAGCCAGTCGTACTATTGGGAATCCCAGTGGTGGGCCGACCAGGGCTTCCTGGTCGTCACCGTGGACGGTCGTGGCACCCCCGGCCGCGGACCCCAGTGGGACCGCGCCATCTACGAGACCATGAAGGACGTGACCCTGGCCGATCAGGTCGAGGCCGTGCGTGCGTTGCCCGCGCTGTGGTCGGCTGACACCGCCGTGCCGTCGGCGCGCTGGACGCCGCGGGAGGGGGCCAGGCTGGCCGTCTGCGGTTCCGACGCCACCGTTCCGCAGCTCGACATCGTGCGCCGGAGCGACCCGCTCGACTGCCCCAGGCCCGACCTGGACAAGGTCGCGATGATCGGCTGGTCGTACGGCGGCTTCCTGTCCGCGCTCGCCGTGCTCGACGCGCCCGACGTCGTCCACGCCGCCTGCGCCGGCGCGCCCCCGACCGACTGGACGCTCTACGACACCCATTACACCGAGCGCTACCTGGGCCTGGACCCGGAGGTCTACCGCCGCAACGGCATTGTGGAGGACGCGCCCAAGCTGCGCCGTCCGCTCATGCTCATCCACGGCTTCGCCGACGACAACGTCACCATCGCCCACTCGCTGCGGCTGAGCCAGGCGCTGATGGCGGCGGGCCGTCCGCACACCTTCCTGCCGTTGACGGGCATCACCCACATGACCAACGACGAGACGGTGGCCGAGAACCTGCTCATCCTCCAGCGCGACTTCCTCTACGACGCGCTGGGCATGCGCTGAACGGGAGTCCCGGGCTGGTCACGCCGACCACTACAGTCATAACCATGGATTTGATCGACGAATCTCGATACGACGAGCAGATGCGCGCGACGGTGCTGCCCGCGCTCGCCGCCTGCTGCGAGGAAGGGCGGATGGAGCCGGCCCGGGCGGAGGACCTGCCCGAGCTCGACCATCTCGGTGCGCTGCACTACCTGTGCTACGACGCCGCGAAGTTCGACGATCTGCGCGAGGACGGCGCCACAGCCACGTTCCGTGGCGCCGTCGTCATCTCCTACGGGTTCACCGAGAATGCGCGCAAATACTCGGAGCTGATCTGGTACTTCCTGCTCGACGGCTATTCGGTGTGCGTGCTCGAACACCGTGGGCACGGGTATTCGGTCCGTGACGTGGACGACCCGAGCGTGGTGTGGATCGACGATTGGCGGCGGTACGTGGCCGACCTGGCCAAGTTCGCCGAAACCGTTGGCCTGAGGTACGCGGGGGACCGCCCGATGGCGCTGTACGGGCATTCGATGGGCGGCGGCATCGGGGCGGCCGTGTTGGAGCGGCGTCCGACGCTGTTCGACAAGGCGGTGCTCTCCTGTCCGATGATTGCCCCGGTGACCGCCGGCATCCCCAACACGGTGGCGGGGGCCGCAGCCGGGGCCGCCTGCCGCATGGGATTCGGGAAGAGCCGGGTGGCCGGGCAGAAACGATTCGACGGCACGCTGGACATGGGGCCCTATCGAGGAGCCAGCGAGGCGCGTGTGCGCTGGTACCACAAGCAACGTTGCGAGACGCCGGAACACCGGACGAACGCGGCCAGCTACCAGTGGGTGCGTGAGGCGTTGCGGCTCTCGCGCGCCATCCTGGACCCGCAGGCTTGCGCCCGCATCGAGACGCCGATCCAACTGTTCCAGGCCGGACGTGACGTATGGGTGCGCAACGAGCCGGAGGAGCTGTTCGTGCGCCGCGTGCGCGAGGGCGGCGGGCATGTGCGCTTCGAACGGTTCCCCGATTCGGTGCATGAGATCTTCTCGATGCCCAATCCGGTGTTGAAGGACTATTACGGCCGCATCTTCGCGTTCCTGGACGGGCCCGTGGAGCCGCTCGACGATCAGCGCTGAGCGGTGCCGCGGCGCGGGTTGTCGGCGAAGAACCGTGATAATGGATGACGGCGTTTTGTACGAAACCAGAAGATTGTAAGGAGGGCGTTCATGCCCAGCGTGAATGATGCGGCCAAGGCCGCGCTCAATGTAACCGGTGGCGTGGCCAAGAACGTCGTGGCCCTGACCGACAAGGGTCCGCTCGGCGGCTTCAAGAAGTTCATCTCCCGCGGCTCGATGATTGACATGGCCGTCGGCGTGGTCATGGGCTCCGCCGTCACCACCGTGGTCAACTCCATCGTGGACAACCTGATCAGCCCGCTGATCGGCATGATCGGCGGCGTGCCGGATATGTCCGGCGTGCTGACCATCACCTTCAACAACTCCACCATCTCCTTCGGCGCCATCCTCAACGCCATCATCAACTTCCTGCTCATCGGCGTGGCCGTGTACTTCTGCGTGATCCTGCCGATCAACAAGCTGCGCGACCTGTCGGCCGCCGCCCTGGCCGAGGAGGAGGCCGAGGAGGCTGCCGCCGCCGGCCCGACCACCGAGGAGCAGACGCTGGCGGTGCTGCAGGAGATCCGCGACGAACTCAAGCGCACCAACACCGCTCAGGCCTGACCCGTCCGGACCGGGTGGCGAATCCCGCCCCGTCCGGTATCGACCGCACGACGCGCATCCGATGTTCGGGTGCGCGTCGTTCGCATATGGGCGGCCGCGCAACAGCGCCCGCTGCAGACGGGTACGATGGGTGGGTGGCGAACCGATGCCGGTATCGCACGCTAACAGGAACGGAGACGGACGATGGCGGGCAGTCACGAGATCTACGAATATCTGGACCGCCGGCACATCCGGCATGAGATCGTCGAGCACCAGCCGGTCTACACCATGGCGGACCTGCCGCAGGTGCCGATACCCTACCCCTCAGGGGAGGCGAAGAACCTGTTCGTACGCAACGACAAGAAAACCCAGTACTATCTCATCACCGTGCAGGGCGCCAAACGGGTGGATCTCAAGGACCTCCGCCGCCGCTACGGCACACGGCCGCTGAGTCTGGCCCCGGAACAGGACCTGCAGGCCATGCTGGGACTGCCGGCGGGGTCGGTCACACCGTTCGGCCTGCTGAACGATGCGGACGCCACGGTTCGGTGGTTCCTCGACCGCGCCCTGCTGGAGGGCGACGGCGTCATCGGCGTACACCCGAACACCAACGACGCGACGGTATGGATGAACACCCGCGACCTGATCGCCATCATCGAGGAACATGGGAACCCGGTCGACATCGTGGAGATCTGACCCACACGAAAGGACAACGGTGGACTACCAAGACATCAACGCGGCAACCATCACGCGATGGATCGAGGACGGCTGGGAATGGGGCAAGCCGATCGACCACAACACCTACGCCAAGGCGCTCGCCGGCGAGTGGGACATCCTGCTGACCCCCACACGACCGGTGCCGCACTCATGGTTCCCGGAGGACCTGCGCGGGCTGCGCGTACTCGGACTGGCCAGCGGCGGCGGCCAGCAGATGCCGATCCTCACCGCCCGCGGCGCGCGCTGCACGGTGCTCGACTACACGCCGGCCCAGCTCGACGCCGACCGGACGGTCGCCGAACGCGAAGGCTACGACATCGACCTCGTCCGCGCCGACATGTCCAAACCGCTGCCGTTCGCGGACGCCTCATTCGACCTGATCGTGCACCCGGTGTCCAACTGCTACATCGAGGAGGTGCTGCCGGTATGGCGCGAATGCGCACGCATCCTGCGCCCCGGCGGTCTGCTGATGGCCGGACTTGACAACGGCGTCAACTTCATCACCGATGACGACGAGGAACGTATCGTCAACCATCTGCCGTTCAACCCGTTGAAGAACGCCGACCAGCGCGACCAGCTGGCCGAGGCCGACGACGGCGTCCAGTTCTCGCACACACTCGACGAGCAGATCCGAGGTCAGATCCAGGCGGGGCTGCGCATCGTCGACCTGTATGAGGACACGAACGGCTACGGTCGCCTGCACGAGCTCGGCATCCCCAGCTTCTGGGCCACGCTCGCGCAGAAGCCGGAGGACTGACGGTCGGTTGATGCCGTCGCCGTGGTGCCGGGCCGCAACGGAACCGTGACGACGGACGTTCCCGTATCGCATAATGCCGTTGGGCGCGGCGTGACGCGGACGGCGGTAGAATCGCACGCGGAGTTTTACGGACTGTGAGAAGAAGGAAACCTGCGATGCGTCGTGCGACGTTCGAACGAACCCCGAAATCGCTGCTCATCGGCATCGGCGTAACCCTGCTGGGCGGCGCGCTGTGGGGCGTCAACGCCACCGTATCCAAAATCCTCATGTCCGACTACGGTGCCGACCCGCTGTGGATCGCCAGCATCCGCCAGCTCTGCGCCGGCATGCTGTTCCTGGCCGCGGCGGGCGCGACCAAGCCGAAGCTGCTGACCGGAGCCGTGCGCGACGTGCGCTCCTACCCCGTCTATCTGCTCGGCGCGCTCATCTGCGTGATGGCCACGCAGGTCACCTACCTGAACGCCATCAAATGGACCAATTCCGGCACCGCCACCGTATTGCAGACCCTGAATCTACTATTCGTGCTCGCCTGGGTGTGCCTGCGCGGGCGGCGGCTGCCCGGCAAACGGGAGACACTAGGCGTGGCGCTCGCGTTCATGGGCACCGTGCTGATCGCCACCGGCGGCGACCTGACCACGCTGACCCTGCCGCTCGCCGGCCTGATGTGGGGATTGGGCGATGCGTTGGCCACGGCCACGATGTCGATTCTGCCGGTCAAGGTGATGGGCCGGTACGGCAACTTCACCGTCAACGGCTTGATGTTCCTGATCTCGGGGGTGATCCTGTGCGCGGTCGTGCGGCCGTGGGCGCACGCGCCGCAGTTGGACGCGCTGGGTATCGGACTGATGGTGTTCACCGTGATCGGCGGTACCTTCGGCGCCTACTGGCTGTATATGTCCGGTGTGATGCGGATCGGCGCGATGCGCGCCACGATGCTCGGCACCAGCGAGCCCGTGTTGGCCACCATCTCCGCCGTGGCGTTGACCGGCGCCGTGTTCACTCCGGTCGATCTGGTCGGTTTCGCGATGATTCTGGCCATGGTGTTCCTGGTGCGCTGACTGGTGCCGGCCCCGACAGTCGGAGGAATCGGCTCGGGTCTTGTCTCGGTGCGACGGTTCGCCTAGCGTGGTGCCGGCGGCTCACCCAGCGGTGAAGTCTGAACGCGTGAGTCGTCTTACAGCGTGAGGAAGATCAGCGCCGCGTTCAGCGCGATGATCAGTCCCGTGACGGCGATGAATGCCGCGTGCTTGACCGGACCATCGGCGTACTCGCCCATCAGCGTGCGATCGTGGGTGTAGCGCAGTAGCGGGATGATCGCGAACGGGATGCCGATCGACAGAATCACCTGACCGACCACCAGCGCCTGCGTGGGATTCGGCGCGAACCACAGCACGGCCAGGCCCGGCACCAGGGTGACGATCCGGCACGCCCACATCGGCGGGGTGAGATGCAGTAGCCCGCGCATGATCTCGGCTCCGGCGTAGGTGCCCACCGATGTGGAGCTCAGCGAGGACGCCAGGAGTCCAATCGAGAAGATCGTGCCGACCGCCGGCCCGAGCGCGGCCGCGATTGCCTGTTGCGCGCCTTCGATCGAATCGGTTCCGGCCATACCGTGCAGCGAGTGCGCGGCCAGCACCAGCAGGCTGAGGTTCACGGTGCCGGCCAGCAGCAGAGCCCACAGCACGTCAATCTTCGAACCGCGCAGCAGCGTGCGTGTGTCGGGCCTGATGCGTCCGTCAGCGTAATGGTCGTTGACCAGCGTCGAGTGCAGATAGATCGCGTGCGGCATCACCGTCGCGCCCAGCATCGACGTGGCCGTGAGCACCGAGTCGGTGGTTGTGAACCGTGGCACCAGTCCCTGCGCGACCGCGGTCGGATCCGGCGGGTCGACCAGCAGGCCGGCCACGAAACCGAGCGTGATGACCAGCAGCAGGCCGATGACGATCCGTTCGAACAGCCGATGCGTGCGCCCGCCCTGGAATCGCAACAGCAGCGTGGAGACCGCGCCGATGATGCAACCCCCGATGAACAGTGGCAGCCCGAACAGCAGGTGCAGTGCGATCGCCCCGCCGATCAGTTCGGCCAGATCTGTGGCGATGGCGATGACCTCGGCCTGGGCGAAGAACAGGAACCGTCCCGCGTCGCCCATCCGCTCGCCGAGCAGCTGCGGCAGCGATTTGCCGGTGACGATGCCGAGTTTGGCGGACTGGTATTGGATGAGGACCGACATCATGTTCGCCAGCGCCAGCACCCACACCAGCAGATAGCCGTACCGGGCTCCCGCCGTGATGTTCGCCGCCACGTTGCCTGGATCCACATACGCGACGGCCGCCACGAATGCCGGGCCGAGCATGCCGATGAGGGTACGTCGGGGCGTGGGCATCGCCGTACCCTGCGGCGCGGTTCGGGTGTCCATCGGCATCACCTCCACGATCTGTCATACCTCCGTCAAGTAAACATGAATCGCCGCGACGGCTGGGTCCGGGGCGCCGATGGCCGAACGGCGCTACGAAGTATTGGGAATGCTGGGAATCCCCGGCGGGCAGGGCGGGGTTGTTCGCTGTGCGTAAAACCGGTTGTGAGCGAGGTCACACGGCGGCGCGGCCATGCGGGATGGAGTCGTTCCCACCGTGAGGCGCTGCGGGCCATTCGCGACCGGTGGCCGGGCAGGACCGTGATCATCCGCAACCAGCGTCAGCTGGACGCATTCTATCGGCCGATGGCGTAGGGGCGGTTCGCACTACCTCGCGTTACGTAATCGGGAGGGTTGGAAAACTGGGCCTGCGCATGCGAATCCTTGAGGTAGTGCGAACCGGGGTCGTCAATACCATTTGCTTCTCTGCCTTTTCAGTGTCTGCAGCGCTTCATAGGTCGCCGTCGACAACTGATCCAGGCGTCGCTCATCGGCGTGGATGTGCCAGCACATCAGGAAATTCTTCAGATTCTCTCCCGCATGCTGCCCCAGAGGGTAGTCATTGCTGACTGGTGTCGAGCCATATGATGCCGCGACTTGGCAGAGGTCGTCTTCGTCAAGGATCCCGACATCCAACGCGGCGAACACCGCGCGTAGGAGTCGTTCGCCTTCCTCGTCGATGAAGACGTATGCGCCGTCCGATAGTTTCACTCGCCAGATGTCGAACAGTTGCAGCACATCGGTTTTGCCCGGCACGTTGAGCGCGATGAGGCTATACGCCACGTCGGCGCCATGCGCGAGGCTATGCGCCCAGCCTTTGCCATCCACATAGCCGCGCAGATCGTTCTCGCGGGTCACGTAATCTCGGTAGGCATTCCAGACTTGTTGAAGTGTTCGACCTGGCATATGGCGTGCCGGTTGCGTTTCTAGGATGGCGTCAATAACCAGCAAACTGAAGCTGCGGCGGAATACGTCATCACCGTTGGCCGGGCCGAGGCCGCGGAAGAGGTACCGGTCTGAAACAAGCTCGGCCAACACCCATTCCAGGTCGCCTTGCTGGAGGGTTTCCGCCTCAAATATGTCGTATAGGGCTGTGTACACCAGATCGTCGCGAAGCTCACCGTCCGTCGAAGCGATCCAAGGCAGCAACCGATGTACCGTGACCATGGTGCATGCTGCTCGGTCGCGATGAACGCGGTTGCACAGCGCGCGGATCTCGGTTTCCGTGTCTATGTGCTTGCTTGTTTCGGTTTCCGTGTCCATACCGCCTCCCAACCGTTGTCACCGCCAATTGTAGGAGGATGTGGAAAACGTTGCCCTGAGGCGATCGAATTTAGACGGCCTAGGGGCGGTTCGCACTATCTCGCGTTACGCAATCAGGAGGGTTGAAAAACCGGGCCTGCGAATGCGAATCCTTGAGGTAGTGCGAACCCCATCCACAGATCGATTCAGTCGTCCACCCATTCGAGGATGTCACCGGGCTGGCAGTCGAGCGTGCGGCAGATCGCGTCGAGTGTGGAGAAGCGGATGGCCTTGGCCCGTCCGTTCTTGAGTACGGCGACGTTGGCTGGCGTGATGCCGACAGCCTGGGCGAATTCTCCGACGCTCATTTTCCGTTGGACAAGTAGGAGATCGATGTTCACGCGGATCGCCATCAGATCACCGCCTCCAGTTCTTCGCGCTGTGCGGTGGCGGCGGCGAGCAGTCCGCGCATCACGATCATCAGCAGGGTCAGCGCCGTGCCGACGACGGTGAGTATGGTCAGCGCGATCACCAGGATGGGCGGGCCGAGGGAGGCGATGAGATTATGGGCCAGCAGACCGATGACCAGCGCGGTGTCAAAACTGATGCATCCGATGATGAGTCCGACCCAGCGGAACGCCGCATCGGAAAACACCGAAGATGACGCCGTCAGTGACAGCAGCCGCCAGATTGCAATGAGGGCGACGTCGAATCCGACCATCAGCAGCTCGCAGACGATGAGGTAAGGCCAGTGCAGATAGGCGAATTCCGGCGCGTCCGCCGCAAAGCCCGCCGAGATGGCGGGCAGGAGCCAGATCTGAATGGCGGCCGCGATGGCCAGCAGCAGCGCCATCAGCGCTTTGAGCGTCCGGATGGTGGTCGGGTGCGTCTGGGGCGTCGATGTCATGGCTGTTCCTTTCGAAGATGGTGGTGATGTCCGTCTGCCCTCAGTATATATCGATATTCGATAGATAACTACCGAATATCGATAGATTTGGTGAAGACGGATGTTGACTAATCGCAGCAATGCTTCGGTGCAACAGTCTGTTGCCAGTGGCGTGTGGGATGATGCTTTTTCCTTACGATGGAGCTGAAACGAAGCTTGTGAGGAAAGGAACCGGTCATGGCCATCAAGGATGTGCTGCCACGCCTGCGTCGGGAGCGTGGGCTGACCCAGGAGGAGCTGGCCAAGCGCCTGTACATCACCCGTCAGGCGGTGAGTAGATGGGAGCGCGGCGAGACGAGTCCGGGCATCGATATGACCAAGCTGATTGCCCGTGAGCTGGATGTGCCGATCGTGGAACTGCTGGAGATGCCCGAACAATATTGTCAGAGCTGCGGCATGATGTTCACCGGGCCGGACCAGCGCGGACACGAGGCCGATGGTGCCGAGACGGCGGAATACTGCCGTTGGTGCTATGACGATGGCGCGTACACCTATGCAACCACGATGGACGAGATGATCGAGGACTGCGCCCCGCGCATGGCCGAGTACATGGGGTGGAGCGTGGATGAGAGCGCCTCGCTGCTGGGCGCGGTGCTGCCGACTTTGAAGCGCTGGCGTGAGCCTGCGGCGTAGGTTTTCGGGTGTGGTGCTGTCGGGCGGTTCGCACTACTTCGGGGTTCGGGAACGGAAAGGTCAGAAATCAAGGCAGTGGATTCAGAACTTCGAGGTAGTGCGAATCCGCCCTTTATACCAGCCGTGGCCGTTGCAGCAGACTGGCCATATACACAGGCAGATACAGGATCTTGCCATCACGCTCCACGTTGGTTTCCGCGAGAACGTATGCGCTGTCGATGGCGTATCCGGGAGTATTGAGAGCCTTGTCCAAGGCTGCATGCGAATGGAACCTGCTGCCGGATTTGATTTCCAATACCAGCACTTTGCCTGCCGCGTCTTCAATGAGGAAATCCAGCTCCCCCATAGACTTGCTGGTGAAATAGTATGGCGTGAACCCATGGGCGGTCAGCTCCTGTGCGATTACATTCTCATAGACTCCGCCATAATTCATGCGTCCTTCTGCGCCAAGACCGTCGAGTATGCCGAGGGTTGACTGTTTGTCGTATGTACTTGTCAGTAGACCTACGTCGGAATAGAACAATTTGAGCAGCTTGCGTCTTTTGGAAGCAAGCAGCGGGCTTCGCGGCTCTTCGACGTTGTATACGGGCAGAGCAACGTTTGCCCGTGACAACCAGAGGAATTCGTCTTCGATCTGGCTGAAGCGTTTTACATCAGAAATATCTCCGATTTTGAATCGTCTAGTCGAGTTGTTGAGCTCGCTGGGAATCAGTTGATAAATCTCCTGAATGACGAGTCTGCGATCTTTAGGTGCGTACTGCGTGATATCCCGATTGTAAAAACGTCGGATGTCGGATTGTATGCGACGTACATTGTCGATGGTCCTGTCGCGGATGAAGGCGCTGACCGCATCCGGCATGCCTCCGGTGAGTAGGTATCTATGGAATAGCCCGGACATGCGCTCGTGCAAGTAGTCGGGGACGGGTTGCTCTTCCTGTAGGGAGTTGCGCAGTACATCGAACGCTTGTTCCGTGAGACCCATACTCCAACAGAACTCCTCGAAATCCATGGGGAACATGAGTAGTTCGGTCATGTAGCCAACCGGGTATGAACGTATGTTTTCCAATTCAACACCAAGCAGGGAGCCGGAAAGCACATAGTCATACGTGCCTTGGTCCACCAGTGCTTTGATGAAGGTGATGATGTTCGGACAGTGCTGGATTTCGTCAATGAAGATCAATGTCTTCCCCGGAATCAGGGGACCGTGCGCGGCGATGGAGATGCGGAGCAGAAGGTCTTCGGGGTTCCGCGCGGATAGGAACGATTCTCTCGTTGCGTCATCGAGCGCCAGATTGAATTCAATGAGCTGTTCGTATTCCGTTCGTCCGAACTCGCGGACAATATACGTCTTGCCTACCTGACGGGCTCCGGTCACAAGAAGTGCCTGCCTCGTCTTGCCTGATTTCCAGGCGAGTAACTCATCGTATGCTTTTCGTTTCATGTGTCCCACCCTTCATGCTGCAAAAAGATACATTTCATTTTAGCTTGTTTCTGCACAAAGTCGAATTCTGATTCGGCTCAATTCTGCACAAAGTTATATTCTAGATAGCCTGTTTTGCGCACAAAGTCGAATTCTGGCCGCTTTGGGGAAACGATACTACGTGACTATGGACGGTGCTGCTGGTCGTGGCGCGTGCCAGAATCGCGTACTCAGGGAATGTTTGAAAGGATTCGCGGGAATCGATTTTCTGAGGAGCTAATTTACCGCTGAAGACGCATGTACAGCAGCGGGTAGGGGCCACCCTCTTCATCCTGCTCGGTGCGCCGGTATGTGACGAATCCCATGTGTTGGTAGAACTCGATCGCCTGCGGGTTCTGCTCATTCACAGTGAGTTCGCTGACGTTGTGATGGGCGATGCCGTGTTCGAGCAGCTGCTTGCCGACGCCGTGTTCACGATGATCGGGATTGACGAACAGCATTTCGAGCCGTCCGTCGGCGACTCCCATGAACGCAAGGGGCGTCTGGTCCGAGCTGTCGCCGTCGGGGCGCATGACGACCAATTCCGGTACTTCGGCGATGGCTTGCGGCACGTATTGCTTGATGCGGTTGATCTCATCATCGGTCAGAAACGTATGCGTCGCGCGAACCGACCGCTCCCACACCGCGACCAAGGCGCTGACGAGAGCGGTGTCGCGATGTTCCGTATCCTGCAGAATCATGGTGACCTTTCTATGTTCGCGTGATGACCTGTTGCCACCATAGCGTGGCCGACGATGGGTTTTTCTTGCGGAAAGGGAGTTTTTGAGAGCAACGCTGGATGTCAGCACGCTGCGCCGCACGGTCGGTTTTCCGTGTTCTGGGGTAGGCTGGTGTTTCGAGGAGGTGTTCCGATGGCGGCGGGAGCGATGTTCGCAATGATGACGGTCAGCGCCGTGCGCTCGCGTGCCCGGATGCCGTTTTCCGTCGTGTCCGTCCACCATGCGCCTTTGTCGTGGGCGTGGCGGCCGAACGGTCGAATACGATAGCTGGGATCGTCGTCGCATCGTGCCGAAGCGGGCTGGTTGCTCGTTTCCGTTCTTGAAAACTCTTTTCCGCGCCCCTGTAGCTCAGTGGGTTAGAGCAGCGATCTTATAAGTCGTTGGTCACGGGTTCAAGTCCCGTCGGGGGTACTTGTATGTTGTTCGATTGCATGGTTGAAGGAGGATCCGATGGTGGATGATTCGTCGGCGCCGATTGTGTTGTTGGATTTTGATGGGGTGCTTAACGCGTTCCCGGATGCGATCGGCGTCAGGTATGAGGACGTGGGCGTGGCGCCCGTGGTCGAGTGCCGGGGGCGTATGACCGACGATTTCGGTCCGGAGCGGGCGTTCCGTTTGGATGGTGTGGAGACCGTGCGGCTGGGCCGCAGGGGCGGCACGTGGCATCTGCATTGGTCGCGCGAGCTGGCCGCGAACCTGTACGAACTGGCCGAGTCCGGTGCCGTCGACCTGCGCTGGCTGAGCACCTGGCAGCCGTACGTGCATATCCTGGACGGTCTGCTGGGCTGGGATCCCGACGTGGTGCATAACACGCACTGGTACGATCCGCTCACCGGTAGGGGCCGTATGGGTGGCAAGCTGCACGCGGTCGTGGACGAGGTGATCCGCCAGCTGCGCGTCGCGGATGCGGGCGGGAGGCCTCGTCCGATCGTGTGGGTCGACGACGAGGAGGCGTCGGTCGCGAACGCGCTGATGCTGCACGGGCACGAGGGCGCGGGCCCCATGCTGCTGGTCAACCCGCTCGCGTTCCGTGGGATCAGCCGCCGCCAGTGGGCATGCGTCCGCCGGTTCGTCGCGGACCCGCCCTGTCTTTTGTCAAGCTGTGGTAGTCCATTGTGGCGTGTCGTTTCAGTCCGAAAA
>ERZ1090865.117-NODE-117-length-52533-cov-18.989348_pt1 | contig 52533 bp, 81 predicted proteins | sample MGYA00478478_ERZ1090865 | MGnify/ENA primary metagenome ERZ1090865 (study PRJEB33644, sample SAMEA5815715) | chicken gut metagenome | biome: Chicken; feature: Gastrointestinal Tract; material: Caecum | place: Ireland | collected 2019-01-01 | study: A study of the... | reverse complement strand
ATTTATACGTAAATAGTAAATAAAAAAATCGGCGTAAATTTTGTACAATAAGATATCGTATGAACGTGATTTTTTCCGCCGATTTTTGAAGAATTCTCTCCAATAAAATACCGATTTTTGAGTATTTCATGAGCAATTTTACGCCGATTTTTGAGGTCATTTTCACCGATTTTTCTGAATCGCTCTTACTTCACTTTTTCTGATCAGTTTATAGACGCGAGTGGAAGAAAAAAATCGGCGCGATTTTTCTACAATAAACATACGATGTTATATTAAAAAGTCCGCCGATTTTTCAAGATTTTGATGCAATAAAACGCCGATTTTTGAAAAATTTTCTGCAATTTTACGCCGATTTTTAGACCGATTTTTCAAAAATTGCGAAAAGAAAAACCTCCCCGAGGGGAGGCTCATTTAGTTTCAATCAATCTTCTGTAAGATAGAGCTCAGGAGTTGATACTCATCAGAAGTCGGAACAAATGCCACAAGATCCCGTTTTGAGTAAACATATTTGTTACCTCCTTAAAAGCTCTTGACGATCCAACGATGCTGAGCTTTGCTCTTGATGAACTGATAATCGACACCGTCCATCTCAACGTATTTTTCATTGATGATGCATACATCGCGACCCTGAGCTCTCATAATCCGGTAGGCTCTGGTAGCAAGTTCCTTCTTGCTGATACCGAGACCAAACTGATTAACGAAGTTCTGAAGTGCTCCCATATTTGTTACCTCCATTTGATTGAGTCAGCTTTGCTTTTCCTTACAAGTATATCATACTCCATTGCAACATAAATGTAAAGAGGTTTTGTGAAATTTTTGCAATAAATTTTCTTCTTTACTTTTCCACAAGTATGGAGTATAGTATATTTAACTGAATACCTATAACTAGGAGGCCAACAATGAAACTTACACCAGCTCAACAACAACTGGTTGAAGATAACCACAACTTGATATATGGATTCCTAAGAGAATATAATCTTTCCCAAGATGAGTATTATGACCTTGCAGCTATTGGACTCTGCAAAGCTGCACAATCTTTCAATTCAAATCGAAAATCTAAGTTTTCTTATTATGCATACCTTGTAATGCTGACTGAAGTAAAGATGTATTGGAGGAAGGAACGCAAGTATGTTAAACCCTCTTGCAGTCTTGATGACATTGTGCTCAATGGTGATCATGTGAATGTGACCCTGGCAGAGATTATTGCTGATCCAAATGACATCTCTGCATACATCACAGCTCCAATTGATAGGCTTTGTACAGAGCTAGTTAAACACAACGAGAGATACCCAAAGATTCTGCTCATGCTCTGTGATGGCTGTACACAGAAAACTATTGCTGCTGCACTTGGTGTATGCCGATCAATGATTTCTAAAGACATTACAAAAATTAAGGGAATTGTGAAAGAAATTTTCTAAAACCTCTTTACAATACATGCACCGTGTAGTATAATACGCTTGTAAGCAATAGCTGCATTGAAAGGAGAACAATTATGCGTGCAAAACTTTCCAAGTTCAAGATTGGTGACCATGTCCGTCTCATTGACAATACCCCCGCTGAGGTCGTTGCCGAGACTGCCAAGAAGAACTACTATGTTGTCAAGAGCCCTGTTCATGGCTGTGTCATGGTCTTTGCAGGTGATATGGAGCGTGTTTCCAAACACGTTGTACCTATGGAGGACTGAGCTATGATCAATAATCCTGGGAATAGCATCCTTTATGTAGCCATTGGCATTCCTGGCAGTGGCAAGACCACAAACGCACCTCACGGCACTTGGAGTGTTTGCCCTGACAATATCCGTGCATACCTTTACGGAGATGCGAACATCCAAGGTGATGGCAAGAAGGTTTTCTTTATTGCCTATAATAGAGCACAGCGGCTTCTTGCTGATGGCAAGGACGTCTACTTCGATGCCACCAACACTACCAAATACACCCGGCAGTTGCTCCTCAAGAAGCTGAAGCCCTATGCCAGCAAGTGTGTTGCGTTGTATTTCAACATCCCTATCGATGTATGCAAATACAGAAATGCCCACAGGTCTCGTGTTGTACCGGAGCATGTCATTGACCGGATGTACAACCAGCTGAGCCTTAACCCACCGACACAAGACGAAGGCTTCGATGAGATCATTGAGATAACGGAGGTGGAATAAGAATGAATGATGAGAATGTCATCGAGTTCTGTAAAAAGCTCATGCATTATGGCAAAATTTATGAGCATGATAGCTTTAATGTGCCGAAAGAATACACTACCATAAGGATCATCGAATACAAATCCGCTTTGTATTACACTAAGCAAGTCAATGGCATTTTTACACATGTGAAACTGCTGAAATACCCAGTATAAGGAGGAACTATTATGACTATTGGAATGTGGGTTACTGTTTTCATTATCCTGTTGGCTGGTGGTGTAATCACAGCTTTTCTAATCTGGTGGGCTGTTGATGAGCAGTCTATTGCTCCAGCTGTGTTTGGTACTATTGCTGCAGTTATCACTGTTGCAGGCTGCATTACAATTATATGGTTTGCGTCTACCAGTGAAAGCGGCAAGCGAGCTCTCAAGGAACAGCAGAGTGACCTTAACGGTGGACTGCAGCGAACTGTGACTCTTTACTCTTATGATGGTGAGGAGATCAAGAGCTGGACTGGCAAGTTCGATGTGTCTTCCAGTGAAACAGAGACCTACTTTGACATCGATGGCAAGCGTGTTATCATCCATGGTAGTATCGTTGTAAATGAGGAGAACGAATGACTACTACTATGTGGCCATCGATGTGGAAGATGAATATGAGCTTTGCGTTGATGTAAGCTCTTTGGTAAACCTTGAGCCTGTTGGAGGGAATGATAATGGCTGATTATATCGAACGGAAGGCGGTTTTACACGCCGTGAATGAATTTTTTCATGATCCCAAAGTTGACGTTGCGATTTACGACGTACCCGCCGCAAACGTGCGTGAGGATGTGCATGGAAAATGGGTTGTTGTGGAACACGAATATTTGAACTGTTCTGTTTGCGGAGAAGCGATGTATACAGGGTGCAGCAGTTCAAAAGAAGCTATGATTCTAAAAGACCACTGGAAAAACTTCTGCCCCAACTGTGGTGCAAGGATGGTGACAAATAATGCGCCTTTGGCATGAAAAACTGATACCATATCTTCCTCGTCAACAACTCTTGTGTCAGCATCGTGAGTGCTGCGCTTTACGAGGCAATGGCTGGGGCAGAAAACATACTACTGTCGATTATGTGTTTACACATCCATATGAGTGGTTGGTAGTTTATCATTACAAAGCTATAAGTGAAATGTGCAAACGCGGCTATTCAGTAGACTCTGAATGGGTTAGAGTGAATTACAGAGGCAAAAAGATCGGTTTCGTAACCGATGAATCGATAAGTGTCAATCAGTTTACGATAAAGATGTTGTCATCAGAGTACAATAAACAGCCAGTCTACCCTGAGCACAATGATGAGTACTTGAAAGAGTGCCTTAACAACCTGGAACACAAAGGCATACATATAGAAATGGGGGATCAACATGCTGACTAAAGCAGAAGCTATTCGCAATCACCGACTCATGTGGAATTGGATTGCTCAAACCAGCATCCAGGAGCAACGGTGTGTTGGAAAAGCAGAGGCATTTATTCATTTTGGATGGCCAGATACACGCGCCAATTGCTGGTGCTGCGAGTATATCTATGTCAAATCAGGGATTGACTGTTGTATTAAATGCCCTGTAGTTTGGGATGGGACATATACTGCATGGTGTTGCGATTGTGGCAGTGAATTCAGTAAATGGACCAAAGCTGTTAAAAAACAGAATTGTGTACTCGCAGCAAAGTATGCATACATGATCGCTGACCTACCTGAAAGGAGAAGTATGTGGAATGAAGAATGACGTTACAAAGCAAGAAGTACTTCAAGCTGCAAATACAATCAGGCAGTATTGCTCTTGTAGAAAGATTGGTGACTTCTGTGAAGCACTTAATGTGAACTGCCCTGGGTATGAGTATGAAGCATCTAAGACTTGCCCATTCCTTAACAGGCTTCCAAGGTATTGGGAGATCGAAGGAGGCATAGATGAGCAAGATTGAAAAAGTCATTGTATGGCTGTGTACTGCACTCACCACTGCATGTATCGTTGTATTCACTATATGCTTCAGCATCAAAGTGATCGTTTGGTCTTTTGAGCTGCTAAAACCGCTGCAGCTTGGCCTTGCTATTGCAGGAACGACAGCGATACTTGTGTACAAATCGAGAGACAGCTTAAAGTGATTGTAAGACCTTTTGTGAGATTAGCAAAGAAAATTTCACAAAAGGTCTTTACATTTGTTGCAATGTGTAGTACAATGTACTTGTAAGGAAGATAACACTCAAACAAGTGGAGGCAAACAAAATGACTATCAGCTACACCGGAAGCCGTCAAACCAAAAATCTTCGCAACGAGCTGAGTGGTATTCGCCTTGCGGAGATCAGCTACAACGAAAACGAGTCTGTTCTTATGGACCGCATGGCCAAGCTTCTGGAAGTCAAGGGTTGGAAAGTTGACAACAGTGTTGATGGTTGGGCTTCTGTTGAGGTTATCGATCGTGAAGAGTATGCTGAGCTTGTTACTGACTACAAAGAAGTAAAGCGTTGCATCAAGAACTGCATGAGATTTGGCTTTTAATCTAAGGAGGTAACTAAGATGAAAAAGGTCTCTTATCGTGAGTACAGCAAAGCTATAATGGGCATCAACTCTAAGCTCGAAAATGTCATGATCATCAATATATCACGGGATGGTGATCCTGGTAATGCTGACCCTGTAGAGATGGGTGTGAACTGGTACTCGATTGGATCGGTTTCTACGGAAAGGGCTGCTGAATTTGCAAAGGAGCTCACCGAAGCAATTGATCTCGCCAAGAACTTCCCCTACAATGGATATGAGATTGAGTACTGAGAAAGAAATTGTAAAATCTTTGCAAAAGGTCTTTACATTTCGCAATAGCATCGGTATACTGATACTTGTAAAGAGCAGATGGCTCTTAAAATAACATCAAAGGAGATCACTATCATGTCTGAAATGAACAACATCGTCAAGAAGATCCAGAAACTGCTTGCCCTGGCTGATAGCAAGCGTAACGACAGTGAGTCTGAAGCTCAGGCCGCACTCCTCAAGGCTCAGCAGCTCATGGCTCAGTATGGTGTCGAAATGAGCGAAGTCGATGTAGATGCCAAATACCCTGTGTCTTACAGCCTGGAGACCTGTCAGCACAAGGGCAACAAGGGCTTCCGTTGCCAACTGGCTGTCATCATCGCCCGCAACTTCCGCTGTAAGACCATCCTGATGGGTAACAAACAGGTTGCCTTCTTCGGTCACAGCGACGATGCTAAGATCGCCAAGTCCGCTTTTGAGTATGCATATCACGTCGCCAAGAAGAACGGTGACAAGTGCGTTGGTGAAGCTCGTCGGAACTGTGAAGAGACCAAGAATGTCTTCAACAGCTATGTTCAGGGGTTCCTGAGTGGACTTCGTCAGAAGCTCGATGCTCAGTGCCAGGCTTTGGTTTTGGTTGTACCCGAAGACGTCAAGACTGAGTTCAACAACCAGTTCCCGAAACTTGGTGTTCATCATGGTGGCTTGACCGCGAAGGGTTCCGTGAATATGGACGCATACAATCAGGGTGTCACCGATGGCCGTGCTTGCATGGATTCCCGTGCACTGAATTCTTGAGGAGGGCTGAATCATGAAAAAAGCAAGATATAGTGATGACTTCGTTGTCCGCGAGGCTGAGCATATCCTCAGCACCTATGCAACCTATAAACAAACCTCTCAGACTGTTGGTGCTCCGATCAGTACTGTCGGCTGGCACATCAAACGTCGCCTGTATCGTATCGACCCTTGTCTTCATCAGCAGGTGATGTCTATTATCAGCATCCCCTGGCGTCAGCGGATCAAAATGCAGGAACAGGATATCAATGGAGGTGACCAATAGTGACACGTGTTCGTTTGTACTACTTCAACATCTACTCTGAGAGCCAGCTCCTTGGCTCTCTCAAGGTAGAATCCGCTTCTAAAGCGATCTCCACCGCAGCAGAGCTCCTTCGTGTTGACCCCGAAACGCTCACTTCTAAACGTGTCACTTCCAGCGAAGCAGCAGCTCCTGTGGAGGCTGCTCCGGAGGCCGAAGAGAAAACTACTCAGTCGGAGGAAGAACCCTCCACAGATGAAATTTCGGCAAAGAGACAGATCACTGTTGACTTCTCTAAGTCTTCTCAGTCCGACGGCCAGCCTACCTCTAAGCAGTTGGAAGCCTATAATCAGCTCAGAGAAGATGTCTTGATATGGGACAACGCTATCCCTGAATCTCTCAAGACCGTGTGGAAGGTCACTGAGGACGGTGTTATGATCGTCAAGACCCAAGTCACTACCAAGGACAATACGATCCGCAAGCGCAAGCTGGTCATTCGTCGTGGCGGAGCGGTTCATGGGTATGGTAAAAAGCCCAGAGGGACTGAGAAGCTCATGACCGCAAGAGCTGATGTCATCAAGTATGGCTTCAAAGAAAGCTCTTTACAAGACTGATTTTCGGAGGTATAATTATGAAAACTTTGAACTTTCTGGTTTGGCACTCTGTCAAAGCGTTCTGTGTTTTGCTTCTTTTCCTGACCCCATATATTGCTATCGCAGCAGATCGGATCGCTTTCTTTGAGCGTGGCTACATCTCCAATGGCGGTGAGATGCTGGTTCCCCTATTCTGTTTTGCCATCATCTATCTGCTTCTCAAACTGGAAAACCACCTCCATAAAAGCCTGAAGGAGCAACAGCATGAAAACAAAGCAAAGAGACAAACCCTACTGTAATGTTGATAGGCAGAAGATCAAATCCGCAAACCCTGTTCTGAATGAGAAGAACATGGGGCACCTCCTGACTTTCATTGTTGATCGATACCGGGTACATCTGCGAAAAGATGTACTTCAAAAACCAGCTCCGTGGACCAAGAACCCTGTCATTGCGCAGTACAAATTCACCAATGTTCGAAGAGAACACGATCGCCAGACAAGATACCTCATACAGAACATCAGCAGTGTGCCTGGTATGAGCCTTGAGGATAAAATCGTCAACAGCTTCTATTTCCGTGCATGGAACAACTGGGACACTATGCGGGATCTTGGAGGACCATGGGTAGCAGAAAGGCTCTACTCTTCTAAGATGAAGGAAGTTGCGCGATTGCGCTTCAAGAAGCTCGAAGCTGCTGACCCTCAACGCAAATGGTGGTCATCTGCATACAACCAAGGTGGCACTAAACAGGCTTGGAGATACCCAGGAGAACCTGGCAAAGACAAGGAAAAGAATATCCCTCTTCGGGTATTCCATATAGGTCCATGGCTTAAGAAAGGTCATGTTGTTGAACGGCTGCTCAATGCCAAAGATCAAAAAGAGGCTTTTGATGTCATTCGGTCTGTTCGTGGCTTTGCTGATTTTCTTGCATATCAAGTCTTTGTTGACCTTACCTATATAGATGACTTCCCCTTCTCTGAAAATGAATTTGTAGTCGCTGGCCCAGGTTGCAAAAAGGGTCTTGACTACATCTTCGATGACCTTGATGGCCTGACCTATGAAGAGGCATTGTTTTATCTACGTGATAACATTGACCAATACTTCTATGCCCTCGAGGCAGGTGACTATGAGGGCCCGAAGTGGAACCCTGAGAAGCTCTTCCAAGACTTGCTTTTACATGACCGATACATGAATGTAATGAGCTTGGAGAACTGTATGTGTGAGCTCAGTAAGTACATCAGGACAGTCGAGGGCAAAGGACGTCCTCGTGTCAAATACATTTACAAATAATGGAGGTACCAACAATGGAAAACACTCGAGAGCAGCGAATCTGCAAAACCTGCAATAAACCCTTCTCCATCACTGACGGTGAATTGGAGTGGCTGAAGGAGCACAAACTGCTGCCTTTCACCCATTGCAGCTCCTGTCGTCGAGCTCGTAAAAAGGCAAAGAAGCTAAAGGAAAAAGCCGCAAAGGAGGCTATGAAAAATGGCAAATAAAATTGCGTATCCAGAAGTCTATCTTGACATGGCGCATACTTATGCCAAATGCATGTCAGGCTGCACCAAGGTCGTTGTCGGGTCTGCAATTGTGAACGCTGAAGGCCTGGTGATTGCTTTTGGAGCAAATGCTGCTATCCCGGATCTCTGTCATTCAAAAGGGTGCCTTCGCATCGAAAAATATGGCAACAATGCAAAATCCCATCGTTTGCCATCTGATTGCCGGGCTATACACAGTGAAGTCAATGCGATCTGCCATCTCGAGGAATCCGCAAAGGGCTGTACCATTTTCGTAACTAGATACCCTTGTGAGGCATGTGCAAGAGCTATCGTTGCTGCTGGTATCGATACTGTGTACTATGGCCGTCAGCAAGAGATCTCCGAACAAACCGAAGAGATCTTCCGTTCCGCAGGTGTAAATGTGTGTCATCTGTCGTCTTGGGACGCTGAGGATGCAACAAACTGATTGGAGGCAAACATGAATCTGAAAGACCAGCTCCATATGAATGCTGTGCTTGATAAAGCACGAGAAGTGTACGGCAACAATAATCAGATCATGGTGTGCATCGAAGAGCTTAACGAGCTGGCATGCGTACTTGCCAAATTCCCTCGTTACGACTCTGAGCAGATGGCACGAGAAGATCTTCACCAGAAAGCTCTCGATGAAGTGGCTGATGTAGAGATCATTCTCAATCACGTGAAAGCTATCCTGAATATCTCCCAGACTGAGCTCGAACTGCGAAAGCTGGCAAAGGTTGCTCGAGTTGAGCGGTGGCTTAACAGTAGCAGCAGCATGCAGCAAACGATTGAGGATCGTACTGTCGAAACAAACTGATAAAGCAGGATGACACCATATGAAATTATCTGAGTTTAACAGCTTGATTGGACAAGATAGCTATGTTCGTTGCATGGATAAGAAGCGCATTGACACAGCTATTGTGCCCGAAAGAGCTGCTTCTGCCCACATACAAAATGGCGGGCAGATTGGTTGGTGGGTGCGAACAGGCTACATCATTGTAGATATAGATGAGGGCAAGGAAGAAGCCCTGAAGATTGTTCGCAAAATGCACCTTAGAACTCTAATGTGTAAAACCCCCAAGGGCTTACACCTTTACTTTAAGACCAACAAGGATTTTCCGCAGCGTATTGGCATGGTTCTTCCTTGCGGGTTGAAATGTGATTTTCGCTGTGCCAACAAAGGATATGTCATCCTCCCTTGGGGTACAGAGAACCGCAAATTCAATAATTGTAGAGTCATTGAGGATCTCCCACTGGAGTTCACTCCAATGGCAAACCGCAGAGAGTCTCTTTTGGGACTTAAAGAGGGCGATGGAAGAAATGCAACCCTCTTTGCGCACCTCATGGCATATAAGAATAGGGGTGCCAATGATGATCAAATCGATAAGATGGCCCATATCATCAACAACTATGTTTTTGATCAGCCTATGGAGGAAGAAGAACTCGATAAGATCATCAAGAACACAAAGAAGTATGAAGCACAGGAACAGGGAGACAACCCATACCTTATCTATAACAGCAAAGGTCACCCGACGAATGTGAATAGCAGAGCAATCTGTGACTACTTCGTAAACCGTGGAGACGTCTTTGTACTGGGTGGGGAGGCCTACCTTTACCAGGATGGCGTGTACAGAGAGGCAAGCAGCTATGTTCGTAACACAATTCGCGATATGATCATGGTCGATAGCCTGATCACCCAGGCACGAATCATGGAGTGCTTTCGCTTGATCATCGATGACACCAGGCTTCAGAAAGAGACAAGAGACCTTAACAAAGACCGCAATCTGATAAACTTCAAGAATGGCGTTTGGGACATTGGGCAAGCAAAGCTGATCCCCCATGATAGCAAATACCTGCAAACACTTCAAATCCCACACAATGTTGGAGAGTATGTGCCTTTTGTTAAGACAAGGCTCTACAGGTTTTTCAAAAAGACTTGCCTTGGCAAAGATGACATCAAAATGGCACTGCGGTACATTGCATACTGCTTGACTCTAGACTATGGCCTCAAGACATTCATGATTCTTTGTGGTCAATCAAATACTGGCAAATCCGTTCTTCTTCGGTTCATTGAGAACCTTGTTGGCAAAGAAAATGTTTCATCTCTAAGCATGCATGAATTGAGCATGCGGTTCTATCCGGCACAGCTTTATAACACGCTGCTCAACTCCTGTGGTGATAACGGATCCTTGCCTCTGAGCAGCATTGAGAACCTGAAGAAGATCACTGGCGGCGACCAGATCATGCATGAAAAGAAGGGCAAAGAACCTTTCTTCTTTACCCCATTTTGCAAGCTGATTTTCTCCTTCAACCAGTTGCCTTTACAGCTCGAGGAGAAGTCCAATGCCTTCTACAAACGAATGCGCATACTGTATATGAATCATGAGTTGTTTCTCAATAATGAGTATGTAGATGATCTTTGCAGTGAAGAAAGTATTGAGGAGATCATTCCGTATTTGCTCAGCCTTTTGCCAGTAACCACTATCCCTCGCACAGAGCGAAGCAACCGCATGGTGGAGGGTCTTCGTCAAGACAGTGATAGTATTCATGCATTCCTTGTAAAGAAATGCAAGAAAGACCCAGATGCTTTTATAAGCAAGGATGGATTGTATGAGGCATATGCACAGTTCTGTATAGACAGCGGCCGTGAATGCCACAAGAAGCATGGCTTCATACGAAACATGCGATCTCTTGGGTTCATTGAATACAGAAACCCAAAAACACGAGAAGCAAGCTGGAAAGGCTTGACTTTGAAACAATATAAGAAATGAGGTTTATTATGGAGAAAAAGCATGTAGATGCAGTAGAACATAGAATTTGGCAATTTCATGAATTTATGCCAAAAGATTTTGTTTCGGAAAACTCTGAATTTGTTGGTTGGCTTGAAGAGAAAGGATTCTTCACTGCTCCTGCAGCTGTAAGACACCACAGCAACTACACTGGTGGTCTTTTTGACCACTCTCTTGCTGTTGCAGAAGCCCTTGTTGGCTACACAGAAAAACTTGGGCTCAAATGGGAGCGACCCTGGTCACCATATATCGTTGGCATGTTCCATGATATGTGCAAGATCGAGTCGTATGTATTCTCACCAGAAGATGGGTGCTGGACTTATGCAGATGATCCGGGTGTAATTCCGGGCCATGGTGAGAAGAGTGTGATCATGCTTCTTAAGCGCATTCAACTGTCTGATGAAGAGATTGCTTGCATTCGTTGGCACATGGGTGCTTTTGAAGGCAAAGAGATGTGGTCTGGGTACAGTGGCGCTTGCAAGAAGTTCCCTAATGTGCTCTACACCCATACCGCAGATATGTATGCCTCTCAAGTGCTGGGGATCTAATATGACAGTCAAACAGATATTGTCTATCACAGTAGACATCTTGACCGAAGCAAAAGAAAAATCGCCAAACAGACAGGTGTCATTTCCTGTAGATGGCGGTGTACAAAAGATCTCTATCGATGCTGCAATAGCCCAGGTCAAAAACCTTTACAGCTGGTGCTATGATCAGCTGGAGCTGAAGAACATCATCAAAGTATGTAGATGCAAAGATTGCAAATACTACAAAAAGTACAGAAAAAAGAACTCTCTCAAAAAAGTCTACAAGATGCTTTGTAGCCTTGATAAAACCGAAAAGCCCCCTGAATGGTACTGCCCTAAAGGAGTGGAAAGGACTGATGGCAATGAGCAGAACAGTTAATGCTATACTCAATGCTGCAAAGCGTGAGCCCAAAGGAGCATATTCTATATACAATATGTATAAGAGCATGATCGGTCGTCTGAACCTTACAAGCACTGAGTATGAACAAGCAATCAGGCGACTCTGTCAAATTTTGAGGGTATGAGCTGTGTGGTTGAAGAGAATGATGCAGTTTGGCTCAAAAGCCCTTCGTGTGCAAAATAAACGCATGCCAAACAAAAGATTCAAAGACGACGACGGCACTGAATTGTCTTTTGCAGACATTGCAGATCAGATAGACGCATTCTTGGAGTTTATATACGAGTCAGAAGAAAACTTGTATATAGAGCGTAAAGACGAGAACACTTGGATTGTTACCAGAAAAGAGGTGCCGGAGAGTGTATGCAACAATAGACATCGAAACAACAGGGCTTAACAGGTATAAAGACAAGATCACATACATTGGTATCGGTCTTGCAAAAGATATCGGTTGCCCAATCTTTAAAGGGTATATCTTTCGTGTATCTGATGTTGAGGGTTCTGGTAAAACTGCCGTCTACAAAGACAACCCAACAGCCATCAAGAAGTTCAAAAGGCTGTGTAAAAAACTCAAAGAGAACCATGTAAGAACTGTGTTCCAAAACGGTAAGTTCGACACACTTTTCATTGAGCACAAATACAGCGTGAAGCTGCCTATACACGAAGATGTAATGCTTTTGGCTACTGCATATGACTTGGCAGCTGAGCATGGTTTGAAGCAAATGGCTCAACGCTACTTGGGTGTTCCTGATTGGGATATCTCTAAAAAGGACAAGACATCCGGCGGTCAAGTGATTGTGCCGTATCTGAAGAAAGACGTCAAATACACATGGCAACTGCTTTGCTGGTTGATGAAACGAGTCAATGAACAACAGCTCAAACTCTATGAGAAACTACTTAAACCCGCATATCGAGCTTACAGAGATATAGAGCGCAACGGGTTGTATATAGACCTTAACGCTTTGAAACAAGTCAGAAAGAAGTACAATGACGAGGAAGCCACCCTTTTGAGCAAACTCAAAAGTCACTATGACATCAACTGGGCAAGCTCTTCACAGGTTGCCCATGTTTTCTACGATGTTGAAAAAATGCCCGTCTTTGAGCAAACTCCGAAGGGTGCTCCATCAACATCGGCTTCTGCTTTGAGAAAGCTCGCAAAGAAAGGCTATGAGATCCCAACAATTCTTATGCAGTACAAAGATGCTTCCACAAGAAACAAGATGTTTCTTAACAGGTGGGAGGACGATGCATATGAAAGCCGGATCCATGCCAGCTTCAATTTGACCAATGTGGTGTCGGGTCGTACCAGCTCAAGCAACCCAAATCTTCAACAGGTTCCTCGAACAAAAGACATACGTGGTCTATTCAGTGGTGCTCCGGGCATGGTTTTGTTCGAAGCTGACTACTCTCAGCTGGAGTTGCGCATTGCTGCACACTATGCCAACGAGAAAACTATGCTCCGAATCTACCATGAAAACGGTGACATTCATACAGAGACAGCTAAACTCTTCACAGGTGGACGAGAACCCACAAAAGAAGAGCGTGGCAAGGCCAAAGCCGTCAACTTTGGGTTTTTGTATGGTATGATGGCAAAGAAGTTCGTTTCTTATGCTTTGAATAGCTATGGTCAAACATTTACCCAGCAAGAAGCTGAGCATGTACGTCAGCTGTTTTTTGCAAAGTATTCTCGGTTGCTTCCTTGGCATGCTGAGCAGGAGCAGCTTTGTGAGGCTCAAGGTGGCGTGTACAATCTTTTTGGTCGGTTTAGGAAGCTGCCTTTGATCTATTCTCAAAACAAATGGGAGAGAGCCAGTGCTGCTCGTAGAGCCATCAATACACCTGTACAGGGATCCGGATCTGATCTTCTTATCTCTGCTGTGACCCAGCTTAACAAAGAACTGAAGGGTATCGCGTGGATCGGTGCCACTGTTCATGACTCAATCATCGGTGAGTGCAGGATCGAAGATCAGGAATACGTTGACTCTGTTATTCGTCGGGTTATGCTACATCCAAAAGTTCTTGATGACTTTGGTGTTGAGCTCAGAGTTCCGTTGGATATTGATGTCGGCTGGGGTCCTTGGGGCACGCACTAAAGTCTCAAAGAAATTTTGCAAAACCTCTTTACTTTTGCAAACAGTATCGGTATACTGATACTTGTAAGGAAGTGCATATAACCAAATAAAATTTCCCAAAACCTCTTTACAACTACTGCCAACAGTAGTATAATAAGCTCATGGGAGTCCCTTAACTAAATCTATCAACAACTTACAGGAGGAAATTCAAATGCTGATCACACGCAAGAAGGGCGAAAAGGTCCACATGTATGCTTTCACTGGCATGTATCTCGGCGAGTTCGAGATCACTGCTGCTGACAAGAAGACCATCTCCATCGTTCAGAAGAACGGCCGAACCACCACATTCGATCGCGAAACTGGCAAGCAGGTCGATGCCAAGACTCCACGTTGCGCTTCCCGCGTCACTGAGGAGAAGGAGCCCGACAAGAAGAAGGCAACTAAGAAGGCTGCTGCGCCTGCCAAGACCACCTCCAAGCCCGCCAAGAAGGCCGCCAAGAAGCCGAAGCCTGAGCCGGAGGAAGAGGAAGAGGTCGACGACGAGGAGTACGAAGAGGCCTGATTATCCAGGGGATCAATCCCCTGTAATGTGGCTGTATCGTGATTTGACAGAGTATCATGATGCAACGGTGGCAAGTCCGTATAAACACAGAGCCAGTGATCAGTAGGGATCACGAAGCACCTCCATTGAAACTCTCCTTTCAGTTTCCTTACACCAGGACTTGGGGGCCTGCTACCCCGAGTTCTACGCCAACATAGCACAATTGGCAGTGCAGCTGATTTGTAATCAGCAGGTTGCAGGTTCGATCCCTGTTGCCCCAACCATATAGGAGAACAACATGAAGTTTTCGTATTCAAGATTTGCATCATATCTTCGATGCCCATACAAGCATTTTCTTGGGTATTACAAGGGCCTTCGCAGAAAACAACCTGTGAAGCCTTTGTATTTCGGTACAGACTTTCACAAGCTCCTTGAGCTTCGTAATAACCCAGAAGAGCTTGCTCAAGCCAAGAAAGCTATTGGGGAAGCTTACTACGACCTCCCACCCAAATGGCAGGAAGAGCTCGGTGAGGACTATCTTTTCAACCTGCAGTCTATTTTTGATGACTACATGCAGATCTATAAGGATGCTCCTCAGCCAACCCAAACAGAACGGCCATTTGAGCTGGAAGTTGCAAAATACAAGGGTGAGCCCATTGTATTCAATGGCATTATTGACGAGGTCTACAAGTATCGTCACAAAGGCAAGAAGATGTGCAAGCTGGGTGACCATAAAACATTCAGTCGTAAACCCGATCAGAATGTTCTCGTTATGAACACTCAGAAAAACCTTTACGCAAAGGCAATGTACATGATGACAGGGGTTATGCCAAAGTCCTTCATCTGGGACTACATACAGTCTACTCCTGCTGATATGCCAATATGGCTTCCCAAGTCTGGTCGATTCTCTCAGGCAAAAAGCAATAAAATCACACCATTTTCTTGGAGAAGGGCTTGTGAGCTCAGGGGAATCACAGATATTGAAACTCTACAGCAAGGTAATGTGTATGCCCTAAACGTGAGCAATTTCTTTTTCCGCTGTGAGTTGGATATCATACCGTCAATGGTTGATAACATATTCGACGGGTTTGTATACACCTGCAGAGATATCGTTCGTCAGGGGCATAAAAACAAAACCAAGAACATGACTCCTGATTGTAAGTTCTGTGAGTACAGGGATATATGCTTTACTGAGCTCACAGAAGGTGATGTTGACAATCTGATCGAACGTGAGTACGAGATTCATGAACGTGATGATGCAAATCTTATTGAAGGAGAGTGAGCTATGGGCTATCTATCACAAGTGGTAGACATCTCTGAGCTGGGCCAGCACAAGTTTGTCACAATCTATGGCAAATCTGGCTCAGGTAAAACGGAGTTGGGCTCTACCTTCCCTAAACCAATGTTGTACTTGCGCATTGGTGATGATGGCAGCAATACGATCAGTTCCAAGAAAGGTATCAAAGCTTTGCCAATCAAGAATTTGGCTGAGTTGTCTGCTGTACTGAAAGAACTGATTGATGCGGCTGAGCGAGGCAAGCTTCGGTACAAAACAGTCTTTGCCGATACATTCAGCATGGTCACAAACATTTGGATCAAAGAGAATGCAATTGCAAAGAACAAGAAGATGACCCAACAGATGTGGGGTGATCTTAAGACAGAAACAGAGGAGCTCATCCGACTCTGTCACAACCTTGCAGAGCATTGCTGGGTTATTGCCAGCTGTCATGAGGCAAGTGATTCGTTTGAGGGTATGGAAGACGAGATCCTTCCAGATATCCATCCGAGCACTACAAAAGGTGCACGCACATATCTTGAGGGCATGTCCAATTATGGCCTTCATACCTTGATCAAAAAGAAAGAGATCAATGTGGATGGGGTTGACAAAACAATTGCGACCTATATCTGCCAAATTGGTCCCAACCCCTATTATTGGACTAAGCTCCAAAAACCAAAGGAACTCAAGGTTCCTGCTCAAGTGCGAGATTTGACATATCAAAAGCTCGCAAAGATTCTTGGCCTTAACCAAGAAAAAACAGACCAACAGGCATAATCGCCTTTGGACATATACAAACATGGAGGTAAACAATTATGGCACGAAAAGTCAAGGTAGACTTCACTGGCGTCGAAGCCTTTCAGCGTGTGAGCGAGGGCATTCATCACGCCAAGATCTCTGACATCCAGGAGAAGACTTCCCAAGGCGGCGACAGCATGCTGCAGGTTGCCTTTGAAGTCACTGCTGGTGAAGACAAGGGCAACAAAGTCTTTGACAACCTGGTTCTCACTGACAAGGCCCTATGGAAGTTCAAGTCGCTGCTGCAGATCATCGGCATGAAGTGTGACGGCAAGGTCGCTGTTGATCTGGACAAGCTGATCGGCAAGACCCTGGACATCAATGTCACCCACGAGGAATACAACGGCCAGATCCGTGCCCGTGTCAGTGACTACATGAAGTTCTCCGCTGCTGCCTCTTCTTCTGATGATGAGGACGAGGATGAGGACAGCTTCGACGATGACGATGTCGAGGACACCGAAGAGGAAGAAGCTCCGAAGCCCAAGAAGAAGCCAGCGGCCAAGAAGCCCGCTCCCAAGAAAAAGCCCGAGCCTGAAGAGGATGAGGACGATGATTGGGATGAGGATGACGACGAGGCTGAAGAGGAAGAAGAGGAAAAGCCCGCTCCCAAGAAAAAGGCCCCTGCCAAGAAAGCTCCCGCAAAACGCACCAAGAAGAAGCCGGAACCCGTCGAAGAGGATGACGATGAAGACGAGGACGACGATGACGATTGGGAAGAGGATTGATTCCTGATCCACTGAATGCCCTCCCAGAATAGAGAGGGCATTCCCTCTATAATGGGGTGCAGCTATGAAAAAGAAAGACATGTACAAGAGGCTTAACTATCTGTGCGAAGAGCAGTTGCCTCATATATTTGTTCCATCGTACAACAGGCCTCAGTTTGTTACTGCTGAGATGTTCAAGAATTTCACACCTGAAGCTCTTGAAAAAGTCCATATTGTTGTACGACCGGAACAGGCAAAAGCATACCGTAAAGCAAACCCTGACTTGCACATCTTGCCAATACCAAAGGATTTTCATCTCCCAATCAATGGGTTGGCAAGTACTCGCCAGTTCATATTTGAGTACGCTGCGGAGCATAGATATTCTATGATCATCGATATGGACGACGATGTACGCAACCTCGCATATATGTATGATGGGTTGTCCGGCAGTGGGAATCCTTGCTCAAAACATACAGTAAAGATCGATAGAGAGAATGATCCTCTTCTAGAGCTGAAGGTACTCACAATGGCTAGTGTCATTGCTAAAGAGGTGTTTAAGAAATACCCTAAAGTCTATCTGGGTAACATTCGTCGCCAACGGATGTCTCAACATGTTGAGAACTCCAAGCTCAAATACATCATTGACTCTGGGCCAACCCCAAGGCAAGTAACACTGATCAATGTGAAAGGGCTTTACAAAGCGAAAATCAACCGTGACATGATCTTTGATCGTCATGGTGATGATATCGGGTTCTGTGCTGTGATTTTGGCCAATGGTGGCCACTGCTTCAACATCCCCTGCCTCACATATGACTATGTCAGTGAAAAATGTGACAGTGTCATTCGTACCCCTGAAACAGAAAAAGAGCTTCACAGGTACGAGTACAACATGCTGCAAAGATACCCAATAAAAGACTATCTGCGCACGAGCTTTCGTGATGCTGACGGTGACTATATGTGGGGTGACATCAACTGGACAGCATTCCATAAGATTCATGGGTCTAAACGAATCAAATGTTTTTGGGAGGACTAAGATGCCAAGAAAACAAGATCCACCGTATTCTATCCAGATTGAGCTGAATGAGGGTTGCAATCTAGGATGCAATTTCTGTGGGCTTCGTGGCATGCGTGAGAATGGTACAAAGCCATGGAAGCGCATGAAGCGTGATACAGCCCAGCGTATTATCGAAGAGATCAAAAGAGTTGGCTGGCATAGTCGAATTATCTTCTCCATGCACGGTGAGCCAACCCTTAACCCAAATGTGGTTAAGATCATTGCCATGTTTCGAAAAGCACTCCCGACCACCGTTATGTCCATGATGTCTAACGGGTATGGAATTGTACATGGCTTTGGTGACATCAGCACTGAGCAAACCATCTCTGAACGAGTTGGAAAGTTGATGGAGGCTGGGTTGAATGACCTCATCATTGACTACTACTCAGCAAAAGGCGATGCCAAGACGATCGAAGACGCACTGAAAGGTAGTGAGTTCAAGATTGAACACCTGGCTCCAAAAGTTCCTTTGTACAGCCCCAGAGCTGGGCACTTCCGGGTTCTCTTCAATCCACCTATTCAAAAAGAAGGGGCCATCAATCGTCATCTGTGCAACCACTGTGGTGCCGCTGGACCCCTTGATATGTCTTATCAAGGTAAACGGTGCGCTCGTCCTTTCAGAGAGCTGTCGATCCGCTATGACGGGTCTGTGGCCATCTGCTGTAATGACTTCCGTGGGGAATACCCGATCGGAAATATTATGGGTCAAAGTATCGAGGACATCTGGTACAGTAAACGATTTGAAGCTGCTCGAATCCTTCTTTATGCGGGTCAGCGGAGCTTCAAACCGTGTCTTGGGTGTAATGCACTGAGTCATCGTGTAGGACTTCTGCCTGACGGCAGAGGCAAACAGGACATGCCTGAAGCAACTGAAAAGATCCTTCAGTATGCGAAAAAAGTTTCTGAGGGCAATAAACATCTTTGTGATACTATTTACAAACGTCCTTGGGAGGAGTAAAATATAGATGGGTTCCTCTATGAAAGAAACAATTCGCTTCTCTTGGGGTTCAGGGTATATGGAATTAAACTTTTATGCTTTTCTGAAGCTATCCAAAGCGAAGCAAACCCAAATCATTAAAGCAGTCACAAAAGCTGCGGAAAGAGGCAAATAATGCTGATTATTTTGGAAGGCCCTGATGGTGCTGGAAAGAGTACCATCGCCCGTCGACTTGCACGTATCTTGAATGCAAAGATCATCCATTGCACAAAAGATACTCCGAACGATGCAAAGTATTTCTACAGTATTCTGAGTGCTGCTGATCATCAGAACATCATTGCTGATCGTTTCTGCTATGGACAGTTTGTGTATCAGAGTGAAAAAGAACGAAAGCTCACAAAAGCAGAGCTGTATCGTTTGGAGACAGAATTTCTTAATCATGGAGCAAAGGTGATCTATGTCACCGCCCAAGAAAAGACAATTCAGGAACGGCTTAACAAACGAAAAGAAGTTCCTATGCACCCAGTAAAAGAACTGCTGGATCGTTTTGATACCCTGATGAAAGAATCTACTCTGCAAATCGAAGTATGGAGGACTTAAAAATGGCAAAGCTGTTTGATGTGAAAGAATTCAACAAGGTGGTCAAGGAATACGAGCTGTCGTCCCTTTACAACAAGAGTAACAAGCTCTGTAGTGATGCTGATGTTGACAACTATGTGGTTGTGCCCAACGTCAATGCCGCTTGGGAGTACTGGTTCGCTGCCTTGCTGGCTCAGCATCGTTCCACTCTTTCTACTGCTACCTCTCGCGATGGGGCCGTCGCAGCAGAGATCCTCAACGCCATCACAGTTGTGAAAGACCCCACTCGAATGATCGTTACAAGCCCTGCACGAAAACTGCCTATGCGTTATGCCGTGGGTGAGCTGTTGTGGTATCTTTCTGGATCTGAGAAGCTCAAAGACATCAAGCTGTTCAGCTCCGCTTGGGATCGCATGAGTGATGATGGCGAGACAGTCAACAGCTGTTATGGCCACAAGATCCAGCACTTCTATGGGTTTGATCAGTGGCAAGATGTCATTGATCGTTTGAAGGCTGACCCAAATACTCGTCAGGCTGTGATTCATATCAAGAATCCTCGACCGATCACTGATCAGACCAAAGATACTCCTTGCACGCTTTCCTTGCAGTTCCTTCTCCGTGATGGGAGGCTTAACCTGACGACAACCATGCGCTCCAATGACATCTGGACTGGTGTTCCCTATGACATGTTCAGCTTCTGTGCCATGCAGGTAATGCTTGCAATGAAACTCGGAGTTGACGTTGGCAATTACACACATCAGGCAGGATCCCTTCATATCTATGAACGCAACTTGCCTGACAAGGAGAAGACGGAGGGCAGTAATGAGACTGAGAAGCCTACAGTCGAAGAACCCGTACAGGAAAGTACTGTCAAAGATAATAAGTGACAAAGGCATTGAATGGATCCATTTTTGTTATGTCCCAGTAGAAATCTGGGATGCATTCTCAAAAGCTACTGGGACAAATGGATTTGACATCAGTGCATGGATTGTCAAGTGGACAAAAGAAGACTTCGATGTGACTTTCCGAATGGCAAGAAAAGCTGATGTAGATGCAGTTAAGAAAGCAATACTCATCGCATACCAAGATAGATATTTCGAGCTGTTCAGTCCTACTCTTGGAAGAGCAGCACTTAAAATGGATGGGGTCATAAAGAACTGGACTTCCATTCACATGAAAGAGGAGACCGTGAAATATGAGCAAGCAAAATGAAGCTACTTTGCCCAAAATTGTGGCAATCGACTTTGATGGAACTCTTGTCGAAGACAAATTCCCTAATATTGGTGCACCTCGAAAACACATGTTCAATCTTGTAAAAGCTCTCCAAGCGAGCAACATCAGGGTTATTTTGTGGACTTGTAGAGATGGTCAAAACCTTGCGAATGCAGTTGCATACTGCAAAAGCTATGGTATCACATTTGATGCAGTCAATACAAATATCCCGGAAACTATCAACATGTATAACAATGATACCCGAAAAGTGTTCGCGGATCTATACATCGATGACAAATCTATCCCTCATGTCCAAGACCCCCTTTATTGGATTGATAGACTTAACTTGAAATATCCGGATTTTGTATCAGTCTTATACAATCAGAAATGAGGTATTATGCCAAAAGAGTCTTCTGTACAGTCTTCGGTACTGGAATACCTTAACTCTATGAAAGGCTGTATTGCAGAGAATGTTTCAGGAAATAGTTCTCAATCAGGCAGAGCTGATGTGAATGGGGCAATCAATGGGAGAGCCTTTAAGATAGAGCTGAAGGTGCCAGACCGAGGAAATACTCCTACAAAAAAGCAACTGTTTGAATTGCTCAGATGGCAGAAGGCTGGAGCAATTGTAATGGTGGCATACAGTTTGAGGGATGTCAAGACTGTTTTTACAAAAAACGGGTTGTCCTGCGATGGGTGGTTTAGACACATAAAGGATGACATGAATTCTTTTATGTGCTGTCGTAAAGATGATACTCTAATTGAGTCTATGCTAGAGAGTATGGAGGATATAGATGAGTAAGCCAGTCACAATTGTCTGTAACTTTGGGTGTGGCAAGAAGTTTACATGCAAAATCACAGACAAAAACCTTGGTGATGGGGTTGTAAAACATGTATTGAAGTGCCCTTTTTGCGGTAAAGAGTACAGAATACATTACAGCAACATTGAATCAAGGAGACTTCGTCAAAAGCTCAAAGACGAAAGACAAACAATGCCAATAGAACAGTTGAACTGCTGTATCGATAAAATCAACTCTATCGAAGCCGATCTTAAGAGATCGGTAGAAGGTTGACTAGGCAGTACAAAGGATTCATCTTCAAAACAAAGCCTTGGGCACACCAGCTCAAGGCTTTGCGTTATCTGATGAAACGGGATTGTGGTGCCCTTTACACAAAGCCCGGTACAGGCAAAACCAAAGTGATGATGGATCTTATCGTGAACAAAGGGTTTAGACGAGGAATCATTGTAGCTCCTCCTAAAGCGTGTGATGTCTGGGAGAAACAGTTCAAAATACACACAGATATATGCCCAAATTTCATCCACAACGTGCGCTTTCTGTCTACCCAGAAAAAGGTTCAGCTCATGAATCAGATAGCTCCAAGAGGATCCAGGGGCAAAAACCAGGAGATGGCCATAATCATAGTAAACTATGAGAGTATATGGAGAAAAGATTTTGAGCGAACTCTGTTCCGTAAAAGCTGCAACTGGGATTTTTGTATATGTGATGAGAGTCACAGAATAAAAACCCCATCTAGTCAATGCTCCATGTGTCTTCGGAGACTGTCAAAGGTGATTCCTCATAGGTATCTTGTTACTGGCACACCAATGGCTGAGAACCCTATGGATGTGTATGCTCAGTACAGATTCTTGGACCCAAGTATATTTGGAACAAGTTACTCACAATTCAAAGCACGATACCAAAATGTAGACATTGAAAGAACTGCAAAAGTTGGGTACACTATACTCGATAGAAAGCACCCATACAAGAATCTTGACGAACTTAGAGAAAAGATGTTCTCTTGTGCATTTGCAGTAGAGTCATCTGTAAAACTCCCAAAACGGCTGAATGTCATTCGAAGTTTTACAATGTCCAAAAAATGCCAGAGGGTGTATACAGAGCTTAACGAAGATGGTATATATCTCAATAAAAAAGGCGCTGCGGAGATCAAAGCAGTTATCAGTAAGACTTTGCGACTACAGCAAGTCTGCTCTGGGTTCATTCCTGTTGAAGACCCTGAAGGGGAAAAGTCAGTTGTAACAATTGATCATCATAGAGCAGAGCTCCTTGAAGAAATTCTTTCAGAGCTTGATCAGCACGAGCCTGTTGTCATTTTTGCAGTATTTCGCCACGACTTTGATGAAATACGGTCTGTATGTAAAAAGCTGCACAGGAGATACACAGAGGTCTCTGGTGTAGAGGACACTATGGATCGTTGGGTAAAAGGAAAAGCTGACGTCATAGCTGTACAATACCGATCGGGCAGTGAGAGTATTGATTTGACACGTGCAAGATACTGTATATACTACAGCTTGAACATTAGCTTGGCTCTATACACCCAGAGTAAAAAGCGAATACATCGACCTGGACAAACCCGATCTGTTGTATACTATCACATCATTGCGGATTTACCGAACAAACAAAGCAAAGACAGGCAGATTCTTGCAGCATTGAAACTGAAACAAGATGTCATCGACTATATAACAAAAAATGAGGGCGGGAGTTGATCCCGCCCTTTATTGTTAACTGTTTTTTACAACGTTATATGCTCTCCAGAACTCACCAGATGTGAAGATCGTGTTGGCTTCAATTCGAACGCTGTAGCAGTGGTGGCTTCTTTCAGTCCAGCCGTTGTTGAGGAGAATCGAGAACCGCTTTCCAGAAGGTGTAGCTCCGTACACCATAAACGATCTAGCCTCTTCAACAACGATGCCATCTTTAAGGCAATCTGCTTTGAACTTCTTCAGCCATGCCCCATACTCGGCTTTTGCCATTTCCTGGTTCAATTTGATCTCAGCATCACTGAGGCGGGCATACTCAGCTTTGAATGCCTCATCCTTTTCGTTCTCCTCTTTTACCTTCTGTTCTTGCTTCTGAAGGGTTCTTTCCAGGGTGCCAATCCGATGTTTGGTATCATCAATGTAGCTCTGCTGAACGTCCATGTCGAAGTATGCTTGCCACTGAGCTTCCGTGTAATCGCTTGCATCACGGTGCTGGCACCATTCTTCATCAGACCAGTTGCAGTTGAGCTTGATGCATTTCTGCTGCTTCTTTTCGAAGAGGTTGGTATACCGATCAAGACTCTTGTACAACTTTGCCAGCTGTTTCTCGGTGCTCGCCAACTTGCGTTCATTCATAGTCATTTTGAAAACCTCCATTGGTCATCTTCCTTACAAGTACATTGTACTCCTTCTCGCAATAAATGTAAAGAGGGTTTTCAAAATAAATTGCACCCTGAGGATAATTCAGGGTGCAGTGCTCAGCAGATGTCAATGCCGATGTCCTTGGTCAACTGGCGGTATTTCTCATGCAGTTCATCTTGCATAGCTGCGATGTAGACTTCATTGTATCCACAGGACTTGAGATCGATAATCATTCGATCCAGAGTCTTAAGCTCCATGTCAACATCGCTGATCAAGGAGTTGATTTTGTTGAAGTCTGCGACATGACCCATGTTCATGAGCTTTTGGGCACAGTCACAATAGAACTGCTTTGTTTCAACTTCCCAAGACCGATAACGCTCAAATGCAGTTTCAACAGCGTTTTTACGAACCTGCATTGTAACATCGAATCGGTTGTACTTGTACCAGTTGTCTGGTATGACATCTGGGTTTTCAACATACATGTCCTCCAGAAGCTGATTATGATGGTTGATGTAATAGCGTTTTACACAGCGATGCTCTGCAGCCTCTTTCAAAGACTGGTATTCATGCATTCGCTTAAAGCCCATCAACCCAAGAAAGTCGAAAAAGTCGGCCATCTGGTCATGGAACATCAATGCAATAAGCTGTCTGGCATTGACCTTTTGAAATATCTCAGCACAAGTTGGGTTGTTGGAGAGCTTTGTTTCATACTGCATCTTTTCCATTGTGAAGCTCCTCTTCTATTCTTTCGAGTATACCGATCATTTTGTCAAGCCTGTCTGTCAGCCCCTTTTGGTTTTCTGCTTGCTCAGTATTTCTGCTGTAGTTCAGTATACTGATCAATGTGCTGAACAGCGCTATGTTCTCAAATGATCTGTCGAGCCCATTCACGCCAGTTTCAGAGCGCCAACGCACAGATTGGTTACTGTGCCAGCAACACCACTGACTACAACCGCGATAGCCGGGTTGTTAGCGCAGCAAGCGTTCAGGCAGAGATCTGTCTCAACATGTGCCGTGAAAATAGAATCTGTTGTTGCAGTAACGGTTGCAACAGCACACAGAAGAGGAACACCATCTTTAAAGAGCTGGATGACTGCAGTACCAGCAGCAGTGGGATTCACAGTCACATCAGCAGCAAAATGGTAAAGCCCAGACTTGTTTACCGTGATACTGGATGGGTTGAGGGTCAAGGAACAGCCACTGTCTGTGACTGGTGTACCCTGAAGAACAAGGGTAGTCGGGGTTGTAGCACTCAGTGTCTGAGCAGTAGAGTTGCGGACACGAATGCAAGATTTTGCATAGGGTGTTTTGCTGTTGCAGCAAGCCATTTGTATACCTCCTCAAAAGAAATGGGGAGCTTATGCTCCCCAAGTGTTAGCATAAGTATATGCTGGTGTTTGGTTGTCAGTTGCAGCAGCCGTTGCCGCAGCCATACCCATAGCCATAGTTCATGGCTTGGTAGGGGCTGCAGGTGATGTAGGCTGGACGAGCGCAGGGACGCAGCTGATCAATCAGATTCTGGGTCTGAGACAGCTGACCCAGTTGCAGCTGAGCCGCCTGGAGTTGATCGCGCAGGCTCTGCATTGTGTTCGCGTTGATCAGAGCACGAGTAGCTTCACCCTCAGCATGAATTGCGGTGGTGATCTCACAGGTATTCTTGTAGTTCTCCGCCCGAACAGCATCGATGTTGCGGTTGGTCTCGCAGCAGCAATTCTGCATCTGGTAACCCAGCTGAGAGATCTGGGCCTGAGTCTGGTTCTGCATCTGAGCATCGTTGTAGCCCAGCTGGCAGATACCCTGGGTGATGCCATCCAACTTGTTCACGACCGCATTGTGGTCAAAACCACGCTGGATGTCAGCCTGAGTGGCATACTGACCTTCCGCTGTAGCCATGTTACCACGGCCACCGAAGCCATAGCCCCAACCAGAGCCCATGGCCAGCAGGAAGAACAGGAAGAACACCCAGGAGTTGCCACCAAACATACCGTCATTACAACGGTTGTGATCAGTGAGCAGAACGGCCTCGGCGGGAGTCATGCCGCCAGAATAACCTTCCATTCCCATAATGTCTACCTCCTTGAGTAGTGTATTATAAAGCGCCGGGAGCGCACTTTACCGAAAGCCTCCAAACATTTGTTGGAATTGTTGGAATTGCTGCATTGCCCCATTGAAGTCTATACCTCTTTGAGCGCAAAGGTTGCAAGCTATTTGCTGTAGCTCCTCTTCAGACTTGCCCTCTGCCATCATCCTTGCTCTTTGAAACATCGGGTTGTTTTGGATGTTACCGAGGTTGCCCATCATTTGCATCGCTTGCATCATTGGGTTTTGTTTTGCGGTTCCTGGATTGAGCGTTTGCATTGGATTGAACATTCATCTCACCTCTTTGCTCAAATTTATTCTGCAGATCATTTATCTGCTTCTGTAAGGAATTTACCACTCGATTGAATATTGATTCTGGAACGAGGTTTTCTTTTGCAGAGTTCTGGACTACAGAGCCAGTTTGAGTAACTGAACCAGGTTCTTCAAGAGTATAGACGTTCAAAGAAGCTGTTCCGTCAAGGTTGATTTGTTTTGTGTAGATTCGTTTGTGTGGGACATCTGTAAACACATGTAGACTTCCGTCAAGATCGATCATAGCAGCTTTTGCTTCATCGATAGATGTCACTGCTCTACACTTCATGTACACAGGCTGTTGTTGAAAGCTCTGTGGCATAGACCCTTGTTGTGCAAATTGCGGATATTGCTGCTCCATTTGGTTAAGCCGCTGTTGCATTTGCATTGTTGTTGGAGATCCCATCATACCTGGATATGCCGAAGGGTTTGTGTAATACTGTGGACCGAACATTTCAATCACTCCTTGTATGCTTCAATTCGTTTGGAGAGATTTTTCGACAGCTTCTCTATGAGGGTATAGTACTGCCCATGATCAAGATAGCTGTCAACAACTGTACTCGCTTCGTCCTCATTGTAGTTGTATTCCCACATAAGCTCCTGAATCAGATCCTCTCTTGAAAAATTCATATACCCAAACCCCCTTATCCTGATACAAGTATAAAATAAAAGACCGCCCACGGAGTTTCCGTGAACGGTCTTAAAAGTATCTATGAAATTTACAGGAGTTTACCGATCTTTTTGAGAATCTTATGGTGCCAACGCTTCATTGTTATTTCAGAATACCCGAGCATGTCTCCAATGTATCTGAAGTCTTTGTCCTCAATGTAGTGCATTCTCATGAGCTCTTTCTCTTTAGACGAGATTGTGCAACTGTCGAGTAACGCATTGAATGTGATAACACTTGGTATTTCTTGCACTTTAGCACGAGTCTTTATGTGCTCGGTCACAAGTGATCACCTCGACTTCTTCCGCATATACTTACCACATACTGGGCATCTGCTTTGAGTGCCTGATTTTGCAACAAACTTTGCTTTTGTTCTTCGTACAGTACGAGTTGTTGTACAAATTGTTTGTGTTGCTTTAGACTTCGCCAAGGTTATTCACCTCCAGCATAGTCATTATGAGTTGCACTGTCATTGTATTGCTCCATAGAGCCATTGTTGATGACAGCAGAATCACCCTCAACGCTTTGAGTCGTTTCTGTTGTGGTTGTTGTTCCCTCAACAGTTTCGTACTCGATGCTGTCAAGATACTCCATGAAGTCAATCCGAGTATCATTAAGCTGCTGAAGCAGATTGGACTTTTCTTTGTAGTGTGCATATTCAGATGCAACAAAAGCTACAACAAAAATAATACACAGAACAATGATGAAGTTCCAAGTGTTCTTCAGCTCTTTCTTGCGCTCTTCAAGAAGTTGAATTACAATCTTGTTAAGCGCAAGGCTTTCATCGAGTGCACCCTCTTCGTCACGGATGCTTTCAAGATTCTTTTGATCCATGTTGTAGTCACCTCCTCACCTTGTTATTGCGGAGATCACATAACCAGCTACACCACTACATAGAGCAGCAACAGCAGCTGTCTTCAGCGACTTCCATTGATTGGCCGGATCCTCTGCAAGAGTATCAACAGTAGACTTCAGTTCATTGAGAGTAGCAAGAATTTGTTTGTAACGCTCGTCTGTAACAGCAATCTGTGTGTTGTGACTTTCCAGTCTGTTATAGATGTCTTTTCTTGCCTTACTTGAATGTTCTTGTTCCTCTTTGAATGCGGTTTCAAGCGCATTTACCCTGTGTTCGAGCTGACAATTTATGCAATCCGCCATAGTTCCTCCTTTCAATTGCTACTATATAGCAAAAAGCAGCATTTGTAAAGAGTTATTCTGGCTTCTTGTAAGTCAGAGCCTTGTCAGAGTCACCAACACTCTTTGTAGTTGGGTCAACAAACACACCCAGGACTGCGAGAGTAGTTGTAGCCAGGAGGAACGGATTTGTGAAAAGATCTTTGATTGCTTGACCAACGGCAGGCCAACTTGTCAGCATTTCGGGAGACACACCCATAGCTGTGAGAATCACGCTGCCAAGGCCAACCCAGAACCAGGGGTTTTGAAAACGGACGGGAACATTGATCTTGAAACGCATAGTACATACCTCCAAATGTTTTTGTTAGAACGGAACTTCAAAATTCAAACTGCAAGCTGAATAATCACCGTCGCCTGCGATACCAGTTGTCATGTTTTTCTCCTTTCTTGCCTTAGCCGATGTTAAAGCTGAAACTGTAGTCCACGCTGGACAAGTCGCCGTTTGGCACGCTGGTGTTTCCGTTGTTATTCAGCCGGAAATGCGCGTGGACATTGACCGTTACCGTTTTGCCCGAAATGCTTGCCGACGCCGAAGAAACGGTATACCCTTTTGCGGTAATGTTGTTTCCGTCGCGGTGAATATCGGTTTCTCCGCCATTTTTATTTCCGCTTCCGGACCCGCTAAAACTTCCTTTGGCGCTGATCTTGCCGCCAGAGTAATACCCGGCGCTCAGGCTGTAGCTGCCGCCTATGCCAAGCGTCTGGTTCGGTGCGCCTCTGTTTGCCATGGTGCCTTCAATGTTAACGCCATGCGCACTGCAAAACCTGGTTCCAGTTAAAACCTTATCCGGTGTCGCAGTTCCCGCCAAAAATGCAATGCTGCTGTTTTGACTATTATCGTAATTGTCTGGACGGCTTTCACCGTTGTTAAGATATGCCCCCTTGGGTATAGGCACTATAATACTACCGGTTCCGTTACCGAAAGCGATCTCGGTCCCTTGATGCCCCGGGCGGTTCACCATGGTACCGGCGACTTTCGCGCCGTTTTCACTCGTAAACGTCGCCCCGGCAAGCACCTGCGAGACCGCAGCATTGCCGAACAACTCGGCCGGGATGTTGATCTGCGGGCTCCAGGTATTGCCGTTCGATTCGTAAATGCCCTCCGGGATTGTGTTCGCCTGGATAAACACTTCCTTCGTCTCCGGGTTTTGCCAACGGTTGATTTGATGAGATTCGCCTAGATGCAGCACAGGCAGGACGCCCGTCTTAATGGTTTTATCCCCGGCATAGAACTTCTTGCCGGTCCGCACGTCCCCGGGAGCAGCATTTGCCATTGCAAGTTTGCTATTAGATAGCCCACCACCAGCAATCATTAGTCCTTGCATTATTTACCCCCTTTTTATTTGCCATATGGCTTCAATTTCAATCTCTGGCTTTTCAGAAACTTCTACTGTAACAGTATCGGATCCTAAAGTAACACGTCCTATATTGATTATACCAAGTGCTTCTACAAGAAATTGGTTTGTTTCTGGTGATGCTGTTTGTTCACACATAGCACCGCTACAAAATACACTATCACTATCAACCTGTGGCCCAGTACCTATTGCAAGCAAAGGTACTGTTTGTATATATGCAAATGTATCGCCAGCTACCCATCCATCGATAGAGAGTGTCGCTTTGTAAAGATGTGCAATTTCTGGTTCGATTTCGTTGATTTGTTTTTGTAGTGCTGTTGCAGGCTCTTCTCCGAGCTTTTGATTGATTGCTTCAAACCATGCATCAAACTCCATTTGACTCACATTTTTGAACTCTGCCAAGTCTGCTTGAATTTGAGCATAAAGTGTTTTTGTATCGATGTGGTCAACAACAGAATGAACAATACCACACAGTTCCGTATCAAGGCGAGTATCTGTAATTGCGCTTTGTGTTATAGATGTAACACCATGTTTAACAAGCAGTTGACCAACACACAAATCCCAGTAGTCCTCAGTTCTTATAAGATCCCCTGGGGTTGCTTCAGAAGATGGTTTACCGACATCTTTGTACGCTTTGATTGTACGATCAGCAAGGTAGAATCGAATGAAAAAAGAATCAACTCTATCTAACACACCATCAGCTACATCAATGTTAAACACATAATCGGATGTGTTTTCATACGCATACCCATTGATGAATGCAAAACCCGGCTTCATAATGACGGTCATATTTGGTGTGTCTGCAGCAACTATCTGTAAGCCTGTGCTTGGATTTGGAAAAACACCATTGGAGATGAACAGAGAGAAGTATTTTGCAAAGTCTTCCGCAAGATATACTCGATCATATTCATCCTCGCCAGTTTGCTCGGCATTGAAAAACCAGCTTCTTTCTGCCATATGTCACACCTCCTTCACCTTTAATTTTTTGATAAGAGTCAATGGCCCAAAGCCAAAAGTCATGTAAAGCTCTTCCCCAGTAGAGGAAAATCCATGCTCAACTTCTGTAAGTCTCGCATTCAATTGGATTCCAAGTAAGCTATCTCGAATAGTTACCAGGTCCCCAATAAAATAGTCTCGATTGTACAAGATGTTGCCCTGTGTGTTTATACTGCAGTCAAAGCTTTGTGATGTTCTCAGATCTGCAAGTTTTTCGTTTCCTCTCTGTGTAAGCATAAGAAGGTACTCATCTTGTGGTATCTCCATACCGTCAGAGTTTGTACTTTGTAAATCTCTTGCATCAACAAAGTACTCTTTTCTTGCTTTTCCAGAGGATTCACCAATTGTGACAGACTTTCGAGCAATACCTTCACCCTCTCCTGCAACCAGAGCAACATTTCGCATGTCTTTTGTACTGAGTGTATACTCGCTTGAAAGTATGTTTTCATACTCAACGCTGAATATGACCGGAGGGACTGTTTTTTGCTCTATTGTTCTATCTGTCCCACTGTAAAGCTGAAATACCGATTGCTTTTTTGTTGGCTCATACTTGAGCCGGAATCCTATGGAATTTGAAGAACAAAGGTTTGCTATGCTCTCACCAACAACACCACCTGTATTTTGATAGGCTATCGCCTCTTCCTCTGCAAGAGCATCTGGACCAATAACTATGTCTACAATCTTCCTCTTTTCATCGGTTGGATTTATGATTTGTGTTTGCAGCATATCATATATTATTTCTTTTGGTGTGCCAGTCTTTTCAAACAAACCCCAGCAGATCCTTCTATACAAGTACTCCTCATTTAAATCCCCTTTGAGGCATATGCTTGGAGAATCCTCCTGTGTTACTTCAATAGAGGTTATGACCCCTGCTATACCCCTGTCTTTATCGAAGAGTATGACGTTATCTGTTTGTAAAAATGCTGTATTGTTTTTATCTATGGGTATATACACTTCAAATGTCCCAAGGTCATTGAATTTTTCAATGTAGTCCACTGATGTTGGGCTTGATAGGATTCCAAGTGGTGTATAGTTCCCATCGAACACATAAAAATCCATTATTCCTGCACCTCCAAGTATTGGGGTTTGAATTGGATATTCACTTCGAGGTTGGATACACCATCTTCTGCATTATACCGTAAAGGATTATCCCCAGGTTGCAGTTGGATGAACTCATTTGTTTCAAAGTCTATCAAGTTGAATGCATTTACAGATGTCCCACCAGCATATTTCCTAACAGCTTTCCTGTTTGTATAAGTGGTGACTTCAAGAGTTTCGCCTGGTTGCATTGTATATGCAAATTGTATTTTCTTTTGAGTCGCAATGTTTGTCAGACTCGGGTTTACAACGGTACCCCTTGCATAGAACTTTACTGTCATGCCTGTTTCAAGCATACCTGGGTTGTTGACTGTGATTATTGTAGATTGAGATCGTAAACCCATGATAATGCCTTTTTTCTTTGGAATTATCAATGGAAAATGAAACTTTGGAATCCAGTCAGCCAACACAGCTTCTTTTGTGACAGCTGTATAAAACATTGGATCAGGGCAAAACAAATCAATCATGAATTTGCACATGACTTCATTGTTTTCAGCTTCGTCTTTTCCATATGTTATTGTTGTGTCTGGAATGCCTGTTATCATATAACCATTGTACAACATAGATATTTGTTGTAAAGGGTTTATGAATTGGTTCAAAAACCTTTTTCTTGTTTTAAGTTGATCTTGTGTGTCACCAACAACCCAGCCAACAATACTTATGTCTCTTGATTCCAATGTTGTGCCAGTAACATAAACACCAATTTGGTTTATGAACTTATAAGTTTTTCTTGTACTTTGTACAGCACCCCAATCGATTGAGTCGAGCACATATGCACGATTAGACATATTTATGTCAAGCTTTGTGCCACCAGGGGTATTGTTATTCAGGTTGTCGTTCACCAGTGTGATTGCTTCAACCAAACTGTATACCCCCTTATCAGATCAAGCCTTCTGCAAGCTTCTTGCTTGTTTTACGGAATTCTCTATTTGCAGTTATTGCATCAATTGGTTCTGGGCTTTGGAATATAAAGGTATTTCCGCCAGAGTTCTTAGAGCCCCTATCCTTATTTTCTTCTTTTGTAAGAATTGCTTCACCCTCATGCACTCTGACATCCATATCTCTTGGAACGTAGTTAAGGCCACTCGCATAGGAACCTTCTGTAGATCTGCCACGGCCTCCACTACCTCCTCCAGTAGACATTTTAGAGGACTCACTTTCCCAAAATGTAACCTTATCCACAAGCCAATTCACAGCGTTTTCAACCCAGCCTACAATTCCGTCCCAAACACTCTTCAAACCATTCCACAATTTATTGAATATACTTGCACCAGCGTTATATAGAGCCTCGCCTATTCCGAGGATAGTTCCAACTGGGTCCTGTACAGCGCCTTCCCACCAAGACATTATCGCTTGGAATCCTGAGGTGAAGGCATTTTTAAGGGTAGTCATCAGTGTCATGCCAGCATCTAAAAACAATCCGGCCCATCCAACAAGGATTTGTACAATCAGGTTTAATGCATTCATAAACAATTCGGCAATTGCACTTAGCGTTGTAACCACCAAGTTTTTTAATGCATCCCACATACCTTGCCAGTCGCCCTTAAAAGCGGCTTCAAATACAGCAAATATTGCTTCAATAATTGCAAAAGCATTTTGTATCGTTGTTTGAATAGTATTGAATACTGCTGTTACAATATTCTGTATATTTGCAAAATTACTTTGCCATGCTGCTGTGATTAATGCAAGAGCTATTGTGATTATAGATTGTACAATAGATATTATACTCGATATTGTGTTCTGTATGCTGGAAAAGACATTACTGACAGTATCTCTCATGCTATTAAAGTCTGTTTGCCAAGCTACAAAAAGAGCGGCAATTATTGCAATTGCTATGCCTATTGGACCAGTCAAAGCAGTGAAGACTGCTCCTACAGTAGACCCAAAAGCACTCACAACACCAGCAAGACCACCAAGGCCAGTTATAAGGGTTGATATGGAAGATATCAAACCAATGACCTTTCCAAGAATCAGAAGAACTGGGCCAATGGCCGCTGCGAAAGCAGCTATCTTTACAATTATTTGTAAAGTCGATTCATCTAGAGCAGAAAGTCTATTGACAAATTCAATCAAATTTTGTATAATCTGTTGAACTGTTGGTGCCATAACCTGCTGAATTTTTATCATCAGTGTCTCTACAGAACCCGATAGCTCTTCGATTGCACCGGATGTGTTATTCAGCATTGTGTCAGCCATACTGGCTGCAGAGCCATCGACATTTTTGAACTGGGTTGTCATTTCAGCCAGCTCACCAGATCCTCGCTGCATCAGAGCAAGCATACCAGACAAGGATTCTTGGCCAAACAATGTGACTAAGGCATTGTTTCGTTGTTCCTGTGTGAGCCCAGCCATTTTTGTTTCCAGCTGCTCAACAATACCAGTTAATGGGAGCATGTTGCCTTGCGCATCATAGAAGGACAACCCGAGCTGATCCATCTTCTCTTGTATAACATCTGTTGGTTTTGCAAGTCTGGACAAAGCACCTCGCAAAGATGTGCCAGCTTGGCTACCCTTAATGCCAGCGTCAGACATAATGCCTATTGCCGCTGCAGTCATTTCAAGGCTTTGCCCCATTGCGTTTGCTACAGGAGCAATATATTTCATTGCTTCGCCCATATCTTCTGTCTGAGCATTTGTTCTTGCTGCAGCTTCTGCAAAAACGTCTGCTACATGAGCTGTATCACTTGCTTCCAAGCCAAAACCTCGGACAGCAGAAGCGGCTATTTCAGAAGCTGTGGCCAAGTCTGCACCAGAAGATGCAGCCAGATCAAGCAAGCCAGGCATGGCCTCCATGATTTCATTGGTTGTAAAACCTGCACTTGCGAGATTCTCCATGCCCTGTGCAGCTTCTGTTGCACTGAAGGATGTGGCTGCACCAAGTTCTATGGCCTGGTCCTTGAGCTTCTCAAGCTCATCCCCTGTCGCGCCAGATATACCCTGTACTCGAGACATCTGAGCTTCAAAGGTATTGCCAATCTTCATTGCAGCAGTTGCTACACCAAGGATTGGAAGTGTGACACCCTTTGTCATTGCAGTGCCAACTTTTGTCATTGCAGATGACATTGCTGTCAATTTGTTATTGGTTGTTGTAGTCTTATCCAAAAAGGTTTTCATGTCCTCTGCGGCAGTGGTAAAACCCTTTTTGAAGCTGCTTGTATCAAGCAGCAGATAGCCTACAGCAGAACCCATATCAACAGCCAAGCTCATCACCTCCATCGTATTTGGCATACAGGCTGCTCAATGTCTTGACATGTGTAACGAATTTTGGCTCCTCTTTTTTGTCAAGATGAGACATGATGAGTAGGCAAGCTTCATCGAAGCAATATGCAGTATAAGAATCCAAACCACCAACAAGTTCTGATGGACGAACTTTATACCGCTGTGCCACCCCGAGCAAGCTCAGTATTCTGGGGCTGCTCACGAAAGGACTCGAGTGCCTTGACACCTCGTTGAGAATAGGCGAACACAAACATCAGCTGATCATCGGTCAGCTCAATCTTTGCCTTCTTGATGTCCTCATAGGTGGGCTCGAGAAAGCATGCATCACAAACGATGTCCAAAATCTCGAACATGTCGTTCATAGCTTCCGGATTTTTGTCGTCAAGCGATCCACTGGAAAACAGCTTGTTTGCAGATTGGAGCAGACGATTCGGCAGTTTGCCAGCTTTTGCCATAGCCAAAAAAGATGGCCGTTTCAGACGAGCAACGAATGGCTGTTCATCTGCAAATGCTGGAAGCTCAACGATTTGACCATAGCTGTACTCTTTGAGCTGGTCAATGGTTGTAATTGTCATGTTTTCCATGTTATTCGCTCACCTCCGGAAGTGCCTTGACGTAACTGATCTTGTAAGGGGCTTCACCGTTCTTTGGTGCACTGTTGATAGTGTATTCCGGTGCACGGAATTCATCATCCTTTGCACTGAAGGAAACTGGAACGCCAGTGCAGTTGGGGTATGTGCACTTTTCATACCCAGTGATCAGACCAGCGGCGTCATAAATCGATGTGTATACGTTGGTTTCAAACTCTGGTACAGCTTCAGTAGAACCAGCGACAGGCGGTGTATAACTTGCCACGCCAAAGCCCATATCTGTATCGGACTCTTCATTCTGCTCTACAGTCTTCCAATACTTGATAACACCACCCTGCAAAACTTTGACAAGGTCTGCATTGAGAACATTGTCAGTCATTGTGATAGTGTTGCCTGTGACAGTCACCTTTTCACGCTTTTGAGCGATCAAACGGCCCTTCACAATGAGTTTTACTGCATCAGTTGTTTCGGATTGAACAGACAACCCAATCTCAGTGGCAGTTGTAAGAACCAGCTCGTCTTCAGAGTTCTTTGGTTTTACAGTAACCATTGCCACATCGATTGTGGCAACTTCGTTGCCCTTCTTAACGGCCATAGTTATCTCCTTTCTCAATATCTAGATTTCATCCTACGATAGTTGCAGTACTGTATAGACACCATATGTCCTTTTACAGAGTCATCATAGAATGGTGAGGTTTGAAAATGCATAGGCAGAATCATTGGTTCGAGTTCTCTCATTGCATCTTCCACGGATTCAACATACTCTTCGAGAAATGTGTATTTGTTTTTTGGGACATAACACATCACGTCGTAAAGGTACTGGTTGGAAGAGTAGCTTCCTGCTTTGTTCATGCCACTGCCTTTGACAACAACATAGGGAGTGACACATTCACCCTCATGTTGGCCTGGGGTATAGACATCAAAACTTTTTTGTTTCAAATGATCATACACATCAGTGTATCTTGTCCTACCCATAGTGTGTCACTCCCTATTTAAGTCTATCAAGCAATTTGTTGAACCCTGGCATGATCTCGCCTTGTCCAACGATCCGTATTGTATCTTGAATTATTGCAAACCTTTTTTCATGCGCAAGCTCCAGCCATATACCATAATCGACTCCGTGGGCCAGTCTGAGTTTATACCCATTAGAGACGGTCAACACATCGCCTTTAAGGCGTTTTCGTGCATCACCTGTTCTATCGGTCCACTTTCTGTTTTCTTTGGCATAACCTTCTAGTTTCAGAGCTGCTGTATCCGCATACGTTCTTATTGCAGCATCTGCTCTGTCATAGGTGTCAGCCAACCCATTGAGCAATCCCTCCGCATTCCACCTGAACCCATTGCTCACAAAACCACCTCAAGGGAAATGTCGAAAGCCAACCCAAGACAGTCTATGTCTGTTACACCAGACACTTTGTAGATCTTATTGTTAATGGTGACTTCGTCATTTATGTTAAGGTTTTTTGCAGTGATGTCATTTGTGAGTATTTGTGGAGATTGCTTTGACTGTATGATTGTTGCATCCGAAGCGGATTTGGATACATAGTTTGCGCTAGAATGCATGATACCCTTTAAGTTGGCAACATCAGTCTTTTCGCCAGTAGGCTCTTTGTACTGATCTAGCTGGTCACGCTTGAATGTGTACTCTAACCCAAGAGTATCAATCATTCTCTTTATTTTGTGTGCTTGCAGTTTTGGCGTTTTCATGTCAAGATACCACTGTTTGTTGGCCTGTGCTGAGAAGCAAGTCTTCGAAAATACTTGCTGCTGTCAGCAGTTGTCAGGCCACTTATTGTAAGAGTCGTGTCTTCTGCTTTTATGCAAAGACATGTGTAAGCAGCAAGTTCAACGTCTCCATTTGCTCGTTTGAGGTGATACTCTAACTCTGCATCGGTGAAGAACGGAGTATCTTCCTCACGACAAAGCATCTTCAGTTCTTCAAGCGGTGCAGACATATCAGTTCGCCTCGTTCATAGCCTCTCGGATCGCGCTGCGGATATCCCGCTTGAGTTTCATACCTTCGATGTTCACGTTGTACTGCTTAGCCAGCGCCCTCAGCTCATCGAGACTCAGATCACTCAGCGGTCGCTCAGAAAGATCCTCCTCGGAAGCAGGATCCTCATCTTCATGCACAGTTTCGTCCTGTGTGAGCTCATCCTCATCAGGGTCAGGGAGATTCATACCGGAGTGAGAAGCTTTCTTGTGCTCCTCTGTGGGCTCAGTACTCCAACCGAGGCCTTTGAAGATGGACTGATACGCTCCGGAGGTGACCTTGAGCTTTTTGTCCTTCTTGTAGATGATCATCCTGTTCACCTCCTGTCAAGAACCCTGGGAAACATCAGCAATGATGACCTTGTCAGCAGCTTCAAAGCTCGGCAGACAGATCATAGACACCTTGGTCTCGACGTTGACAGGATCGAAAATGCCATGTGTGGCAACAGCAACACCAGTGTCGGTGATAGTGACAGTTGTATTGTCACCGATTTGATTGGACATCAGGTCGGACTCCTCAGGAGTAGTGCCGAACCAGGTGTTGCCCAGTGTACCCTCTGGCAGCAGGACGAAGGTGTCGGTTGGCATGAATGGTTTGGTGGTGCCAGTCTCGTCGACAAACTTCTTTGTGACAACTTCCACAGTCAGATCCAACTCTTCCTGCAGATAGCGGCGAACCATGCGCTCGTTAAGCGCAGCCTGGCCGTTGGACAGAACGAAATTGCTCTTGTTGATGGCAGTGTTTTTCAGGAAGTAGTTGAACACTGCGCGATCACACATAGCACGGTTTGGACGAACACCTGTCTCATCCTCGATCTTGTCCTGCCAGGTCTTGATGTCACCCATGATGTCGGCATCCGGGTTGGACCAGGGCTTGGTTGTGTCGGGCTTGTGATCCCCCGGGACACCGTAGTCATAATTGTATTCCTGACCATTGGCACTGATAGCGATCACGCCAGTGGTCAGCAGCTGCATGCGCATACGCTCACGCTGGGCACGAGCACCCTCCAGCAGCCGGGTTTCGTCGTCGAAAACATTGTTGATCACGGATTCGATGTAGGCATCATTGCCACTCTCGATAACCATGTTCAGCTCCTGACGGGTCTCTTCGTCGATCAGAGTGCCTTCTTTGAAGAACGGCATGCTGGCAGAGACCTTGTCAAAGCCAATGCGATCACGGATCTTGACCTTGGCATCATATGCGCTGGGGTTCAGCACGGCGGGCAGACCCTTGGAGCCCTTGATCCACTTCAGATCCAGACCACGCTTCTTGCGGTCAGGGAACAAAGATTCGCCGACATATGGAGCACGCTGGTTGGCCATTGTGTTCCAGTAGGCGGTCAGCTCTTGAGATGTGACCAGTTCGAAAATAGATGTTGCCATACAGTATTTCCTCCCTCTGTATGTTGTTTGGAAATTTGTGAAGAGATCACTTCACAAAGATGATGTTCGGCAGAGCAGCTTTGACGTCGGCAGTGATCAAAGACACAACACTGGAGTCCAGCTTGTTCATATCGACAACACCTGCAACCAGGATTGTGCCGTTCTGTTTAGCCGAGGATGTGTCAACATCGTGCAGCAGCAGACCAATGGCATTGGAGCCAGTGCTTGTTGTGGCAGCAGTGAAGTCGGCATTACGATTGGTCAGATCACCAGTCAGTGGTGTGCCAGCCAGCATCAGCTTGCTTTGGCCAACCACACACGAAAAAGCAATGGCATGCTCAGGAGCCCAAAGAATGCTCTTTGGGGTTGTGGCCTTTTCGGTCTTGATGCCAGACTGATTCAGCATAGGTTTGTCCTCCTTTAGAACGATTTCTTGAAGAATGGGCTTTCTGTAGTTGTGGTGTTCATCCGGCTCTTTGCCAGGCGTTCACCCAGGCTGGTTCCGGAGCCACCGTTTCTGGAATGGTTTGTATTCCCACCTGTACCAACACTTGCGTTGTTCTGTTGACCATTGTAGAACACCGGATATGCTTTCTTGACGATCTGCAGAGCGGCTTTGAAGTCGGTCTTATCGTTCATCTTGGTACGAACCAAGGCAATGAGATCATCGACAGTAGCCGGGTTTGCCCCATCAGCGATGGCATCAAACTTCTGCTGCAGCACAGTTGCCTTTGCTTCAGCTTCGATTTTTGCCTTTTCGGCCTTTGTTGCCTTGTCGTTGGCTTTCTGCAGATCACTCTTGTTACTTTCCTGCTGAGCAAGGTATTCCTTGACAGCATTTCGGGCATCATCTGTGTCTTCGATACCCAGCTCTTTCAGCAGAGCTCGACGACCCTCGGCTTTTTCTCTTGCAGCGATCCGGTTGATGTCCTCTTGTGTAAAAGTTTTGTTGCCGGAACCGTCATTGCCCTGATTGTTTTGATTGTTCTGACCACCATTTTCGGTAGACGCGTCACTGCCGGAACCCTGTGCGCCAGAACCACCATCGCCACCAGAACCTGCGCTTCCACCGTCTGGAGCCATGAAGAAATTGAATGGGTACTTCATTGTCATCAGTTTACGCATTTGTTGTCTCCTCTTCTCCGGAAATTATTGCATCCGGTGTGCATAACTCCAGTTTGAATTTCTGTTCGCCATACTGGTAAATCGAACCATCATAACGCGCTGTGAGCGCGGAACGTGCGATGTTGAGATCTCTTTGAACCCTTTCAACCTCTGCAACCTTTCGCTTCAGGAGTTTGAAGAGTTCCTTTGTTCTCTCACTGTCAAGCTGTACGGAATGAATATGTCCACATTTTGGACATTTCCATTGAGTTATGGTTGCTGGTTTGCCGTCTTTCATGATGACATTGATTTCACTCATGTCAGAATCAGAGCAACTTACCACTTCGGTGCAACCCTCACAGCGTACAAGCATTTCCATATTCAATGCTCCTTGAGCCCTTTGTGTTGGAATTTGATTAATCGGGCTTGTTTTGCTGTACACTTGTCTTTCTTCCCATCATACTGTTTAGGCTTAGGAATACTCCGCATATCACTGGTTCCTGCGATGCAGTCAGGGTATGGACAAGTAAAACAGTCGTTGTGTTTACATCTAGCCACGTTATTGCCTCCAAAATAGACTCTAATTTATTATATTCCTTTTTCAGATAAAAGTAAAGAGGTTTTCAAAATTTTCTGTACAAGTACTCCGCAAATTTATCCAGAGCCGGATCAGGGTTTCCGTCATACCAGTCAGCTATTCTGTCTGCCACATCAGACATATTTGGTATCACCGCTACATAGGTGCATATTCCATTAGGGTGATCCAAGGGCACATCATCTTTAGGATATACAGTCCCATCACGTTGTTTACAGAGCTCACATGTTCTTGCAGAGTTGGAAGCTACCCATTTTATACCTGTTACAAAAGGGTTTGGTCTACAGGTATTTACAATTGACTGCTGATAAGCATGTGACACCATTGTGCGTGCCAATCTTTGTGCATTGTAGTCAACAACTTTGTTTGTACCAGGATAGACTTTACCCCAATCCCAAGGCTTGACTGCAGATGGGTTGACATACTTCTCAAGATCTTTGGCTATGTCATAGGAGCTCTTGTTGGCTGCAATACCTTCAGCAACAATCCTGTTTATGTCATCAGACACCTTTTTAGACGAACTCCATATGGCCTTAGACAATGTCCAGTCACCTGTATACAGGTCACCATTTGCAACCGTCTGTACAATCTGAGTTGGTACATGTGAAAACGCAGATTCAAACCCTGGCATTCCTACCAGCTCCAAGAAGTCACGCTGATCTTGTACAACCCCCTCAGAGACAGTTTTCATGTTTGATTTTATTGTGCTTTCAATGCTGTCAGAGATACCCTCACTTGCATTGATGAGCTGCTCTACAAGTCTGTTAAGGTATTGCTCTCGCAGTATGGAGCTCACGTTGTCTTTACCTTTGAGAGCCTCTGCTTGCCTCTTTGCCTGTTCAGCAAGCTTTTTGTACATCTGAACAATCTTTCTCTGCTGATCTAGTGTCACATTTGACCGTATTTCTTCAGCAGACTTGAATGTAAGAAAGGAGCCACGGACATTGCCCGAGCTCGATTTTCCAACTCTGATATCAGGCATATTCCGTGGCTACCTCCTTATTAAACACCCTCAGGAGTTTCGTCCGCATCACCCTCAGGCTGATCTTGGGTGCCCTCTTCAGTGTTTTCATCCTGGTCAGTTTTGTTTTTATTGCCAGTTGTGTCTGGCATAAACGAGTCTTCCAGAAGTTGACGTTCGAGTGCGATCTGTTGAAGTTCATAGTCAGCTTCATCATCAGTCAGGTTGCGCCACTTGATCATGTAGGCTTTCTTGCTCATTGTCTGAGCCTGAACTTCGGCCAGATCTGTACCCTTCTCCTCTGTTGTATCCTCTGGAAGTGGATATTGGTTGTCTACTCGAACAGTATAGTCAATATCCGGCATCTGCTCATCGTTAAGGTATCGGTTGCAGAACTCTGGATACAGCTTTGTGCCCTCAATGATTGTACGAACCATTGCCTCAAGGGCAGGACGCCAAACCAGCATCTTTTCATCACAACGAACGATCAAACCCCAGTAAATTGCCTTCAGTGTCTTGCCACTGGAAACGACGCCTTGAAGTGCTTCCGGACTCACATTTGGCATATCCAGAAGGTTGTACATATTGCTCTCAATACGATTCAGCGTAGTCGTCAGAGCGCCAGTGTACTCCATAGGGGTTGTCAGCACGCCGACTGTACCAGTTTTCTCAGATGCACCCTGATCATCAGAAGCCAAGTCCCAAAAAGCACCAGCTGCGGTAGACAGGTTTTGAGTGGTTTTTGGGTTCATGTCTATGGCAAATCGAACAGGATTCATCCCTTTCCGCTCTGCATCTTGGTCAGCATTCGCGAGCTTCGAGTAACTCTTTTCGAAGTTATCCAGCAAGTCTACTTCGCTGACACCCTGCATGTCACCACTCAAACCGTCATTGATGATAACAAATGCGGGAATGTAGGAGAACAACGTCGCTGTATCGGGTGTCAAAGTCTCCACAAGAGTTCCGGAGCCATCGTAGACCTCTTCGATTATATGGCAAAAACCGTCTTCCGCCATATAATACTTCTTCTTGTATATGCGCTGTTGGCTGCGACTTGCATTGTCCACTGTTGTGTAGAATGTTACAAGTTTGGTCAGAACATCAACATCTTCAGGGTCAGTCTCAAAGATGAACTCCAGCGAAGGACTGAAAGACAGCTTGATACCTTTCTCATTAAAGTTGATGAACAGCGCAACTCGTTTACCGATGAAACAGTCTTTTGCAGCTTTGATCAACTTGGAGGAAAGGTTGTTTTCTTTGATAACAGCATCAACCAGACTTTGAAGAACTGTCTGTTGCTGTTTCAGTGTTTCTTTTTGAGTTTTGGACATGTCTTTTGTGATCTTAACGTCAACCCAGAAGTCAGGGGTTTTCGCAAACAAAAAACGTGCCTCTTTATCTATGAGACTTCTTATCTTTTGATAGCGAAGGTTGCTTGGGATGTAGTTTCCATTGGAACCTTCAGCAGTGAAGTCTGTACCCTTCTCATAGATCTCATAGTATTTGATCAGCTCTCTACTCTCAGCAAGAACATTTGATCCATAGATACCTTCAAGCTCATCTTTGTAAATGAACTGAGGGAGGTTGAATATCTTGCGGAGAGCTGACGCTTGTTCACTGTCTATTCTAAGAACACCTGCAATAGACAAATATCATCACCCCTCTTCCTTGGCTTTGTTGAATCTTTCTTTGTATGCAGGAGCAATGAATACCACATTCTCAGCACCCTCAAGCCAATGAGGCTTGTTGCCATAGAACAGGATCTGAGAGGGATTCAGCACCTCTTGCATCTTCATGAAGCCAGCATAGAAGTTCTCACGAGCCTCAAGAGACTTCTCACAGCCCACGCTGCTGACAGCCACAAGGCTCTCATGAGGCATCCCATCGAAGCAGTACTCAAAGCTGTCTTCGTCACTCCAGGTCACTGTTGGGATGACTTTGATGCCGTTCTCCTGCCAGTATCGGCCCAACCACTGTTTGCGGTAGGAATTCCAGATAGCCATTGACCGAGGCATATCGGTGTACTGACTGAAGTCAGGAGAGCACACGGCCTTAAACTGCTTCAGAAACTCCAAGTTGCTTCGTGGATGATACCAAACCCGCTCGAACAGGAAGTCCGGTGTGAAGAAGTGCACAACCGTCTTCTCGCGTTCATCCATAGGGATTCTGCGCAGGCAATGGAACTCCACAAAGTGCTTTGGCTCCTTGAGGTTCTTCATCTTCATGCCGTTGATGATCGGCATATCGTATTTGCCCTCAAAGGTCATTGCCTCTGGTGTGAGCAAGAAATTGTTAAAATCACGTTCACCATTAGTCACTCATCTCACCTCTTTACACCAAAATGAATCTTCAGATCATCTCTAATCTGACTCATTGCGTTACTGCCACGTCTGTTAGTTCTGAAGATCTCTTCACCATTTCTGTCATATACAGTTATATTGTACATCGTGTTAGATGTACCCGCATATTGATAGCCAGCAGTTACACGAGAAATTACTGCTGTTTTGCCATTCACAGTGACTTCAGTAGGAAACCCTCTTTTTGGTGCTTTTACAGATTTGATTTTAGCAAGAATCTGCTCACGGCTCTCTGTCGGTGCACTTGCTCCAGCACCACCGCCGCCTCCAGCACGACCTGCGCTACCACGACCACCCATTGTAAACACCTCCGAGTTTCTGTTACTTTTCGAGTGCAACATCATTGTACTCCTATTTTTGCAAAAAGTAAAGACCTTTTTGCAATTTTACCCACCTTTCAGTGTGGAACGCTTGATCTCTTTGATATTCGCAACATTGTAGTTGTCCAACCCATACCAAATCGCGGAGAAGGTATGCGGGTCAATGTTGAACTCATCAAAGATCAAGTTACCATTGTTGTCTTTGGCATAGGTGAGAGTTTGCAGCTCCCGTATAGTGTTTTTACACTTGGGGGAGCAGATTATCTTGCGAAAACGCTTGACTTTTCTTGTGTTCTCCAATCGGCTTCCAGCATACTTGTTGCAAGCACGAATTTGGAATCCCTCGTTCTTGTAGTACTGTATAGCCTTGGGCTCAGCACAGTCAGCGATCAGTGGTATGCCCTCATAGGTAAGAACCATCTTGCCAGTAGAAGTCACAGACCATTCAGGTTTATACCCCAACTCAGTGAGGTCTTTGGCTGTCTGTGGGTCAGTCATGCGGTTTTTATAGTATTCGTCATAGATGTACAAATACTTGCGCTCGTTGTCAACTGCCATACGAACAATTGCGTTGTACGACGTTTCAAAACCGAAGTCGAACCCATTGAACAGGAATCGCTTTGGTGTGCCATAGACTACATTCATGACCTCCTCATGGCTATCAGCCACAACGAACTGAGGCAGTACACGCAAGCCATTCAGGCCGAAGCGCCCCCATCGAGCTATGCGGTACAGGTCAGGGTCATACGTCCGCATGTCGTCCAGCGTGTGCACATAGCTCTTGGGCATGAAGTAGTTGTCATCAACTGTGCTGTGATGGTAGTAGACACCATTCTTGACGATTGTATGCTTCTTGTACAGTCGCTCATCGTCGAGGATAACAATCTGCTGGCCTTCGCTGTCTACACGCTTGAAGAAATGTGTATACACCCAGTTCTCCATGCCAACAGGGTTTGTGCTGAGGATGAAGTGAATACTCAGCGTTGGGTGACGTGCACGGCCCAGCAGCTCTTTGTAGCCATCATACTTCAGCTCACTGCATTCTTCAATCCAGATGATCGAGATGTTGTTGATAGACTTCAGCTTTGCTGGTTTGTCCATACCCTTGAAAATGATCTTGCTTCCATTTGGAAACTGCAGGGACATTGGGCTGGTGCGATATGTCACCTTTCGCCCTTTGTCCTTTGCAGTCTCCGCAAGAAGGTCAAGGTCTTCGAGGATCTCCAGAAACAGGTCGAAGCAGCTCTCACGAATTGTGTCATAGACCTCACGGACAACCAGGACTTTTCGAACCTCTTGCAGACACTTCAGTATGAGCTTGAATGCTATATGGTATGACTTCGAGCTGCCATAGCCGCCCACAAGCAAATATGTGCGATAATCCCAGTCATACAAGAAGCTCTCGAACCGAGGATTTACTGTTTTTGTAATCTGCAAAGATCCTCACCTTAGTCTTTGTAAGCCCAGTTGAAATACACGTTCACCGCCTCGTGGGGCAGACCTGCATAGGCCACAGACACGGTGCACAAGTAGACCTCCTTATTGGTCGGGTCTCGGTAGTATTTGTCCTTCTCGTAGGACATACCTGCCACGGCGTCGATGGGGTCAAACTCTGCGCCGGTCTGCGTCGGCCCGACATCCGGAATCTCGGTGGAGCCGCCCTCCACGGCTTGCTTGATGGCAGCCACCTGCTCCTGCAAGGCCTTGATGTTGTCCTCCAGTGCCACAATACGGGCCAGAGTGTCTCCGTCCTCGGTGTTGGTAGCAAGGGTGTCGGCCTTATCCATCAGCTCATCGTACTCGTCCTCGGTGATCTGCTGCCGTGCGAAAAACTTGTTGATGGTCTTTTTGGCAGCGACCTCGGTAAAAGTTCCCGCCTCCATCTGCTCCATCATCGTGGTGTAGATCTCACTGTTCATTGTGCGCCTCCTGTCAAACTTACGGCGGCGGCGACCGCCTGGGTGACTGCGGACTGGATTTTGCTGTCGATGTAAGCGGCCCCATCGGCCACATACCGGGCAGACAGCCCGGCAACCGGTGCTTCTGTGGAGACAATGGTCGTGCCGTTGTAGCTGCGCAGAGCGGCATAAGCGGCAAGTTCTTCGGCGGAAAGCGGGGTTTCGATGGGTTCTTTAAGGGCGTATAAGATAGTGATAGGGTTTTCACTCAAATAATGGGTTACCGCCTTAACAGTTTCTTCCGATACAACAGACTTTTTCAGACCAAAGACCATAATGCCATTGACAGGAACTATAGTTATTTCGGCACCGTTGATACGAGTGCTGATTCCGCTAAAAATAGATTTATCGGACATTAAACTTTTATCGTAACCTATACCATCTGAACCCAAGGGGTTCTCACATCCAAAGTAGTCAGGATTCTGTTGCCTAGTATTTGAAATAGAAATAGCATTTCTGATTAAATGCGTGCCAACCCTCTGCACATACACCCCACGCGCAAAGTCGATTTCATCGCAAACCCATTGTTGGCCTGTGCTGTCTGTGTAGTTCCCTCCACTGTCAACGGGAATACCGGGCAAGCCATTGGGGGTGCTGATTGAAAGCTGCTGGCTCTGGTCAGTACCGTTGGAAACATTTACGGCAATGCTACCGCTTTCGCCTGCACTCACAATCGGAACAGGGCTATCAGGCGATGGCGTGCCGTCCTGCGTACTCTTACCATACACATTCAGCCCCTGCATGGCCCACGCTACGCTGTGCTCCAGTGTCGCCGGGTTGCCACTGACTGTGGGGCGGATAGCGGCTTCTATCGGTGCATACCGTGCATCGCTCTCCGCCTTGGTATAGGCATCCGTCTGCACCTCGCCAAACTTGTAGCCGCTGCCGTCAGGCTTGACTATGATTGCCTTGCCTGCATCCTCCTGCGTCGGTGTAGGCACAAGCGCGTTGGCCGCGTTGATCTCAGCCAGCTTGTCGTCGCCCGCCTGGCTGACTTTATTGACTTGCTCGGCTGCGGTCTGCTGTACCTGCTGGATGGCAGTTTCTCCGGCCTTCTGGATGGTCGTCTGCTGCACCTGGCCAGCGGTATTGACTGCGCCAACCTGAGTAACACCTGCCCTGTTCACCTCTTCCAATGCACTCGTCTTAGATGCTTCAATATCCTGCAAGAATTGATCTTTACTCGCTGCGATACCATCGAGTGCATCCTTACCAGCTTTGTCAATGGAACCAACCAGGGTGTTACCCAAACCCTGCATATCAGACAGTGCTTGTGTCTTTGCTTGATCTACAGCATCTATAACTTCAGCGCCCGCCTGCTGTACATCTTGTACGGCTTTGGTCTTTGTCTGACTAATCTCACTTACTGCGGCTTCACCGGCATCCTGAACCTTATCCATTTCAGCAGCAGCTTCGTTTTTTGCCCTTTCAGCTTCTTCAGCGCTTTCAGCTGACTTAGTAGCAGATGCCTCAGCTTCTTCAGCACTATTGGCTGCAGCTTTCTGGGAATCCTTCGCTTCATTTGCACTCTGTTTTGCACTTTCAGCATAACCACTTGTATCTGTCTCTGTTTGCTTTATTTGTGCAAGCAACTGGGAGTACAGGTCAGGAGTAGGAGGAACAGGATCTGCATTACCGTCAAACCCACTATCGTATATCTGATCATTCAAAGATATCGTAGTACCTCTTACTGCCTCACCAGCCTTGTAACCAAATACACTTATCGAGACATTGCCAGCGACCAGCTCATTCGGCAACTTGCACTCGTTATTCACCAATGCTACACTATAGCATTCTTCACCTTGTCTGAATTGTGCAACGCAATCAAGGCCATCCCACCCCTCATAGAACATGAAAACAATATTCGTGAAATTGATTCCATCAGATACCAGCCTATCACTGCGACTATATTTGTAACAAAGTTGATTGTTTACTGCAACTCTATATTTGTACATTTAAGGCATCTCCTCTACTGTGCCCGTCATCACACCCAGCTGCTTGTATACTTGCCCTCCAGACCCAGAGAGCGAGTCTTGGCCAGAATCTTGTCAGCGTCACCCTGAGTGACAGCCTGGAACTTGGCAGTATGCTCAACACCCACATTGATCTGGAGCTGTGCAGCCAAGTTGACAAACTCGGTCAGCTGTATGCTGTTAAGCCCAGTGACCACAGGCTTCTGCATCTTGGGCCTAGTAACTTCACCAGCAGGCTCACGATCACCACCTGTTTCACCATCACCACCGGGCTGGTTGCCTTCGGTCTTTGGCCAGCCATTCAGTCCAGCATTCTTGATGATCTGCGGGTAGTCCTTGTACACGATGTCCAGGTCGACGTTGCCGCTGATACCGGGTACAGAGCCAGTGGAGCTGTATTGCCAGATGCCATAGGGCAGGGGACTGTTGCAGCTTGGGCCATACTGAGCAGCCCAGATGTCATAGGAGGTGAGTTCATTGTAGTTCAGCTTGGTCTTGAGGAAATTGGTGCTGCAGTACAGCATCGCATAGTAGCCAGCAGCCTCCAGCTCACCCAAGAAAGCCTTGACCATCGCTGTGCGGGTGGCATTGTCCAGAGCAAGGATGCCTGGCTCATACTCCATATCGTAGACCAGCGGCATGGTGGGCTTCAGGCCCTTCACCACCTGCAGGAAGATCCGAGCCTCCTGGCGGGCCTCCTCAACGCTCTCAGCATAAGAGTACCAGTACGCACCCCAGTTGATCCCGTTGTCCTCACAGCCCTTGACATTCGCATCGAATTTCGGGTCCTTTTGATTCAAGTAGGAACCATATCCGGCTCGGATGATCGCGTGCTGGATTCCCGAATTTCTTGCAGACTTCCAGTCGATTGTACCTTGATGCTTGCTGACGTCGATAGCCTTGATTTGTGTCATAGTGATGCCTCCATTTGTGTTACCATCCATGATGTATGTGCCGACAGCGTTCGGGATGCCACTGTATGCCGTTGGATCTAGACCTTTACCAGTCGCAGTGGCACGAACTTCGAAATGAACATGACTATATGGTGGATCATTGAGCGCAGCGTTGCCTGTATTGCCCATGATAGCCAACTGCTGACCACTGATCACTCGATCGCCCTGCTTGACCAGGAGCTTCGAGCAATGACAGAAGTATAACCAATTGACTTCATCAGGAGTCTGGCCACCATCCATCTCCACACTGACATAGTAGCCCCATTCCCATGTATTGTTGCTCTTATCAGTGACAATGCGGGCTTGACGCACAGTGCCTTTGATGGGGATCTCTTTGTCGCCATTGTGATAATACGGCATGAGGATGATGTTGCTGTCAAGACCAACGATATCGACACCACCATGCCATGTCTTGCCACCGCCTCGAGTATAACCGTATCGGCCATACCCATAGACAATCTGGTTGCGGCCAGCGAATAGGCCGTTATTCATTTGTCTTCCTCCCGTATTTACAGAAAAATTCCGAATCATCAGGGCATGTGTGCTCCCACTTGTTGCACCAATGTGCATATCCATCTTCATGGTGCCCGCAGTCCCTCTCCATGTCCGGGTCTGGGCTGTCAGTCACCATGGAGCACCACTCGTTTTTGTAGCAGGCGCAATCTTTGCACTTCATGGGTTATGGCCTCCTTCCATTTTTGCGCCGCAGTAAGGGCAGAAATTATATTCACGTGTTCCGTTAATTTGAACGGCTTTTCGATACGGAACGGGTTTCTTGCAACTGCTGCACTTGAAATAATGGGCTCGTTTGTATTCTACCCATACCGGCTGCCCGTTCATCTCCCGCAGCTGCTTCAGCGTCAACGGCTCGTTCGGCGCTTTGGCAGGGACATGATTGTCCTTATCAGGCGGTGCGGGAAGGGGCATCCAATATAGAATGTCCAAGGCCATAAGCAATTCAGAACAATTAACGTTATATCGCTGCCATTTCCCACGCTTGTTGATGTAAAACTCTCCGACAAATCCGCAGTCCGTAGCAAGCACTCGCTCACCAGGTTCCGGCAGCCGGTCATATACGCTCACCCACTCGTTCGGCGGGGTGAGGGTGGGCATCGCCTGTATATCATGCAGCACTTGGTCTAACAGCCATGAAGCAGTTTTGCTTTTCCGTATTGCATCGGTGTCGAGCAATCGCTCAATGCCCAGCAGTTCGTCTCCATCAATCGCCCTTTCCATCTTTCAGCGCCTCCAATCTCATAAAAAGATATTCTTTATCTTCATCAAAAACGTGAAATCCGAACTTTTTGTAAAGTGTTTTTGCTGCTTCGTTTGACTTAGAAACACGCAATTTTTCGCCACCCAAAATGGTCGAAAATTGTAGTAGTTGCATTCCTATTCCATGATGTCTATATGACGGAGATACATAGACACCGCATATCCATTTTATACCATTTTCTTCTTTCAGCTCAACCATAGCAACAAGTTCATCATTGTCATACCACGAAAATTGACATCCATTGTGGCACAACTGATAATCACCCAATTTCATTTTGCATCGCCTCCATACTAATCTGTCCGTCTACCTGGAACTCCCAGTCATCGTATCGGATTCCAATTCTCGAAAAAATCTGCTTCGCGGTGTCCGAGATCATCTGCTGCGGCACCGCCTTGCCATATAAGCCGCAGGCTGGCCACCGCTTTGCCCAGCGTATCCACTTGGTCGATACGCATATCCACCTGCGGTCACGATATGTCCACTGGATGTACTTGCTTTTTCCGGTAGCGCGCTTGAAATCAGCTTTGCCCATTTTCTACACACTCTTGTTCCAGCCAATCCACCAACAAGACAGGTTTCATTAGGCAAAAATTGTATAGTGGACACTCGCAACCACACAAAGCAACCCCCATCAGGTCACATAAATATCGTGCCAGTTCCTCATCCGTCATGCTGCGGATTTTGTCACCGTTGGTCATGGTGGTCACCTCCCAGTGGAGCCAAAGCCACCTTCACCGCGTTCTGTCTCATCCAGCTGGTCAGCCTTAACCAACTGTACAGGGAAACGAGGCATCACAACGAGCTGAGCAATTCGCATGCCGTTCTCAACGACAAAAGGATATCCGCCAGCATTGTACAGGACTACACCGATCTCTCCTCGATAGTCCTCATCAATCACCCCGACTCCATTGGCCAAACAGATACCGTTCTTTCTTGCCAACCCACTTCTACCGAACACCAACCCAACACTATCTTTTGGCAATGCTACTGCAACACCAGTCTGGATCAGTGCTCTTGTTCCAGGATAGATTGTAACCTTGCTGTCAAGGCAAGCAACCAAGTCAGCTCCAGCACTCTTCTCTGTTGCAAAGATTGGCATTGTTGCCATTGGATTTGCAAATTTGATTTTCGTTTGCATTGGCATTGCATTTTCTTCGCAATTTCTATTGCATCCGTCATTGCTCTTCATCGTCATTCTCCTCCTTTTCTTCTGCATTCTTTGGTTTAGCCCTGACAATGTTGATTGTGATTTGATTGTCACCCACATCTTCGCCTTCGATGAGCCGTTCTTTGATCTTGAGTTGCCGTTCTTGCAGTTCAAGTTGCTTGCTTTGGATCTTGTAATCTTGCTGCATCTTTTTGATTTGCGCAAGGCTGCGTGCAATCTCGACCTCTTCCTGCTTTGTACTCCAGCGGAACCCGGAGCGCAGCATGAATTGTGCACCGTTTGTACCATCTCTATTGAACAGTTGTTCTTCCGTGTACTGCTCTATGCGTTGTCTTGCTTGAGCAATAACACTTGCAAACTCTGGATGCACTGTACCCGCAAGGCTCTTGTATGTGTAGTTTTTAAGCGTGTTTGTATCCATGCCAATAGCACTTGCCAGGCCAGATATAGTGTATGGACGAATTTGCACATATATAGTATGACCATCGTCGTCACGTACTACACATCCATTCTTGTCTCGTAAAGGCCCAAGGCACGACTGGAAGTATTTATCGATGAGCTGCTGCATCTCTTCTGGGGTCTCTACAATTCGTCGCCTACCCAACAGATGCTGATAAGGGAACAAGAGCTTCAATGCTTTGTTACGAGCATGGATCTTTCGCATGTTCTCTCGCATCGTGCGCTCATACGAGTCCTTCTCAGCGACAATGAAGGTAAAATCTACATAAACTTTTCGGCCCTCAATCTTCTTGAAAGCACTCACTCTATCACCACCCATCAGCCTATTGCATTGATATAATACTATCTTCAGATAGTATTATATAACCATACTCCTTTCGTGTAAAGCCTATTTTTTACCCGTGCACACTATACCCTCTTACCCAGTCCATGTCTCTCCAGAGA